>Ga0315295_10003737_pt1 | contig 12935 bp, 11 predicted proteins | sample YL17G14_0_MG_FD_204453 | JGI IMG/M metagenome (GOLD analysis project Ga0315295, IMG submission 204453) | Sediment microbial communities from Yellowstone Lake, YNP, Wyoming, USA - YL17G14_0 | ecosystem: Environmental > Aquatic > Freshwater > Lake > Sediment | place: USA: Wyoming | collected... | reverse complement strand
AAGGACTTCCAAAAACGAGAACGGCTCTTGACTTCTTTGACCCCATCGGCTGATACGTCAAGAATCGACGGCTGATTTCCTTCTTGTCTCTGGCACAATCCATGTTAAGTTATTGCTGCACAAGAGGTTTTCGCGACTAGAGCCTAAGGAGACCAGTCATGACCTCAACGATGGTCAAGCTTACGGAGAATGCTCCCGGCAGGTACTATGTGACAAGTGCGTGCAATGGATGCGGTATTTGCTTTTCCTATGCGCTGCAGAATTTCATGTACAGCAACGATTCCTCGTACTACTATGTCTACCAGCAGCCAGCTGATCCGCGCGAGGAAGACGATATTCGCAGGGCCATGGAAGTCTGCCCAATGAACTGTATCCGCGACGATGGCGAGTTGCCATACGAGAGCGACCTGTAGGATCAGTGGATAGGAAAATGCATGTTTCGAATCATCGCTAAGGAAGATCTCGCATCAACGGATTCCAAGTTCATCATCCACGCTCCGCTCGTCGCGCGCAAGCGCAAGGCGGGAAGTTTCGTGGTTGTCCGTGTCATCGAGAATGGTGAACGCATTCCCCTCACGATCGTTGACAGCAAATCAGCGAAGGGAACCATAACTCTGATCGTTCAGGCGATCGGGAAGACAACCAAATTGATGTGCACCAAGAGAGCCGGCGATCATCTGGTAGCCGTTCTGGGCTCTCTAGGAAATCCAACGCCCGTTGATGGACTCAGAAAAGGTCATTTGCATCGGAAGCGGAGTTGGAGCTGCAAAACTTTACCTGATCACTGAAGCTCTCAAGGGCATCAGCAACACGGTTTGCGCGATTATCGGAGCGAGATCAAAGGACCTCATCATTCTTGAAGACGCGATGAGCAGTATTCCTGATTGCGTGTTCATCACAACGGATGAGGGCACCCACGCACGCAAAGGTTTTGTCACTGAGCCACTGGAGACGCCTTCGACCATACCTTATTTGCATAATGGAGGAACTGGTTGCCAGCTACAATTAGCCGACAATCCCCAGAATCCGCAACTTGCGAGTAGATGGAGGCTGGACAAATAGGGTTGACGATGAACAACGGCATCGAACACATCTTGGTCAAGTATCCCCAGGGCGATCGGGGCTTTCTGATCCCGGTCCTTCAGGAGGTACAGGAATTCTATGGCTACATCTCACCTGAGATGGCAGATGAGGTTGGGGATTTCACTGGCGTATCGCCGGGAGAGATTTTCGGTGTGACCTCGTTCTATTCCCAGTTCCGTTTCACCCGACCAGGCAAACACACGATTAAAGTGTGTCTCGGGACAGCGTGCCACGTGCGGGGTAGTGACCGCATCCTAGAGTTCATACAGCTCCAGCTCAAGATCAAACCGGGTGAAACAATGCTCAACGAGCTGTTCAGCCTGGAGCGGGTGGCTTGCGTCGGGTGCTGTGCGTTGGCGCCGGTGGTAGTGGTGGACAAAGATGTCCACGGCCGGATGAGTTCAACCAAGTCACAGAAGCTACTGAAGAAGTACAAGGATTGAGTTTGGCATACCCTTGAAAGCTCGGAGTTCTCGGGGGATGCACGCACAGGATTGAGTATGGCAACACTCGATGAAATGAGGGCAAAGGCGCTCGCCGAATGGCGCACAGCGGAGCAGGGGCGCCAGTCCCATGTGCTGGTCGGCGCGGCCACCTGTGGCAAAGCGGCGGGCGCACTGGAGACTCTCGCCGCTTTTCAGTCGCAGCAAGCGAAGCACGGACTCGACATCGCGGTCACGCAGGTCGGGTGCATCGGTGTGTGCTATATGGAACCGGTCGTTGCTATCCGCAAGCCGGGACACCCCATGATCCTCTATGGCAACGTGGACGCTAGGGCGGCCGGCCGTCTGACCCAGAAGTGGCTGCTGGGCGACAATCCTTGCGCCGACTTGGCGATCGGCGCCTTTCTTCAGGAAGGACAATCGGTGGATGGAATCCCACCTCTGTCCGCGCACCCGATGTTGGGGACGCCGCGCCTGATCTTGCGCAACTGCGGCCTCATTGATCCCACTGACTTCAGCCACTATCTGGCGCGCGGCGGGCACAAAGGCTTTGAAAAAGCATTGGCCTTGACTCCACAGCAGGTGATTGACGAGGTGAAAAAGTCCGGCCTGCGCGGTCGGGGCGGCGCTGGATTCACAACTGGCGTCAAGTGGCAGATTTGCCACGACCAACCAGGGGAGGTCAAATATTTGATCTGCAACGCTGACGAGGGGGATCCTGGCGCCTTTATGAATCGCTCGCTCATCGAAGGTGATCCCCACGTGTTGCTGGAGGGGATGCTAATCGGCGGGTACGCATTGGGCGCGGCGGAGGGTTACATCTACATCCGGGCTGAGTACCCACTGGCCGTTGAGCGCCTCAAGTTCGCGATCCAGCAACTTCGCGACGTTGGCTTGCTGGGCAGCGCCATCCTAGGGTCCGATTTCCATTTTGACATCCACATCCGAGAGGGAGCCGGCGCGTTTGTCTGCGGCGAGGAGACGGCACTGATAGCTTCCATCGAGGGCCAGCGGGGGATGCCACGCTCCCGGCCACCCTTCCCGGCCACCTCCGGGCTGGGGGGCAAGCCGACCGTGATCAACAACGTCGAGACACTGGCGACGGTAGCCATTGTCATGCGTACAGGGGGCAACGAGTACGCCCGCCAGTACGGCACTGAGTGCAGCAAGGGCACCAAAACTTTCGCACTGGCCGGCAAGGTAAAAAACACGGGCCTGATCGAAGTGCCGTTGGGCACCACCTTGCGCCAGATCGTCTTCGACATCGGCGGCGGCATTCTGAACGATAAGCAGATCAAGGCGGTGCAAACCGGCGGGCCGTCAGGTGGCTGTATCCCGGCCGACCGGTTGGATACGCCAGTAGACTATGAGTCCCTAACCGCTGTCGGCAGCATCATGGGTTCGGGTGGCATGATCGTGATGGACGAGGACAACTGTATGGTGGACGTGGCCCACTATTTCCTCTCCTTCACCAAAGAAGAGTCGTGCGGCAAATGCTCACCGTGCCGCCTGGGAACCAGGCATATGCTGGAGATCCTGGAGCGTATCAGCGCTGGGCAGGGTAAGTTGGAGGACCTGGAGCGGCTGGAGAAGCTATCAAACACCGTCAAAGATGGATCGCTGTGCGGCCTGGGCCAGACGGCACCCAACCCGGTGTTGACTACGCTGCGATATTTCCGTGATGAGTATGTCACTCATATCACTGAGCGCCGTTGCCCGGCGGCCGTCTGTCAGGGGCTGATTGCTTATGAGATCACGGGCGCCTGCACCGGCTGTGCCATCTGCGCCCGGCTGTGCCCCGTGGGCGCCATCGCTGGCGACAAGAAGCTGTTGCATGTCATAGACCCCAAAGTGTGCGTCCGCTGCGGCGCCTGTCGTGATTGCTGCAAGTACAATGCCGTCGTAGTGCATTGAAGAGTGAAATGTCAAGCGTCAAACGTATCGCACTACGTTTGACGTATAACGCTTCACGTCGTGAAGGAACAAGAACGTGGCTGTATCCGTGACGATCAACGGAATTGAAGTCCGGGCCGAACCGGGTATGACGATCCTTGAAGCGGCCCATACGGCGGATATCTACATCCCGACCCTATGCTACCATCCCAAGCTTTCTCCTTTCGGCGCTTGCCGGTTGTGCGTGGTAGAGATTGAGGAGATGCGCGGTTTTCCCACCGCTTGTACTGTCCCTGTCTCGGACGGTATGGTCATCCGCACGGAGACGGAAGCCCTGCAGAACCTGCGCCGAGAGATCCTCTCTCTCATCCTATCTGAGCACCCGTACACGTGTGTAGTATGTGATCGCCGGACAGCATGCGACGCCTTCCAGGGCACAGTCCGCAAGGCAGCTGTGACTACGGGCTGTCAGTACTGTCCGCAGAACGGCCAATGCGATCTTCCAAAACTCGTGGACTACCTGAATCTGCAAGACATCCCTTTTCCCATCACCTACCGGGGACTGCCGGTTGAACAGGACGATCCCTTCTTTGACCGTGACTATAACCTTTGCATCCTGTGTGGACGCTGTGTGCGTGCTTGCCAGGAAGTCCGCCATGCCGGCGTGCTGGCTTTCACCTACCGGGGGAGCCGGGCTCTCGTCGGCACCGCCTTCAGCCGGTCACATTTAGAGGCAGATTGCCGGTTCTGCGGCGCATGCGTGGATGTCTGTCCTACTGGCGCGTTGGCCGACAAGCGCGGCAAGTGGGACGGCGTGCCAACTGCCATCGTCCCCAGTGTGTGCCCTTACTGTTCGGTGGGCTGCACCCTGAACGTGCAGGTAAGGAATGGCAAGGTTATCCGCGCGGTGGGCCACGAGGGCGGTCCGGCCAACGATGGACAACTCTGCGTACGCGGTCGCTTTGGGGTGGTGGATGTAGTGCATAACCCGGCTCGTCTGAAGTCACCCTTAGTGCGTCGTGATGGTCGACTCGTGGAGGTTACGTGGAACGAAGCATTGGACGCGGTAGCACAGGGACTTAGCCCTCACCGCGGCGATCGGTTCGCGGCGATAGCCTCCGCCACAGCCACCAACGAAGAGAACTACCTACTCCAGAGATTTGTGCGGACGTTGATGGGCACCAACAACGTGGCATTGGCAGCCGGGTTCCCTGGAGTCCAAGTTTCCCGCGGAGGCGCCTATACGGGAGAACTCGTAGATACCCTCAAGGAGATCAACACCCCTGCTATTCGCAGCGTGCGGAATGCCAGGTGCATCTTGGCCACCGGTACCAACCTGTCTGAATCCCACCCGATCCTGGAGTTGGAGATCCGCCACGCTTTGAGCCAGGGCGCGCGTTTGATCACCGTTGACCCTCGCCAGACCTCTCTTGCGAAACGATCAGACGTGTGGTTGCGGCCGAAGGTAGGTACTGACCACGTGCTACTAGCCGGGATGATCAATGCTGTGGCAGCGATGAAGGAACGTTCCCCGCTCCCTCATATCGACCCGGACCGGATGGCCGAGATAACGGGAGTGCAACCGGAAGTCGTGAACGCGGCGGCACGGATGTTAACGGAACATCTCCCGTCAATCATTATCTATGGTTCCGGCGTAACTCACTACCCAACGGCATCGGACACGATACAAGCCATCGGCTACCTGGCCAGCCTAGTAGGTAACGTGGGCGTCATCGGTGTGCCAGGCGAAGGCAACTTTGTCGGTGCCCACGACATGGGAGCGCACCCAGCCAGACTGCCCGGTTACCGCCGCGTATCTGACCCCGAAGCGCGAGCTTTTTTCAACACCATCTGGGGCGTGCTGCTCAACCCTACACTAGGTCGGAGCTATGAGGCTGTTTTGGCCGGGATTCGGCAGGGGGAGATTAAAGCTCTCTATTTGGCGGGTGAAGTGCCACGTCTGCCGGAATTGTCCAACCTATCATTCCTGGTGGTGCAGGACATCCTTGCCACCGAGAACACTCAATACGCCCACGCGGTGTTGCCGGCTACCACCTTCGCCGAAATGGATGGCACTCTGACCAACCTTGAGGGTCGTATCCAACGATTGTACCAAGCGATCCCGCCAATAGGACTGTCACGGCCTGGCTGGATGATCGTCCGTGACGTGGCGGAACGGATGGAGGGCAAGAATTGGGGCTACTCATCTGTGGCAGAGGTGATGGTCGAGATCTCAACAGTAGTGCCGGTCTACAAAGATGTGAACTACCAGACGCTCAGGGTGGATGGAGTATTGCGCCGTTTCGAACCCGCTCCCAAGGCCCAACTTGAGCCCATTAGCCCAGACGGTGTTCCGCGGTTCACGAGCCCCGAGTTCCCATTCACACTGATCACAGAGCGCAACCTGTTTTACTACCACGGCGCTAGCCTGACTGAGCAGGTCAAGGGTATGAACCTGATCAGGCAAGAAGATGTCTTGCACTTGAGCCGATCGGATGCCAGCCAACTGGGGATCACCAATGAAGCACTGGTGAAGGTCGTATCGCCGCACGGGGATGCTGAGTGCACGGCACGCGTGAGTAACAGCCTACCTGATGGAATTGCTTTCATCAGTGTTAACCGGGTCGTTGGTTCATCTCTCTTCCCCACACTCGTGCCGGGCATTAAAGCATGTGCGGTTCGGGTTGAAGTAAGCGACTCAACAATTGGTGTATGACACAATGCGTAGTCCAACTAGTGAAAATCGGCATGCCACTGACCCCTTCGAACCGGGTCTGGCTTTGGTATTGAAGCGCGAATCGCTTGTCCCTAACCTGCAATTGCTCACGGTACGCGCACCGGTGGTGGCTTCCAAGATCCAGCCTGGCCAGTTCGTCATCGTCCGCACAGACGAGCGAGGGGAGCGCATCCCCCTCACTGTAGCCGATTGGGATCGACAAGAGGGATGGGTCAGTTGCGTGTTTATGCAGGTGGGTACGTCAACTTATAAGCTAGGCCGTCTCAAACCGGGCGAGGAGTTGCCCTCATTTGTCGGGCCGTTGGGCAAGCCGTTGGACATAGACTACTGGGGCACAGTGGTCTGCGCCGGGGGATGCTACGGAATCGGCAGCATATACCCGGTCGCCCGCGCCTTGAAGGCGAAGGGCAACCGGGTCATCTCGCTGATAGAAGGGCGCAGCAAGTTCCTGCTTTACTGGCTGGATCGGCTGGAAGCGGTCAGCGACCGGCTGCTGGTCTCTACCAAAGACCGCTCCATCGGGGACAACGGGTATTGCTCCGGCCTAGTCAAGGACCTATTAGCCGCCGGCGAGGCGGTAGATCGAGTCATCGCGATCGGCTGCACCTTTATGATGTGCGAGATGGCCGAGGCGACCCGTCCTTTTGCGGTGAAAACCGTCGTCAGCCTGAATCCGATCATGATTGACGGAACCGGAATGTGTGGCGCGTGCCGCGTTTCAGTGGGAGGAGAGACAAAGTTCGCCTGCGTGGACGGCCCAGACTTCGACGCTCACCACATAGATTGGGACTTGCTGCTGGCACGGCGCAAGGCGTACCTCGGCCCGGAGACCGACTCGGCGGAAATGTGAGGATAGACCAAGATGGCGAAGAAGCAGATCATCCCGACCAAGATACCCATGCTGGAACAACCGCCGGCCGAGCGGATCAAGAATTACGACGAAGTACCTTATGGCTACACGCCGGAGCAGGCCATGGCCGAGGCCCGGCGCTGTCTTGAATGCCAACGTCCCAGCTGCATTCAGGGCTGCCCGGTGGGCATCGACATACTCGGCTTTATACGATTGATTGCCAACGGGGACTTTCGCGGGGCAATCAATTTGATCAAAGAGACCGACGCCCTGCCGGCAATGACCGGCCGGGTGTGTCCCCAGGAAGAGCAGTGCGAGGGAAAGTGCGCTTTGACCAAGAAATTTGAGCCAGTGGCGATTGGTCGGTTGGAGCGCTTCGTCGCCGACTGGGAAGCTGCCCAGGGCCCACTGCTTGTCCCTGAAATTCCGCCGCCGACAGGCAAGAAGATCGCTGTCGTTGGCTCCGGGCCGGCCGGCATAACCGTGGCCGCCGACCTGGTGCGCAAAGGGCATGACGTCACCATCTTCGAGGCGCTTCACGAGGCAGGTGGGGTGCTGGTCTACGGGATCCCCGAGTTCCGACTGCCTAAAGCCATCGTCCGCCGCGAGGTGAACTACGTGTGCAGCATGGGCGTCAAGATGGTCAAGAACTTCGTGGTCGGCATGGCCGCCACCGTGGACGAGCTGGTAGAAGCGTACGACGCTGTCTTCCTGGGGACGGGGGCCGGGCTACCGTGGTTCCTCAACATCCCCGGCGAAAACCTGAACGGAGTGTACTCGGCCAACGAGTACCTGACGCGGGCCAACCTGATGAAGGCCTATCGCTTCCCGGAATACGACACGCCCATCGTGCGCGGTCGGCGCGTGGCGACCATCGGCGGCGGGAATGTGGCCATGGACTCAGCACGCACAGCTCTGCGCCTGGGAGCCGAGCAATCCATCATCGTCTACCGTCGCTCGCTCAAGGAGATGCCGGCCCGCGCCGAAGAAATCCATCACGCCGAAGAAGAGGGCGTGCAGTTCATGATGCTGACAACACCGGTCGCCCTCCACGGCGACGGCTGGGTGAAAGAGATTGAATGCCTGCGCAATGAGTTGGGCGAGCCGGACGCCTCAGGCCGCCGCCGACCGATACCGGTCAAGGACTCCAACTTCCGCGTCCCGGCCGACGTGGCGGTCCTCGCCATCGGTCAGAGCCCTAACCCGCTCATCTTCAAGACGACGCCTGACCTGAAGGTGGGCAAGTACGGTGTGGTGATTGTGGATGAGAAGACCATGAAAACGTCGAAGAAGGGAGTATTCGCTGGTGGTGACGTCGCTACCGGCGGCGCGACGGTCATTCTGGCTATGGGCCAGGCAAAGATCGCCGCCCGGGCGATTGACCAGTATTTGCAGACGGGGGAGTGGTAGACAGCAACGTAGTGTCCGGGCCGGAATTCCCGATCCAGGGACAATCCCTATTGCGATCTCCCCTTACCGGGGTCGAACCACTGAATACAACAAGAGCCTTGCCAAGTAGTCCCGGCAAACCCCTTTGTTTCTGTCGATCTCCTAACCTCTTTCCCGCCGGACGTCGACGGTTCACTTCACCACTCCTCCATCTCGAAGTGCATCGCTTGCATCTCGGCTACGTGACGAACATCCGCCATCGCCTGGGGATTCCCGCATGTAAGGACAACAGTGTCTTGGGGCGTCATTCTCTGGCGAAGCATTTCACGTGAGTGCTGCTCTGGAAGAATTGGCCGAACAGTTCTCTCCCATAAAGACTTCGCTCGCGCAGCGTCAGGTCCTTCGACCGCATGCTTCCAAAGGTCTTCTTCTTCCTTCATCGGCATGCCAAAAACATGTCGCATTAGATTGCTCGCCCGCCCTTTGCCGACATTGGTTTTCTCAAAGCCCTGCTTTGAGGGCCGACTGACCGTTGGAACATAGATGAAGTCGAGTCTCCGCGACGCCTCTATTGCGGTCAGCTCTTCGTGATAACCAAGCTCTTGATATCCCCGATTCCCATGAAACAATGTATATCGCACATCGCTTGGCCTCCCTTGCGCTGCATCGTAGTGCAACTGCTTCATCATTGAGGCAAAGGGTGCGAGCCCGCTCCCCGTTCCTAGCATCACAACATTGTTGTACCCCGCTGCACGCTTCTCCAGCGTGAAGTCTCCGGTAATCTTGTAGAAAAACGTTATGGTGTTATCAGCCTCAGCTTCCATCTGAAAAAGTGATTCCGTCAGTCTTCCTGGTTGCCCCCTGTCGTCGACATGTAGAATCACGTAAAACTCCAGATATCGCTGAAGCAGTGTCTCGTAGGGCGCTGAGGCAATGGAATAGGAGTGACTTACCGGCCCGCGTTTTTGCTGACCCGATTCATCGAGATCCGGAGCATAGACGAACCTTCCATCCAGGCCAACGAGCTTTTTCGTGAGTCTGCAGTTCTCCCGGCGCAAGGCGATATATTGCCCGGCTTCATAGGGCGGAAATACCGTCCCCTCATCGGGCACAAGGCGAAAGATCGCCAGGATCGGTGAGAGATTCCGCCTGTAGATGAGTGTTCCGATTTTCTTCTCGGCCATAGCCTTCTGAATACGGGTGAATGTTCCAGCGGGAAAGTAAGAAGAACGGCCCCAAGATTCAACGATTCCGGTTTTCCAAACAAACCCTCTCCTCGGTCATGCAATCGCGCCGGGCGACTCTCTCTGGCGGCACTTGAAACAGATCGTCCACTCTGCGACTTTGCGGTGGGCTAACGAGTTGTTTCAGGATTTGGGCAGCCGTTTCTGAACAGACTCCGGCTTCGGCCAGACGACCGACGCGAGAATCGAGAGCGCGAGAACGCCCGCCACGATCCCGAGTGCAAGGGTGATGGGAATCGGGTAGACCTCCGCGAGTAACATTTTTACCCCGACGAATGTCAGGATCACGGAGAGCCCAATCTTGAGGTAATGGAACAGGTTCATGAGGCCGGCGAGCGCGAAGTAGAGGGAGCGAAGGCCAAGGATAGCGAAGATGTTGGAGGTGTAAACAATAAACGGATCTGTGGTTATTGCAAAGATCGCGGGGATCGAATCGAGGGCGAAGAGCAAATCGGTGGTCTCGACAACGATGAGAACGATGAACAGCAGCGTAGCATACCGTCGACCATCCAATTTCAGGAAAAACCTCGACCCATGGTAACCGGGCGTCACGGGCATGAACTTCTTAAAAAACCGAACGACAACATTGCGCTCCGGACGCACCTCCGCTGTTTCCTTCTGGAAGGCCATTTTGACACCAGTGATGACCAGAAATGCCCCGAAGAGAAACAGAATCCAGTGAAACCTCGAGATCAGCAATACGCCGACGCCAATCAGAAGACCCCTCATCACCTGCGCACCCAGGATCCCCCAGAATAAGACCTTGTGCTGGTACGACGCTGGGACTCTGAAGAAAAGGAAGATCAGCAGAAAAACGAAGAGATTATCAACGCTAAGGGAGAGCTCGATGAGATAACCCGTCAAGAACTGCAGCGCAGGTTCTTTCCCCCGCCAAAACACGATCCCCAGATTGAAGATGAGGGCCAGAGAGATCCAGACTGCGCTCCAGGCGAGCGCCTCTTTGATCTTGATCTCGCGCTCCTTCCGCTGAAAGACCCCGAGATCGAGGAGCAGCAGCGCAAGGATGAAGAGCGTAAACAACACCAGCAGCAGGGTTTCGCTGATCATGGTAGACTCATTGATCACCAATTATTCGCGCGTTCAGGCCTGCAGCTACCTGTCCCTCTGCCTCTTGCAGGGGGCAACACTCCTGGCAAAGGATCAGGCTGCGCGTTCAATTCCATGCCCTGCTTCAGTGGACCCATACCAGTCGAAGCTCGTAACGTGCTCACCTTCGACCTCTTTGTAGCCGGCGGAAGAGTGCTCAGTTACAACGAGGAAGCGTTCCAGAGACCTCATCACTTTATTGATCAGCGAGCAGGTTGAAACGTGTCTCGCGACCGAAATAACCTTGTCCTCTGTCACTGCCTCATCCTGCACATACGCAATACCGACGGGCAGGTACCTGTAATTCAACTCTTTGCCCTTCTCCTCCAAATGAAATACACCGGAATCCCCAGGAGCACGATGATCATTCCTGGCCACGTGTACGTAGGCTTGAAGATCAAAAGGTCAACCGATATTGCTGACGCGCACAGCACGTACAGTGCTGGTATGATAGGGAATCCAAAGGCCTTGTACGGCCGCTCAGCGTTCGGTTGTTTCCTGCGCAGGATGAAAATACCGATGACCGTCAAAATGTAGAAAATCAGCACAGCGAAGACCACGTAATCCAGCAGATCGCTGTAGGTGCCCGAGAGACACAGGAGGCTTGCCCAGATTCCTTGGACGATCAACGCCGTGGCAGGAACGGCGTTTTCGTTGAGTACACCGGCGCCCTTGAAAAACACCCCGTCGCGGGCCATCGCATAGTAGACCCTTGCGCCGGCAAGGATCAATCCGTTATTGCAGCCAAACGTCGAAACCATAATGAGCACAGCCATAATGATCGCCGCGGTATCTCCGAAGATCATTGTTGCAGTTGCCGTAGCCACTCGGTCAGCCGCGGCGAACTGGATACCACGACCGATCACATCAGATGCAACGGGCGTCCCCACTACCGGAAGAACAAGCACATACGCAACGTTCGCCAGCACATAGAGAAGCGTGACGACCCCTGTTCCAAGGGCAAGGCTCAGCGGGATGTTCCGTTTCGGGTTGATCACCTCTCCAGCAGTAAATGTGATGTTGTTCCACGCGTCGCTCGAAAACAGCGAACCGACCATCGCTGTCCCAATGGCAGCAAAGACCATCAAGCCGGACAGCGACTCCACCGAGACGATTTTTCCGTCCGCCACGTGTGTCCAAGTCGCATCCCAAAAGGTGGAGAGATTCGCTTCAATGGCGCTGGCGTTCCTTCCAACGATAATGCCGAGGAGGATGAGTCCAAAGAGCGCCAACGTTTTTGTGATCGTGAAGGAGTTCTGAACTATCTTCCCTTCCCGAAGGCCACGCGTGTTGACGTACGTCAGGATCGCGATGCTGAGGATTGCCAAGATTTGCGCCGCCGAGATCTTCAGTCCCGCAATCTCAAGCAGGACATTCTTTTCGCTCAACCCCGGCATGAGCACAGCTGTGAACTTTGCAAATGCAACAGCGACGGCAGCTATTGTGCCGGCTTGGATCACGAGAAAGAGCGTCCATCCGTACAAGAAACCGATGAGCGGGTTATATGCCTCTCGCAAATAGACATATTGGCCGCCAGCCTGCGGCATCATGCCGGCAAGCTCACCATAACTCAACGCACCGATGACGGTGATGATGCCGGTGACAATCCAGACAACGAGGAGCATGCCTGGCGATCCGACATTCCGCGCAATGTCGGCACTGACAATGAAAATGCCCGATCCGATCATCGAACCAATGACGATCATCGTCGAATCAAGCAATCCAAGCCCGTGCTTAAATTCGCGGACAGGCTCTCCGGTTGACATAGAACAATTCCAAGAAAATGGGTGTACGCCTCAGGTGCTCACCCGTACCTACTTTGGCCGAGAGTTCGCCAGGTTGCTGTGATAACGGCCGTAGGTGAAATAGATCGTCAGACCAATTACCAACCAGACAATCAACCGCAGCCACGTATCGAATGGGAGACTCAGCATGAGCAACCCCGAGACGACAATTCCCATGATGGGAACAAACGGCACCCACGGCGTTTTGAACGGCCGATGCAATTCTGGCCTCCGTCGACGGAGAATCCAGACACCGGCGCTGACAATGACAAATGCCAGCAGCGTACCGATGCTCACGAGCTCACCAAGGATGTTAATGGGAAGCAAAGCGCCAAAGAAGGCAACAAAGATTCCGACGATGATTGTGGAGACGTAGGGAGTCCTGAACCTTGGATGCACCTTACC
>Ga0315295_10003734_pt1 | contig 12939 bp, 9 predicted proteins | sample YL17G14_0_MG_FD_204453 | JGI IMG/M metagenome (GOLD analysis project Ga0315295, IMG submission 204453) | Sediment microbial communities from Yellowstone Lake, YNP, Wyoming, USA - YL17G14_0 | ecosystem: Environmental > Aquatic > Freshwater > Lake > Sediment | place: USA: Wyoming | collected... | reverse complement strand
AAGGGCGGAGAAATGTTAGTGTCTCCGCCAAAGGCCCGAGGGGGGAGCTTGACTCCCCCCTGGAAGTGTCCCGTCCAAACAGAGGACTTTGGTAAGAAATTTACGAGATGGGACACTAGGAAAAGATACTTGATAATAGGTTTGCGCGATTCACTTCGGGAAATGAATACAATATTCAAAACGAGGAAGGATTCGTAAGTGGCTCTGATGCCATTATCGCCGTCGAGCTCTCGGCGGCCATCAGGACTTCCTGATAGGCGATATGAGGCGGATCATGTATTTTCCCACCCGCTCGGCCTCTCTTTTTGCCCTGGCCCGGACCCGGCTGTGGACATTGAAACCCGAGTGCCTGCAGGAGAGAAGGCGTTCCGCCCATTCGGGACTCAAAAGGTTCTTGCGGACCAGAAACCCAAGAGTCTCCCGAGCGAAGAGTTCAGTAAGTCGCGAGTCGTCGATCCGGGGTATCTGATGGAAGGCACCCGCCTTGTCCACTCCGCCCTCTGTGACCAGGAAATGGAGGTGGTATCCCAAGTTGATCCTGTTTTTTGCCACCCGGCACGGATTGCCATTTAGAAATGCAGGCTGGTCAGTTCGATCGAGCGCTGGTAGCAATTGAATTATATTTGGACTCATTTAAGTCGGAAGCCGAGGCTCAGATCTGGGAAATATGGGCTCTCGCTTTAAATCATTGTCTCGAGGAAGCGTACGGAAAAATCGACAAGTTTATCAAGAATAATAGCGGACATGAGCCTGATATGCTCTTGTTTCTTAAGTATGGCCTCCAGGGGCAGAAAGCAAAAGCGCTGGCCTCGGTGACAGAACGTCTTAGAGGATTTTGCCAAGGAGACGAGCCCTGGTCCTGGATGCTCGCAAAGTGCTATGCTCTCGTTGAAGAGAAAGAAGAGGCGATGCGCTGGCTGGAAATCGCCGCCAACCGTGGGTTTGTCAATTATCCCTTTATCTCCAAATATGAGCCCTTCCTTAAGAACATCCGCGGCGAAGCGGAATTCAAGCAACTAATGGAGCGGGTGAAGCACGAATGGGAGCACTTTGAGGAGTGACGAAGGACGCCGAACCCCGGCCCGCCCGAAGTCGAGGATGCCAGGAAGAGGCTGGCGGGGCTGAAAGAATAAGTTCTAAGAGCTTCTTTTTAATCACATCTCACCAGTAGAATATCCGCCCCATCGTCTCCACCTGTTAAGAAAATTCCTAGGAACAATGGAGAACAACGATCTCAACCGAGCCTGTAGGAGACCCTGCAGGCTTTTTTGGCTGGAGGCTAAAGCTGTTGCTAGGGACAACTTAGCAGGAGGCGATGAAGTCCTCTCCTGTAGAGATAGGCGGCCCTGTTTTTCATCGCGTGGAGGATATGCGGTCTGATTCTGACTTCATGGTTCGTCGGATACAGACCGCTGGCCCAAAAGACTTTTTTGCTTAGGACTATAACGCTAAAGGTAGTATAATAAAAAAAATAAAGGTTATTTCCTGCTATCATCAAGCAGATTGATGCTGGCCATCCCTGATAGGCAGAGATATCCTAATCGCAATGAAAAAGGTTGGGTTCAATATTTCGTTCGAGGAACCGGGGCGAACATCGGATGCTGTCGGGATTTACATGAGAGAAATGGGCAATATCCCGCTGCTGACAAGAAAAGAAGAAATAGGCCTAGCCGAGGAAATCGAACGGGGAGATCAGATAGTCATTAAAGCCCTTTCCAAAACACATTTTGTCCAAAATGAACTTCTTTCACTGGAAGAGAAACTAAATAATAATGATGAAGTCACCCTTGCTTTGTTCGATTCCACTGAAGAGGAATTCGCAACAGGAATACTCGAGGAGAAGAAGCAGAAGATTCTTGCCATGCTCAGTGAAATAAGAAAGTTAAGCACCCGATTAAAAATAATCCCCACATCAAAGAAATATGCGGTTGCGCGTGGGCGTCTCATCGTTAATATGAGTCATCTCATCAGGGAATTAAAGATCCGCTCTGGTTATAGAAAACAAATTATCGAGAGTCTCATTGAAAAGCTAAAGGCCGTTGCTAAATTAGAAACAAGTCGCCAAGAATTAGATGCCGTTCTAGCCGGAGTTGAGGGCAAGAAAGAAGGAGAGGGACTGAAACTGAGAATCAAAAATATCGGCACGCTTCTGAGGTTACACAAGAAAGAGAGCGGTCTTGATTCACAGAAATTAAGAAAGACACTTCAAACCATCGCTGAGGGAAGGCAGATCAGCGATCAAGCGAAGAAAAAGCTTATCAGCTCGAACCTGAGACTCGTGGTTTCCATAGCCAAGAAGTACAGCAATTACGGACTCCAGTTTCTTGATTTGATCCAGGAAGGAAACATCGGCTTGATGACAGCAGTGGATAGATTTGAATACCAAAGAGGGTATAAATTGTCAACTTACGCCCATTGGTGGATAAGACAGGGAATAACACGTGCCATTGCTGACCAGGCAAGGACGATAAGGATTCCTGTGCATATGATAGAAGTCATAAACAAATTAAATAGAGTGTCAAGAAACTTTGTCCAGGAAAAAGGTAGAGAACCAACAGGTGAAGAGATTGCGAAAAAGATGGATTTGCCCGTCTATAAAGTTCATAAAATAATGAAAATTGCCCAAATGCCCGTTTCACTCGAAACCCCCATGCGAGAAGGAGAAGAGAGTAAGCTGAGTGATTTTATCGAGGATAAGGACACCCTTTCGCCCGTCGATGAAGTCATCTCTATTGATTTGAGAGAGAAAATTGAGGAAGCGTTGAAAGCTCACACCGAGAGAGAAGTAGGTATTTTAAAAATGAGATTTGGGTTGGGAAGCGGCAACGAGCATACCCTTGAAGAAGTCGGGCAGCAGTACAAGGTTACCCGTGAAAGAATAAGGCAAATCGAAGAAAAAGCGATAAGAAAACTAAAGCATTCTTCACACGGTCGAAAACTCAAGTCCTTTTTTGAATAGTTAAATCTATATCCCGGATTTAAGTTTGAAGGAACGTTCCCTGACTTGCCACCCAATAGAGTGATACCTTAGGGAATGTTTCCCGTTTTCCTCGGATCCAAGATTCAACGCCTTGTTGAAGAAAATGAATTTGGAGTGATAATAGACAAAGCCATAGAGGACCTCTGGAAAGACTCCGATCCCGTCCTGCCCGAACTCAAGGCTGCCAGGAAGAACAAACTCCCTGCATAACTTAGTGGGAAAATTGTCTCGAAATGCTCCGCGGTTAGCGGTTCCGGAAGCGGGGTTAGCTTTAAACTTGCTGGAGTTACGCGGATAATCCGCGCAAAATGCCTTAGGGCTATTAAAAATAACGTTGTCTAACCGCTCTCCGCGTGATAAGCAACCAAGACCTTGTCATCTGCCCGCCGCTTTAGGTCTCCGGCCATTACAGCCACGGCACAGCACCGAGGCCTCGACCGAATATTTTTCATGATCTTCTCTTTGACGTGAAGGAGAGGTCCGGGTCATTTCCGGCTCTCTTGGCCCTGCGGCTGTCTTCAGCGACCCATCGCTGCGCTTTCCAGCCGTCCTTGACATCTTTTGAACTGTGATCTAAGCTTATTCACAATGGTTAGATGGGAAACTTGCGGTAACGACGTCTGTGTGTTTGATTTCTCGTCATATCACTTTCCCGCCGATCGGCATTCCATTTGCCGCTATCAGCGGGCCTGACCGAAGGTTTGATAACTCCGCGGAAGAGGTGGTACAGCGATGGGGGACGAGCCGATGCGTCTGTAACCTTCCGATAAGTAAAAGGAAAATGCAGATCAGAGGATAGCGAGGTTAAAAAATGGGTGTTCTTCAAACCGGGAAAGAAAGGCTTGAAAATCTTACAAGAAAAACCAGGATGAAAAGGAGCGAAGATAAAAAGAGACCACCAAAAAAGCGCGGGAAAAATAAGCTTTTATTACAACTAACGATCCCTTCCCGCCGCGGAATAAGGGGAAAATGATTATAGTCCATGAGCTTGATTGGAAAAAAACAATTTAGGTATTAAGAAAGGTTACAGTGAAAGAACTCGTTGAATTGATTGCCAAATCATTAGTGGACAATCCGGACAGAGTGCAGGTTTTCCAAATAGACGGTGAACAGAGCTCAATTATTGAATTAAAGGTTGCTCCGGAAGACGTGGGCAAAGTTATCGGAAAACAAGGAAGAAACGTTCAGGCTATCAGGATTATTCTCGGCGCTGCTGGGATGAAGCTGAAAAAGAGATTTATTCTGGAGCTAATCGAAAAAAGATAATTTTGTCAGGATAGGAAAATGATATCTATCGGTGAAAGATAAGAATCTCGTTTTTGGCTCTGCCAGTCGAGCGAGCCTCTTTGTGACAATTTGCCCCTCCGCTCATCCTGAGAGATAATAAATCCCGGCGTTGGCGCCTGTCAAGTTGAGCTGAAACCAGTTGAGAGCGGTCGGAACGTTGCAGAAAAGCCAAAAAGAGCCGGAAATTCTCCGGACTTCTCCTCCCGGGCAAAGAGAGGATCACGATGAATATTCAACCGAGGTCTCGGCGGCCAGCGGGACTTCCAGATAGGCCAGGTGAGGAGGGGGAGGCTTGTCGGCGATGAATGTCAGCTTGTGCCCCGGAATTGGCCACGTCTCTCTGGATGAAGGGGAGGCGCTCCGGGTCGGAGGGCCGGCTCAGACTGGAAAAACGTCAACCGGAGTTACCGTCCGATCGCGGGAAATGGAAACGGCAGGCGATCCCCTATTCTTCGAGGAGCCCCCTCAGGATCTCCTGCGCCACTTGCTTAGCCTGCCTCCCCGTCTCCCTTGACGGGCCAACACAGGACGGGCACCCTTCCTGGCAGGGGCAGACATTGATCGTCTTCAGGCTGTGCCTGAGGAGGTCCTTCTCCAGGTCGAAGAGGGCGGGGCTCAGCCCGATGCCCCCAGGGAAGTTGTCGTAGATGAAGATATTAGGCTCGAATTCTGGCTCGGTAAAGACCGGGTTCTCGTCGAACACGGCGACCCGGCGAGGGAGGTCGCGCGGCGGCACAGACTCTCCGGTCAGGTTGTCTCCGACGGAAACGCCGACGTCGTGGAGGTCGCACATCATGAACAGCGGCGAGACTTGGTGAAGGAGATAGGCCAGGCCGAACAGGCCATTGATCTTCTCCTCCGAGGAGAAAGGGAGGGACTGGAGCAGGGGGGCCGGAACGGTCAGTCAGTAGGCCGTGGTCTGCATCTCGTTCTGGGGGAGGCTCAGGTCTCCGGCCCGATGTCCCGGAAGGTCCTGGGACCGGCAAGGCTGGCTACATGCTGATCGAGATGCTCCGGCCGCCGTTGCCGAACCGGGGGTTGACCACCTGGCTCCGGGTGGAGCCGAAGGAGAAATTGAAGCCGACCGACAGCGAGTAATCGTACCCCGTGGCCAGCTGCTTCTGGCGGAGCAGGATCTCCTCATAGGAGGCCCCGCCGGCCGGCAGGGCGAGCTGGTCGTGGATCCGGCCGCCGTTGCCGTCGATCTTGAAGCTCAGGCCCCGCCAGATACGGATGTCCAGCTCGGCCTCGAGCTCGAGCCGGTTCTTGCTGAAATCGTGGAAGTAATGAGATCCCTCGAACCGGATGGTGGCGTTGCCCCAGGGCCGGACGAACTCGTAGGCGCAGGTCAACGCCTCCTGCAGGAGGTTTTCGGACGTCTTGAAGTAGATCGTCTCTTCGATGTAGCGGGCGTGGGAGAAGCCGAGCCGGTAGAGGAACCGGAACTGCTTTTTCGTCGATTCGGCGTAAGGGAAGACGTTGAACTCGACGGCCGGGGCGACAGTGAAACCCAGGTCGAGGTTGGAATACGTCGAGGATTCGGCCTCGACGTAGCCGCCGGCGGACCAGTGCTCCCCAAGGCTCTTGACGATGAGGGCCGCGGCCCCGAAGCCGTGGGTCGAGCTGTCGTAGGTCGTGCCGTCGCCGAAGTCGAACCAGGTCCCGTGCTGGTTGTAGTAGACCGAGGTCTGGACCTTGAGCTCGGGCCGGACCCGGTTGGCAGAGAAGGAGGCGAAATACTGGCTGCTCCGGTACTGCGTCTCGCCCATGAGGAAGGCATTGCCGCTCAGGCTGAAGATCCAGGAGTTCCACGGATCGTTGACCGCGGTCGGCTTGGTCTGGTCGAGGAACCGGACCGAGAGGTCCCGGGCGACGGGGGTCTTGGCGGCGTAGCGCAGGAGGCCGAGCTTGATCGTTGCGGCCAGGCCGCGCCGGACGTCCTCGGGTCCGGCGCCCGGGTCCGGCGCGTAGGCCAGGGCGTTGTCGTCGCCCCGGAACTCCCCGAGGCCGGTGAAGACGAGCCCGAAGGTCCCGCTCCCCGGCGGGCCCTGGGGCGAGACGATGACGTGGACCTGGGCGGCCGCAAGCTCGGGGACGAACTCGACGAAGGGGATCTCCGTCCGGAGGGCTCCGATATCCGCGCGGGGCCAATCCAGGAAGACCTTGGGGAGGAGTGGCGGCGGGGGACCGGCCGGTCCCGGCGGGGGCGTCTGGGCGGCGGTCAGGCTGGCGAGACCGGCCAGCGTCAGGACGAGGGCGGCGATGAACTTTGAGGCGTTGGACATAGTTCTCGCTCCCCTCTACTTGATGCGGATGGACATGCCGCCGCTGCCGGACGTCCCGAAGCGGGGATTGATGACGTTGGTGAAGATGGAGCCGAACTGGAACTGGAAGCCCACGGCGACGAAATAGTTGTCGGTCATGGGCAGCTCGTGGAGGCGCAGGAGCATCTCCTCGTAGGTCGGCTCGCGAGCGATGAGCGAGAGCTGGTCGTGGACCCAGGAATAGCCCCCGAAGCAGTAGACGCTGAAGCCTTTGTAGAGCCGGAGGTTGAGGATGCTGAACAGGTCGATGTGGTACTTGCTGAAGTCGTGGAGATAGTTCGCGCCCTCGGCGCTCAGGCTGACCGTGCCGAACTTCTCGCGGAGGTCGAGGGTCAGTGATAGCTCCTCCTTGAGCAGGGTTTCCTCCGTCTTTCCGTAGATCGTTTCCTCCAGGTACTTGACGCTTTCCAGGGACAGGGTGTAGAGGGCCCGGAGCTGCCGGCGGGTGGACTGGGAATACGGGAAGAAATTGTACTCGACGGCCGGGGCGATGCTCAGGCCAAGGTCGATGTTGCTGTAGAGCGAGGATTCGGCCCCGGCGTAGGCCCCGGCGGACCAGTGCTCGCCGAGGCTCAGGACGTAGAGGCCGGTCGCGCTCCAACTATCGGTCGTCGCGGTGATCGTCTCCTCGTCGACCTCGAATCGCTGGTACGAGCGGTCGGCCGTCAGGCCCAGGCGGACCTTCGAGGCCGGCGTAACCCGGTTGGCCGAGACCGAAAAGTCGGCCATCCGGTCCAGGTAGCTCTGCTCGCCCGAGATCCGGCCGTCCCCCGAGACGCTGAAGAGCCAGTAGTTCCATCGGTCCGGGCCTGCGGCGGGCTTTTCCGGGGGCGCGTAATCGACGGCGATCCGTCCGGCGATGGGGGTCCGGGCGACGAAGCTCATCAGGCCCAGCTTCAGGGCCTTGACCAGGCCGCGGCGGACGTCGTCGTCGGTGTCGGTCTGGGACGAATAATACTTCTGGAGGTCCTTGGCGTCCTTATAGGCGCCCTGGCCGATGAAGGTCAACGTGTATTCGACGCCCCCGCCGCCGGTCGCCTGCGTGGTGATCAGGATGTGCACCTGGGCCTCGAGGCGGTCCCGGACGTAGTTGACGAAGGTGATCTCCGTCTTGATGTACTCCGTGTCGCAGAAGTCGCAGTCGAGGAAGACCTTGACGGCCGTCTTCTTCAGTTCGTCGACGCCGGCTTGGCCCGGCGGGGTCGGGGGGGTCTGCGCCGCGGCCAGGGACGTCAGGCCGAGGGCAAGGGCGAGCAGGACGTTCAGACTCTTGCGCATGCGCCAACTCCTTCCCGGGCCCGGCCGGCTCCGCGCCGGTTCGGGTTCATCTGCCGGATCCGGCAACTTACGTGCTATAAAAAAGGACCGCCCGACTCAGGAGAGGGCGGAATGCTTCTGTCAAAATTAATACGACGGAGAGTAGAGAATTGTTTCGGGCCTAGAAGAAATAGTACGCCTGAAGCATAGATAGGAAGTTTCCAGCGGTCTTTTTTCTTCACAATCAGTCAGGACCGGCTTCCCGGCTTGTATTTTAAAAAATTTGCTGACAGAATGGACCAATAAGATCCCATGAATTCTCCGAATCGAATCGGCCACCTGACGATCCTGGGCGCGGGGATCGCCGGGCTCTCCGCCGGCTACTATGCCCACAAGGCCGGCTTCCCGTTCACGGTCTTGGAGGCGGAGAAGGAGATCGGGGGAAATTGCCGGACAATCGAGCACGACGGTTTCCTGTTCGATTCCGGAGCGCACCGGTTCCACGATAAGGATGCATCCCAGACCCGGGAGATCAAGCGCCTTCTTGGCGATGAGATCCGGGAGATCTCGGCGCCGAGCCAGATCTATCACAACGGCGTATTCATCGATTTTCCCCTCTCGCTTCCCGATCTCGTCAGGAAGCTGGGTTCCCCTTTTCTTTTCAAGGCCGCTTTCGAGGTCGCGAAAGCCAACCTCTCTGCCAAAAACCACGATACGAACTTCGAGGAATTCGTTTTGCGGGCCTATGGGAGGACGATCGCCGAATTCTTTCTGCTCGGCTATACCCAGAAGCTCTGGGGTGTCCCTCCCCGCCGGCTTTCCCCGCTCGTTCTCGGCGGACGGTTGAAAGGTCTGGACCTGGCGACCTTCCTCTTTCAGAAGCTTGGCCACGGCAGGAAGAATGCCAAGCATATGGAGGCGTCATTCTATTATCCCCGGAAAGGCATCCAGTCCATCCCCGAGACCCTGGGGAATGCCTGCGGGCGCGATCATATCCGGACCGGATCGCGGATCACCCGGATCCGGCATGACGGAAGGGCGATTCGTGGCGTTGAGGTCAACGGCCGGGATTGGATCGAAACCGAGAGCGTGATCAGCACCCTGCCGCTCACCTCCCTCCTGGGAATGCTGAACCCTCCCCCTCCCCCCGAAATCACGCGGTTGGCGGAAAGGCTGGGATTCAGGGACCTCGTGCTCTGCGCGCTCTTCTTGAACAGGCCGTCCGTTTCGGGCTGCGCCTCCTTCTATTTCCCGGATCCCCGATTTCCTTTTTCCCGGATTTATGAGCCGAAAAACAGGAGTCTGGTGATGTCGCCTCCGGACAGGACAGCCCTCGTCGCAGAATTTCCTTGCCTCCGGGGGGATGACGTGTGGAACGCGGCCGACGCCGAAATCCTGGAGATGATCGCCCCCCCTCTCGTCGACATCGGCCTGCTTCGGCGAACGGAAATCCTGGACTGGCGCGTGATCCGAATGGGATATGCCTACCCGGTAATCGAGAAAGACATGGACGATACGCTCCGGCCGATCTTCCGGTATCTTCGCGGATTTGCGAACCTGCAGGTGACGGGCCGCGGGGCGAGCTTCGAATACGTCCACATGCACGACCTCCTGCGAAGAGGGCAGACGATCATCGAAAGCTTGGCCCGAGGACGGGATGGAGCGGTTCTAGGGGATCCCGGCCAGCCTCAGCATGCCGCGGACATTGGTCCGCCAATCCTCGAGGTTTAGGCTCATGATCCTGCGCCGGATGTAGGCCGGTCGGAAATAGAACGAACGATAGGCTTTTTTAAACAGCATCCGAAGCTCCGGGGTCGGGATGTTCGTGGCGTTCATGGAACAGGAATCCGACCTCAGCCGAAAGGCGTCCTCGTTGCTCAGGAACCACCCCTTCTGGGCGGCCAAACGATAGAGCTCGGTCCCAGGGTACGGCGCGCAAAATTGGATGTTGGCGAAATCGGCCTTGATGCGCTTCGTCAGGTCGATCGTCCTGGCGATCGTCTCCCGGGTGTCCCCGGGATTGCCGATCATGATGTTGGCGACCGTCCGGATGCCCGCCTTTCGGGTCATCCGGAACGTTTCGATGACCTGTGCGATGGTGATACCCTTTTTCAGGGTGTCGAGAATGCCCTGGTCTCCCGATTCGACCCCGTACTGGATGAGCCGGCAGCCCGCGCGGCGAAGGTCCCTGAGCAGATCGGGATCCATGAGCCCGACGTGGCCGTTGCAGGACCAGGGCGTCTTTCGGGGCTCCCGTATCAGGAGCTCGCAGAATTCGCGCACCCGCGCCCGGTCCAAAGTGAACTCGCTTTCCTTGAACATGATCTCTTTGACGCCGAAGCCGTTGACCAGGACCCGCCATTCCGCGATCATCCTCGGCGCGGAATACGCCCGGTATCTCTTCCCGAGGACGACGTGGTTATCGCAAAAGATGCACCGGAAAGGACATCCCCGGCTGGTGAGCATCATACCCAACGGGGCGTGGGCCGCCTGAGGATTGGAATAGCGGCGGACGGGGAGGAGATCATAGGCCGGCATGGGCAGCTCGTCGAGATTCTCGATGAGCGGCCGGGGGCCGTTGACGACGATCCGGCCGTCCCTTTTGAAAGCGATCCCCTTCACATCGACCGGGTCGCGGCCCAGCTCCAGGGCTTGGATCAATTCGACAGCCGTCCTCTCCCCTTCGCCGAAGACCGCAAAGTCGACGGTCTCGATCCCCGCCGTGTCCTGCGGGAAAAGGGTGGGGTGAACGCCGCCGAAAATGATCTTGGTATCGCCTTTTCGCGCTTTGATCAAGCGGGAGATCTCCCGAGACGCCTCGAACACAGGCGTTGTCAGGCTGACTCCGACGATATCGGGAGGATCGGCGGCAAGGGCTTTTTCGATCTCGGGAATCGGGTGTCGCGCGAGATTAGCATCGCAGATGCGGATCCGGTCATACCCCTCCGCCCTCAAGGCTCCGGCGACGTAGGCCAATCCCAGAGGAGGCAATCGGATGTCCGAGAAATAGCTGTTATCGAGCTTGGGGTGGATGAGGAGGATATTCAGGCCCATCGGCGAGGAAGAAGATACACACGTTCAACAAGCAAATCAAGGCCCGGATTATACGGCCGGTCATTTCACCGCGATCCTAACGAAGACCCCGAGACGCCGGTTGTCCTTCATGCGGCTGTCAAGCTGGTAGGGCACGAAGGCCGCGCGCTCTCGGACTTTGAGCAGATACAAGTAAGCCCCTTTCCAGGGGAAGCCCCGAGGAGAATCAAAAATCAAGGCGGATTCAGACGCCAATCGGGGATCGTGCCGGACGCTGGCGCAAAAACGGTCGGCCTGGACTTCGGAGTGACCGCGCCCAGGGCTGGACAAGGAGAGGGAGATTTTCGAGAGTCGCACCGTCGACCTCAGCACCACGGAAGCTGCCTCCGTCCCACGGGTCCAGAAGCCGCCCTGTTCCAGGCCGAAATGGTTTTGATCCTGGAAACACAGCTCGTAGCCTTCGGCTTTGTAGTGGACCGGGGCATCGAGGCGGACATGAAAAAAAATGGCGGCCAGAAAGAGGATCGAAGACGCCAGGACGATCATTGCCCGGCCGGCGGGCCGAAACGAAACCCGGTCGGCGGCCGGTCTTTTTCGAAGTCCGAGGACAAAAGCGGTCATCAGGAGCAGAAAGAAAACCCAGGCGGCCAAGGGCCAAACGCCGAGCGTGTTCGACGCGGTCAGCGACGGGGTCCATTGGACCGGATCGAAGAAAAGATTGCCGGCCGCGGCCAGAAAATGGCTTTCCGGCTCGAAATTCACCGCCTTGGGACCGACATTGAGGTGATAGAGGAGCTTGGGAACGGAGAGGGAGGACCCGGCGACGAGGACGCTCAGGCCAATGAGTCCGCCTTTGACGAGGGACGCGAGGCGGCCGGCCGGAGAGGCCAACGCCGCGGAAACTAACGCCGCCGGGATCCACGTCACCGGGAGGAGGGGCCGGCCCGGCGGGCAGTAGCCTCCCAGATAGTAGGTCGCGGCGGCCATCAGCCAGAAAGCCCCGAAAACAACGAGGAGCTTGGCCGCGACCGCTTTTCGTCTCCTCCAGAGCAGACAGAAACCGGCCGCGGCGAGACCATAAGCCGGGGCATAGACGAGCAGGCCCGTCTTCTGCTCAAAAAAAAGGCTCAAGCCGGCGCTCACGAAACTCGGAATGTTCGTCGGCCGCGTCGGACGGATCATGGACAGGCTGCTCGGCAGATCCGCGCCCGTATACGTCGAGACCGGATTGAGGTGTCCGTAGCAGGACCAGAGGAAGTAAAGGAATAGCCCCGACGAGACGAGCGGGAGAATCGAGAGGCGGACGAACTTGCCCAGATTCGCCGCAGGCTTTTTCAGGTAGGAGAAAATGGCCAGGGCGTAGAAAACAACCGTCAGGATCACGTATTTCGCCCCAAGCCAAGGCAGGAGCGCCAGTCCGAGTCCCGAAAGAAGAAGAACGGACGGACGGTCGTTTCTCCTGAAGAGGAGATGCCGGAAGACGAGAAGGGTGATGAGAGAGGCCGGGACTTCGGGGTAAATGAGCCCTGAGTAGAAGAGCAGCGGACCCGTGAAAGCGAAGACAAACCAAGCGCCCAAAGCCGCCCTGCGATTCCGGACCAGGTCGTTGACCAAAAGGAAGAACAGCGCGCCGAGCAGCGCGGCCAAGGCCATCATCGGCAGCCGGACAATAAAGATGAACGTCTCCAGCCCCCTGGATCTTTCGCCGAGAATGTAGAAAGGAACAAGCAGCATGGAGATGCCCGGAAGATGTCGGGAGTACTGATGGTCGGTCCCGAGGCGTCCAGTTTTCGCGTGCGATTCCAGCTCTCCGGGGTAGAAACGCAGGTAGTCCTTGTTCGCATAGTTGTTATAAAGGTTGATATCCCCGTCATCAATGAGGCTCTTTGCGATGAGGAGATAGTGGGGCTCATCGCCGGTCAAGGGGTGAGGGGGAAAGACGAGTCCTGAAGCCAGAAAGGCATAGGCTGCGAAGGCGATCAAAAAAAGGCCTCGCCAAGCACTCCGGGGAACGGGGGCTTCAGCTTTCATGGAGTTCCCCTCGTCGGAGAACAACAA
>Ga0315295_10003733_pt1 | contig 12941 bp, 16 predicted proteins | sample YL17G14_0_MG_FD_204453 | JGI IMG/M metagenome (GOLD analysis project Ga0315295, IMG submission 204453) | Sediment microbial communities from Yellowstone Lake, YNP, Wyoming, USA - YL17G14_0 | ecosystem: Environmental > Aquatic > Freshwater > Lake > Sediment | place: USA: Wyoming | collected... | reverse complement strand
CCTCGATGAGGTAGGTTTGGGAGAGAGCAATACCCGCGAAGCACATAGAGGTCATAGGCTTCTAAATACTCGACTCGGTGCTCTTTCCGGAGGAGAGTTGCAACGAGTTCTTATTGTTTTTGCACTCTTGGATCAACCCAACGTACTCCTTTTTGACGAGCCAACAAGTGGGGTTGATATATCTGGGGAAGAAACAGTTTATTCGCTAATAAGTAAACTTAAGAAAGAGAAGGATTTGACAATAATTTTTATCTCCCACGAGCTTGAGGTTGTTTATAAACACGCAGATACAGTACTTTGTCTCAATAAAGAAAAAGTTTGTTTTGGTCCGCCCAGGGACGCGATTGATAAACAAAGCCTGGCGGCACTTTACGGAGAAGATATTCACTTTTATAAACACCATAATCACGAGAATTCACACGAACATGGAGACTAACTTATTATTTTTAATCTTTGTTGGGGCCCTTGTGGGGGCGGCCTCCGGTTACTTGGGCTCATTTATGGTTCTTAAAAGAATGTCCTTGGTTGGAGATGCACTAAGTCATGTTGCCCTTCCGGGAATGGCGATTGCCCTTGTATTTGGAGTAAACCCAATGCTCGGGGCCATACTTGCTCTGGCGGTTGCAGTAATTGGCATCTGGTATTTAGGGGAAAAGACCGAAGTCTACCCAGAGGCTTTGGTAGGCGTATTTTTTACAGCAAGCCTGGCTCTAGGGATACTGGTTACCCCCGAACCAGAACTTTTGGAAGCTCTTTTTGGCAATTTAGAGAATATTCGACTTGTTGACGGTTTGGTAACAATAGCTGCCGCTATTATTACATTTTTGGTAATGAGGCAGATTTCCAAAAAGCTTCTTTTGGGGGTTATTTCCGAAGACCTCGCCAAGTCCACGGGAATAAAAATGTCGCAGATTAATTTGGTCTATCTTCTTTTGGTGGGGCTGGTGGTTGCCTTGGGGGTAAAATTTGTTGGAACTCTTCTTATGGGGGCATTGGTTATCGTTCCCGCCGCTGCCGCCAAAAATTTAGCCGGTAGCATTAGACATTTTGTTTTTTTGTCGTCTTTCTTGGGAGTACTATCGATAATTTTAGGAATTCTGTCCGCGCGGGTGTTTGGCATACCTTCTGGCCCCAGTGTAGTTTTGATAAGTATCGGATTTTTTGTCTTAAGCTATTTTATTAATAAGTTGAGAGGCTAGATTTCTTGCCATCTTGGATGATTCACCTTAATTATTTAATAGCTTTTACCTCTGGAATAGTCTCCTTCTTTGCTCCGTGTGTTGTCCCACTTCTTCCGATATATATCGGCTACGTGACCGGCGTATCGGCTTGGGACTTAAAAACATTTGGCTACAAACATTATTTTAAAAAGATACTTCTCATTACGGATACTTACAAATATTTATATTCTTGGCTTTTTGATATTGCATTTAGGCTGGGTTACCAGATAAGATGAGTTTTCTGTAGCCAGATACGTGAGGCAAGAAAGATGCAAAATAAAACTTTTTGGGTAGGAATTGGAGTTGTTATTGCAATACTTATCGTGGGAGTTGTATTTTTGGGAAAGGGGAAAAAACAAACCTCCGAAGCAATACCTGCGCAGGCGCAACTAACGCCTACTCCAACCCCGCAAGCTACAGAAGGATCCTCATCCGGGGAGAGCGAAATTCAGGAGGTTACCTTAGAGGCGAGGGAGTTTTCCTATTCCGAAGAAAGCATTACAGTTAAAAAGGGACAAAAAGTCAGGTTAACCCTGGTGAATAAGGGCCGGACGTCTCACGACTTTATAGTTGAAGGAATGAATGTAACCACAAAACTTGCCGGACCCGGGGAGAGCGTTACCACAGAATTTATAATGCACGATGCGGGAACCTACAATTTTTATTGCAGTGTCGGAAATCACAGGGCAATGGGAATGGAAGGAACCCTGATTGTAGAATAGGGAGGTGATTTAAGATGAATGTAACGGTTTACTCAACTGCAACCTGTCCTTACTGCAAAATGCTTAAGGATTATCTGTCCCAGCACAACATTTCCTATACCGAAAAATTAGTCGACCAAGACGACGCCGCCAGGGAAGAAATGATCGGATTTTCGGGAGGATTTTTGGGAGTACCCTTTACTCTTGTTGCCAAGGACGACGGCACAAAAGAAACCATCGTCGGATTCGACAAGGGGAAAGTAGATTCTATATTGGGGATTGGCTAGGGGCGTCTTTAGAAGCTACACTGGGATAGAGCAGTTATGATTTTTGTAAACTTCAAGACTTTCGAGAGAGGAACCGGAACAAGGGCTCTTTCCCTTATCCAAATAATTGAAGAGGTTGCTGGATTATCTGGGATAAAGATTATTCCTACTGTGCAGGCTTCAGATGTCAAAGAGGCAGTGGCGGCTTCTAAACTTGAAATTTGGGTTCAAAATATCGACCCTGTAACATACGGAGCCCATACGGGAAGTATTCTGCCCGAAGCAGTCTTTGAGGACGGAGCCTCGGGTACTTTTTTAAATCACTCCGAGGCCAAGACGGGAGATTTTGAAAAACTTAAGACCGCAGTACTACGGGCCAGCGAGGTAGGGTTAAAGACACTCGTTTTTGCCTCAGATGCAAAAGAACTCGCACAAGTTGTTACCCTTGGGCCCACATACGCAAGCTATGAGCCTCCGGAGCTTATAGGAAGTAAGGAAATCTCGGTTGCCCAAGCGCACCCGGATATTATCTCCGAGGCTTGGGAAATTTGTAAAAGCGCAGGCGTTCCCCTAATTGTTGGTGCCGGCGTGCACTCAAGAGACGACGTTAAGAAGTCTTTGGAGTTGGGAGCGGTTGGGGTAGCCTTGGCAACGGATGTGGTTGCAGCGGCAGATCCCAGGGCGGAGCTTATGGATTTGGTGGAGGGATTCAAATGAAAATATTTCTTGGAGCAGACCATAGGGGCTATCGTCTTAAAGAAAAAATTGCCAAGTGGCTTTTTGAATGGGGTTATAAATATAGCGACCTGGGCGCCGAATATCTTGATCATAATGACGATTATCCAGTTTATGCCGAAAAGGTCGGCTCGATGGTGGCAGATTCCAATGGCTCCTTGGGAATTCTTCTTTGTGGCAGCGGAGTCGGAGTTCAAGTCGCCGCCAATAAAATTGACTCTGTAAGAGCCGCTATCGGCAAGAACTCCAAACAGGTAATGGCCGGAAGAAACGACGACGATATGAATGTTTTGGTAATAGCGGCAGATTATACGAAGGATAACGAAGCCAAAGAGATGGTTCGGGTTTTTCTAGAAACTAAGTTTGCGGGTAAGTCCAGGTTTAAAAAAAGACTTGAAGATATCAAAAGGCTTGAGGCAAATAATTAAAAAGTTGCAATGATTAACCTGCCCAGACTGGAAGATACTGAAATTACCGGCAAAAGAGTCATGGTTAGGCTTGATTTGGATGTCGAGGACGACTACTTCAGGCTTAAAAGCTGCCTTGCGACTATTGATTTTTTGATGTCTAATGACGCCAGACTAATTCTGATCGGCCATAAAGGCCGCCCCAAGGGCAAAATGGACGCCCACCTTTCTTTAAAAAGCGTTACCGATAAATTCCGCATGGTTCTTCAAAAGGAGGTCGAATTTGTCCACGATACCACCGGCTTTTTAGCCAAAGAAAAAGTCAGGCTTCTTGAGCCGGGACGGGCAATTCTTCTTGAGAACTTGCGTTTTGACCCTCGGGAAGAGACGAATGCTGAGGATTTTGCCAAACAGCTTTCTTTAATGGGAGAGTATTATGTCAATGAGGCTTTTGCAACAAGCCATAGGGAGCATGCCTCTATTGTAGGTATTCCAAAGTTTTTGCCCCATGCAGCGGGTATCCACTTCGGCCAGGAAATAGACAATCTAGAAAAGGCATTTGTAGAGCCCGCAAGACCGGTTTTGGTAGTTGTCTCGGGTCTTAAAGAAGACAAACTGCCATACGTTGAGGCGTTTAAAAGCTTTGCAGATATGATTCTGGTTGGGGGAAGGCTTCCGGAGTATGCCGAGAATGCCGGCATAAAAGGACAAGACGAAAAGGTAGTCTATGCAGACCTACTACCGGACAAAGAAGACATAACAATACACTCCATAGAAAGGTTTGAGGCGGAAGTTGCCAAAGCAAAGACTATATTTGTTGCCGGTCCTTTAGGAAGGTTTGAGGAGCCGGGACATACAATGGGGACAGAAAGGGTATTTAAGGCAATTGCCGCCTCGAGTGCCTTTAAAGTGGCGGGGGGAGGAGATACCCATAAGGCGATCTCGCTTTTGAAACTCGAGGCTGGATTTAACTGGTTGTCTGTTGGTGGCGGGGCCTCCTTGGAATTTTTAGCCAAAAGAACTTTACCGGGCTTGGCAGCCCTGTTAAACTGAAATTCATCTGCCTATGATTAAAGTAGGAATAAACGGGTTTGGAAGAATTGGTAGGATCGCGTTTCGGATTGGTCTTCTAAAACACGCATCCGAGCTTGAATTCGCAGCCATAAATACTTCGGGAAGCATGGATGCACCCGGTTGGGCGCATCTTGTGAATTACGACACGATGTATCGGAAATTTGAACTAGAGATTCTTCCAGAAACAACAAAACAAGCAAAAGAGGCAACCGATGAGGATCCTCAAATTGGAAATTTGATTGTTGCCGGCAAAGACATAAAGGTTCCGCTTCTGGCGCAAAAAGACCCCGCCAAAATTCCCTGGGGGAAATACGGGGTCGATGTTGTTATTGAATCTACCGGAAAGTTTACTTCCGAGGAGGAGGCCAAAAAACACGCTTTGGGGGGAGCAAAGAGGGTAGTAATTTCTGCTCCCGCCAAAGGAGACAATGTAGGAACGTATGTGATTGGAGTAAATGAGGTAAGTAGCGACGCCGAAGTTATCTCAAATGCATCCTGTACCACGAATTGCACAGCCCCGGTTGCCGCAGTAATTCACTCGGTCTTCGGAATCGAGAAGGCTTTAATGACAACGGTTCATAGCTACACCGACGACCAGAATCTGCAGGACAATTCCCACAAAGACTTAAGAAGGGCAAGGGCAGCTGCCGAAAACATTATTCCAACAACAACCGGAGCCGCAATCGCCACAACCGAAACGATTCCCGAGCTCAAAGGGCTTTTTGACGGGATGAGCCTAAGGGTTCCCACCGCAACGGGTTCAATCGTAGACTTTACCTTTGTATTAAAGAAAAATGTTACGGCCCAAGAGGTCAATGAAGCTTTAAGAGCCGCGGCCGAGGAGAACGCAATCTATAAAGGGATCTTGGCAGTTTCTTCCGAGCCTCTGGTTTCCTCGGATATTATTGGAAGAAGCGAATCTGCAATCGTGGACCTTGCCCTTACCCAGGTTGTTGCCGGAAACCTGGTAAAAGTTTTTGCCTGGTACGACAACGAGTGGGGATATGCGCACCGGCTTATCGAGCAAGTCATAAGGGTAGGAAGACATTTGGATACAACGGTTGCCCCGACGGATGCAATCACTCTTTCGTTTAAAAACGCCTAAAAATGGATATAACCAACTCCTTAGCTAGCGAGGACCACTCCTTTGACTACTCTAAAATCACCGACAATATTTATATAGGAAGCGACCTTTGTAGGGGACATGTTTGCCCCATTCATTCCGAGCAGTTTAGGAAGCTCGGAGTTACTGCAGAGATTAACTTAACCGCAGAGCATAAAGAAATTCCACCCGACCATATGGATATATACGCCTGGATTCCGGTGGAAGATCAAAAAGCACCCTCATTAGATCAATTGGAATTAAGCACATCGATAATTGACCAGATGGTTTCAAAGGGAAAAACAATATATATCCATTGCAAGGATGGCCACGGAAGAAGCCCAACTATGGTTGCTGCCTATTTTATCCGCTTTAAAGGGATGGCTGTTGAGGCGGCTATCTCTACGATTAAGCAAAAAAGGCCAGGAATTCACCCAGAAGATGTACAACTAAAGGCACTTGAGCAGTTCCATCAGAAATGGTTGAAATAATACCGTCAATTTTAACGGCTGACCCAACCGAGGTTCGGCAGCTTCTTTCAAAGGTGGAGGGTATTTTCCAAAGGGTTCAGATAGACATTATCGACGGTCAATTTGCTCCCCAGAGAACAATTGACCCATCGGCTCTTGAAGGGGTTGAAACGGAGTTAAAGTTGGAATTTCACCTTATGACCAAGGAGCCAACGGATTGGGTGGAAAGGGCTTTAAGGGCCGGGGCAGATAGGATAATAGGACAGATCGAAACTATGAGAAGCCAGATTGATTTTGTGGGAAAAGTTGCGGAAGTAGGACTATCTGTGGGATTGGCGGTTGATCTTGAAACTGCCATTGAAAGACTAGACGAGACTATTCTTAGTAACCTCGACGTTGTTTTGGTAATGAGCGTAAAAGCCGGAGCGGGTGGGCAGGAGTTTGACCCTAGAGCCTTGGAAAAAATAAAGAAGCTCGACATAATTCGAAAAAGTGACCCGACTCCATTTAGGATTTGCGTAGACGGAGGAATTACCCCCGATAATATAAAAAGGGTTCAAGAGGCGGGGGCGGATGAGGTTTCTGTGGGGAAAAGACTAATCGGGGGAGATATAGAAAAGAACCTTGAATATTACCAAAGAGTCTTGGGGCAATGAAAAAAATCAAACAAATATCCTACTTTGGATTTGCCGATGCGGCGCCGAACGATCCTTTATACCAGGAGGCATACGAGTGTGCAAAATATTTAACGTCCAAAGGATTTATCTGCATAAACGGGGGAGGTCCGGGAATAATGAAGGCGGTATCCGAAGGGGCAAAAGCGGCTGGAGGAACCTCGATAGGGGTTACTTTTTACCCGAAAGACATAACCAATTATGAAGGAAGAGACCCCACAAACCCACTTGATCAAGAGGTAAAAACAGCAAATTATCTTGAAAGAACCATTAAGCTTCTGGAATTAGGAGACGCCTACGTATTTTTTAGAGGAGGAACGGGCACCATCTCGGAGTTTGGCATGGCCTGGGGGTTGGCAAGGCTATATTTCGGCCACCATAAACCCCTAATTTTATACGGAGAGTTTTGGAATGAGGTAATTATGTCTTTTCAAAAAAACATGAGAATAAGACCCGAGGATACAAAAGTTTATAAAGTCTCAAATTCTCCCGAAGACGCATATGAGGCCATCCAGGTGTTTGAGCAAGCTTTAATATCCCAAAACCACGCCCACCAAGAGGAGAAGCCTTTCCAGCTTTAACATGGAAAAAGTATCTATTGAGGAGCTTGGGAAAAAAGCAAACGAGATAAGAAAAGACATTATTAAAATGCTTCTTGAGGCGGGAAGCGGACACTCGGCAGGGTCCTTGGGAATGGCGGATGTTTTTACCGCACTTTACTTTGCAATTCTAAATCACGACCCAAAAAGACCGGATTGGCCAGAAAGAGATAGAGTAATCCTTTCTAATGGCCACATCGCCCCGGTTTTATATGCAACTTTGGCCCATGCGGGTTATTTCCCCTTATCGAAGCTTAAAACCCTAAGAAAGTTAGGCTCGGGACTTCAAGGACATCCGGAAAGGACAAAACTTCCCGGTATTGAGACAACCTCGGGGCCTTTAGGAAGCGGTTTGGCTCAAGCCGCGGGCTATGCCTATGCAGCCAGAATGGATGGTGCTCGGTTTAGAGTCTTTTGTTTAACTTCCGACGCCGAACACCAAGAAGGAAATCACTGGGAAGCGGTTGCTTTTGCGGGTAAGTACAACCTCTCAAACTTAACGGCAATAGTTGATAGAAACAATATCCAAATCTCAGGCTACACCGAAGAGATTATGCCTTTAGAGCCTTTGGAAGATAAATACAAAGCTTTCAACTGGCATGTAATCGGAATTGACGGGCACAACATTCAAGAAATTATGGATGCTGTAAATCAAGCCAGGGCGGTTTACGAAAATCCAACCGTAATCATTGCCCGCACAATTGCCGGCAAGGGCGTTTCTTTTATGGAAAATCTTCCCGAATGGCATGGTAAACCTCCCGATAAAGACCAGGCAAAACAAGCTTTGCACGAGCTAAGAACCCTGGGTGGAAAAATCACTGGGGAGCACGAATGATTAAAAAAGAATCCAAACTGTCAGAAATAATTTTCGAGAAAGACATTGAAATGGTTGCAACCCGCCAAGGATATGGTGAAGGATTGGTTACGGCAGGGGAGAAGGACGAGAAAGTGGTTGTTTTATCTGCCGACCTTAAAGAGAGCACGCGCTCAATTCTTTTTGAAGAGAGGTTCCCGGAGAGATTTATTGAAGTGGGAGTTGCCGAGCAGGCACTGGCAACAATTGCAGCAGGAATGGCCAATTACGGAAAGATTCCTTTTATCTCATCCTATGCAGCTTTCTCTCCCGGAAGAAATTGGGAACAAATTAGAACAACGATTGCCTTAAATGACGTTCCCGTAAAAATAGGAGGTGCCCACGCCGGTCTTACGGTTGGGCCCGACGGAGCTACCCATCAGATGCTGGAGGATATTTCGATAATGAGGGTAATGCCCAATATGATTGTTCTTGCACCCTGCGATTCAATCGAAGCCAAAAAAGCAACCGTGGAAGCCGCTAAAAACGGGAAACCTACATATATTCGCTTCGCCAGAGAGAAAACTCCCGTTTTTACAACAGAAGCAACACCTTTTAAGATTGGACGTTGTGAGACCTTTTGGGAGTCCAAAGATCCACAAGTTGCCATAATAGCTTGTGGCCCCCTTGTTTACGAGGCACTTTTGGCAGCCAAAGAGCTTGAGAAAAAAGGAATAGAAAGCTTGGTTATTAACAGTCATACAATAAAGCCGCTAGACGAACAGGCTCTAATCAGGGCGGCCAGGACTACCGGTGCGGTTGTTACGGTTGAAGAAAACCAGGTAAATGGAGGCTTGGGAGGGGCGATTTCAGAACTTTTGGCCAAGAATTTCCCCGTCCCCATCGAGTTTATAGGCATGCCAGATAGCTTCGGGGAATCGGGGGCGCCAGATGAGCTTCTTGAAAAGTATGGTATGAAAGCGAAGAATATTATTGAAGCAGCAAAAAGAGCTGTTGCAAGAAAACAAGAAAGATGAATACGGAAGAGCTGAAAAATATTGCCCAAGCTCTTGTTGCCCCCGGAAAAGGTGTTTGGGCGAATGACGCTAGTCCCACGACTCTAGATAAAAGGCTGGAGGCTGCAGGGATTCCACCTTCAGAGGAAGCTAGGCAAGATTTTCGCGAGATGCTGATAAAGACCGAAGGTCTTGGGGAATTTATTAGCGGGATTATCTTACACGAAGATACGCTTAAAGGAGACGCAAAAGATGGTACTCCATTTACTGAATTAGTTAAAAAACAAGGGATTATCATTGGGATTAAGGTTGATAAAGGGACTAAAGACTTGGCTAATTTTCCTGGAGAGAAGATCGCTGAAGGCTTAGACGGTCTTCGCGAGAGACTTTCTGAATATAAGAAACTTGGAGCGAGATTTACCAAATGGCGTGCGGTTTTTTCAATCGGAGAAGGGACCCCCACAGATACCTGTATCGAGGCTAACGCCGAGGTTTTGGCCCGCTATGTGGCTTTAGCTCAGGAGGCAGACCTTGTACCAATTGTCGAGCCCGAGGTTTTGATGGAAGGGGCTCATGGAATAGATAGGTGTAAGGAAGTTACAACCAGGGTTCTCAAAAGCGTATTTAAGAAACTTGTCGACCATAAAGTTTTCTTGGGAGGAATGCTTTTAAAGCCTAATGTCGTTCACCCCGGTAAAGATAGTAGTGAGGAGGTTAGCAACGAGAGTGTGGCTGAGGCCACCTTAAGTACGCTTCATAACACAGTTCCTACAGAGGTTCCGGGAATAGTTTTTCTTTCGGGGGGGGATGCGGCGGGAGAAATGACTGCGCACCTTGATTTGATGAATGAAAAAGGACCCTACCCTTGGGAGCTGGCGTTCTCTTTTGAGCGGGCGCTCGAGGGACCGGCCATGGAGATTTGGAAGGGGGATGAAGCCAATGTGCTTTTAGCACAGAAGGAACTTTATAAAAGGGCAAAATTAAATAGTTTGGCAAGATCGGGTAAATATACTGCCGAGATGGAAGGAGGGCAGAAAAATGAATGACCAGCTTGACCTTATTTCCATAGGAGACGCTTCAATAGATACGTTTATCTCTCCTACTGAGAGCGAAATGCTCTGCCAGCGTGATGATAAAAGAAGCCTAATCTGCTTTTCCTATGGAGACAAAATTCCCGTTAAGAGCCTGGAGTTTTCTACGGGGGGAAACGCCGCCAATAATGCGGTAGGAACCACAAGATTGGGCCTTAAGGTGGCCATTGTTCTTACGGTGGGAGATGACAATGTGGGCGGTCTAATAACGGACAAACTTAAATCCGAGGGAGTTGTAATGGATTATGTGACCAAACAACCCGGTACCGGCTCAAATTATTCAACGGTTATTAATTACTCGGGGGAGCGGACAATATTTGTCTATCACGCCCCGCGTACTTATGAATTTCCGGCCTATTTACCCCCGGCACCTTGGGCGTATTTGACTTCCATGGGCGAGAGTTTCAGCCCTTTTTATAAGCGCGTAGTTGACTGGCTGGTTCAAAATCCCGAAGTGAAGCTTGCATTTAACCCCGGAAGTTATCAGATAAGAGCCAAAAGGGAGGATCTAGAGCCTATATTGGCAAGGACCCAGGTAATATTCGTAAACAGACAAGAAGCGGGAAAAATTACGGGTGCGGATATTTCCGAAGGTAAAGAAAAGGAGCTTCTTGCTGCTTTACGGGAGGCTGGGCCCAAAATAGCCATAATTACGGACGGAGGAAACGGCTCTTTTGTTTACGACGGGACAAAATACATAAAAGCAGGAGTTTTGCCGCTTGATGCATATGAGCGAACGGGAGCGGGGGACGCTTTCGGTTCCGGATGTCTGTCTGCTATTATAAAAAATAAGCCCTTGGACGAGGCGTTGACCTGGGGGACACTTAATTCAGCTTCGGTTATTGGCTATGTCGGTCCGCAAAAAGGACTTCTTAAGCAGTCGGACATGGACGTTTGGAAGGAAAGATATGTAAGTAGCGGAGTAAAAGTAGAGGAGTTTTAAGCCGAAGGCTGTTATTCAAAGACTATGGCAAAAATATTTGTAAGCAGAAAAATTCCAGGAGACCATATAGACAGACTCAGCCAGGCGGGGCACGAGGTAGAAATCTCGGAATTTAGTCGTGCCTTAACCCCAGAAGAGCTTTTAGAGAAAGTAAAAGGCGTAGAGGGGTTACTTTGTCTTCTTACTGACAGGATTGATGGGGATCTGATGGATGCGGCAGGTCCACAGCTTAAGTTTATTTCAAACTATGCGGTTGGCTTCGACAACATTGACATAAAGGCCGCAACGGATAGACAAATTCCCGTAGCCAATACTCCCTGCGACGAGGTAAACGAAGCCGTTGCCGAGCTTACCTGGGCTTTAATGCTTTCATTATCCAGAAGGATAGTGGAGGCGGATGAGGCAACCAGAAGGGGAGGGTATAAAGGCTGGGAACCGGATATTTTTCTGGGCACGGACTTAATTGGAAAAACTTTGGGAATTGTTGGTTTGGGACGCATAGGCTCAATGGTTGCAAGACGCGCCAAGGGCTACAACATGACCGTTCTTTATAACAAAAGAAGTCCGGACCCCCAGGCCGAAAAAGAACTTGGAGTAGAGTTTAATTCTTTGGACGATCTTTTGGCAAAAAGCGATTTTGTATCCTTACACGTTCCCTTAACAGATGAGACCAGGCATATGATGAATAAAGATAGTTTTGCAAAAATGAAACAGGGGAGTTTTCTTATCAACACGGCCCGCGGTGCAATAGTTGATGAACATGATTTGGTCGAGGCCTTAAAATCCGGACACTTGATAGGAGCGGGACTGGACGTTTACGACAATGAGCCAAACATAGACCCCGAACTTTTGCTAATGCCAAATACCATAACAACTCCACATATTGCCTCTGCCACTTATGCAGCCAGAAACAAAATGGGTACTTTGGCGGTAGATGCCCTTCTCGATGGATTTTCTGGTAATAAACCTGAAAATCTGGTCAATGAGAATATCTGGCAAACACGGAGAAAATAGAGCCTTTCGAGAACAATAATACCACTAGTAAACTTCGAATATTACAATAAATACTTTACCGAATAATATACGAAATTATCAATACCTCATAAGTAGTTTACTGTTGCAAGGTAAGACTGATAAAATATTGGTATGTCCATTTTCTCAAGAGCAAGGCGTGAAGACTTAGACGATGAAGAAGAAGACGTTATAGAGCGATCTTCTCGTCAAAGAAAAATAAGGGATTTGGCACCCGAGAACAGAAATAAAAGAAAAGAGCCCCCGAAACCTTGGGGCAGGACCGAGCGAATTATTGTTCTTGTTTTTATCTTTCTCACCGTTCTTATTCCGGCCGTGCTTGGGGCCTCCGCAAGAAAGTGGAAACTTCCGGGCCTGCCCAGGATATCTCTTCCTAATCTCTCTTTCGATAGGGAGCCTATTGTTATTGAGGGCGATGATTCCGACAAGAAAAAGACCGATGCCGCCCAAGATTATTTTAAACACTCGGTTGAAGACTTGTCCGGAGTTTACGCCCTTTATGTTATCCGGCTTAATGACGGCTCTTCCTATGGATTTAATCAAAGTGAAATTATGCAGGCCGCTTCACTAATTAAGCTTCCTATAATGGCCGCGGTTTATAGGCAGGCGGAGAGCGGAGAAATCGATCTTGACTCTAAAGTTGAGGGTTCAAACTCCACCTATAGGCAGCTTCTTGAGGTAATGGGACAAAAATCTGACAACGCTGCCCAAATAAAAATCGTTGCGAGTCTTGGAAAGGCAAGGGTCCAAGAAACCATTGAGGAGTTGGGAATGGAAAATACCTCTTTGGAGAAAAACCTGACAACACCCCAGGATAT
>Ga0315295_10003731_pt1 | contig 12946 bp, 15 predicted proteins | sample YL17G14_0_MG_FD_204453 | JGI IMG/M metagenome (GOLD analysis project Ga0315295, IMG submission 204453) | Sediment microbial communities from Yellowstone Lake, YNP, Wyoming, USA - YL17G14_0 | ecosystem: Environmental > Aquatic > Freshwater > Lake > Sediment | place: USA: Wyoming | collected... | reverse complement strand
TCAGGAGGTTAAAAACCTTTTTATACGTTCGACCTCAATTCGCGTATGGAGTGCATCACCTGCCAGATGATTGCCATGGTAGACAAGGGGTATCCGAGGAGGAGAGCCAGATTTGGAAAGACCAACATGAGGTGCATGTGGCATGCGTGGGGGGTAGATGAGATCTGGAGGTGCGATGTGTGCGGGAAATATACACATGCAGAGACTATATCGTGCTGTATGAGAAAAAATAAGTATGTGTGCATAACATGTGCGACCTCACAGAAAAAAAAAGACGGGTTTTGGTTGTGGAAGTCTTTTCTTGAATTGAAATGCCCCTTCTGTGGTGAATCTCATCCCGTCCTTTCAAGACAGGAATTTTGTGGAGAACATCCGTGGCAGGCGGACCCTTTCTCATGTCAGGATTTCCCCATATGGTATCCTGGCGGGAGATTGATAGAGGAAAAGGATGCATGTGAGCCTTAAATCCGCACCACATTCTTTTCTTTGAGGGAACGCAGCGTCTTTTTTACTTCTTCGGGCTCAATCCTATATTTCTCGGCAATGATGTCAAGGGTGCTCTTTCCTCCTGAGGAGACAATCTCGAAGAGCACCTTCTTTTCCTGCTCGTCGAGTTCCATGCTCTCCATGATGGAGGCGCACTGCCCTCGCACCTGACTTATGAGATTTTCTATGTACATCTTCGCCTCGCTTATCCTTCCTAGCTCGGCACTGAGTCCACTTACTATCTGGCGAAGCTCCTCCATACGTGCAATCTTGCGGGAATTCTCCACCCTTTTTTGGTATACGACGAATTCTGGAAATCTTTCAAGGATGGCTTCTTGATCAATCTTTCTGTCGCCAATATCTATATCGAAGAAGTTGGGTGAAATAGAAAACTCCATTTTGAATGAATCGAGTATCTTGAAATATTTGCGGGGAGAGCCCCTCAGTTGCTTTTCTACATAGAGTTCTATGATTCCCAAATCCCGCATGATTTTGAGGTGCTCATTTATGGCCTTCTGTCCTATGTCGAGCATCTCCGAAAGCTCTGTGGTATAGCGAGGCTTCTCTGCCAATAGCTCCAATATCATGCGCCTCGTCTCATTTCCCAGCATATTGAAGAGCTCCTCAGAGGTTGCCATTTGCGTACCTTAAACTAACTTTTAGTAAGTTTAACTTATAAAGGTTGTGGTCTGGTTGTGGCAAATAAGAGAATGGACACTATCCCAGAAGAGACTTGAGGCAATCCCATGCCTTTCTGAGATCCTCTTGGGCATAGAGTGAAAAATTGTTTGCCGCTGCGAAGTTATTTCCCCAGAAAAATCTTTTTGCCTCTTCCAGATACTTCAAGGCTTTGTCATAATAGATTTTACATTGGGTCGCGTCCAATCCATTCTCCTGGGAAAGTTTCAGGAGGTTTTCCACTTCAATCCTCAACTCATTGGCATTTCCTATGTTGTTTTCTGCAAGGGGGCGCAGGGAGTAGTAGAACTGATATCTTGCGGGGAGGGAAGGCAGGGGAAGAGCGACAAATATTACATCGGCCTCTCCAGAGATCATGGTCTCACCGACTGTTATAGAAGCAGTCACACCAGCTATGGCTGGATAGGTGGAAGATGTCAGGGTCGTCACTGCAACGCCTCCCATCGTTATGGAAGTAGAGATGACTGTTCCCTCTGTCGTTTCCCAGTCAACGACCGTTCCATCTGGCACAGGCAAACCGCACATATCCGTAATATATGCCGTGATAGTGGATGTGGAAATCCCATCTGCAAGAATCTCTGCCGGGCTCGCAGTGACCACAATGGAACCTGCAGATGTTGCCCATGGGTCATAGTCCACATTGCCGGAAACGGTATCACATCCAGGTGTGCCGGGACCCGTGCCGCATCCCCACCAGTTGTTCTCGGCATCGACTGTGTTAGAGGTTGCATTATCCATGCCATATATTGTATTGGCAATGATATTGTTGCAGTAGGCGACAAGTGTGGGAATTTCAACATCGGCAGGATTCTGGTCGAGTATCTGCACCCCCCTTTGGGCGGCTGTGATGGTGTTTCCCGTGAGGGTACCCTGTGAGTTTCCCGTGTTGGCGTCGAATGCAAGAACAGCCACGCCCATGTTTCCGCCTTCTATTGTGTTGTATGTCACTACGGCATCCCCCTGGTCAAGGACTATGCCCTCATAGCGATTGCCGTCCAGCCTGTTTGCTGTTATTGTGATTCTTCCGTTGGAGATGTTGTAGATGCCGACATCATTGTTGAATACCCCATTCTCCAAAATCACCGTGCTGGCTCCCGCCTGGTAGAGTAGGATTCCCGAAGACTGGTAGGGAGCAATTGGATCGAAAGGATTAGGCCCGCAATTGAAGCGGGGACCGCACCAGTTGTCACTGACCTCATTATTGACAATCGTTGCAATGGCCCCGTAGCCTATCTGAATGCCATTCTGGGCATTGGCTGTGTTGGGAACGACGCCTGTTACCGTATTACCCTCGATTGTGGCAGTGGAGAGGGGACCCGCAACGACTATGCCATTCTTCATGTAACCGGACACAATGACATTTCGTATCGTTCCGTGTCCCTCCTGGTGGACAGAGGCGCCTCTGGGTGTACCAATTCGTATGCCTTCACCGCAGTAGGTGGAACCGAAGGGGATATGGATGACGTCCTTCACAGTGGAATCCATCATGTCAAGCGTTGCCCCGCCCACGGCGGAGACTCCTACATCAATTATGCACTGTGATCCCGGAAGTTTCGCGCCGCCTGGTCCTGTGATGGTGACACCGGATATGATGAGTGTGTGAGATCCTCTCACCTCGACGATATTCCTCTTTCCATCCACATTCTGAACGAGCCCGTTATAGGGTGCCTGTATCGTCGTGGAACTCTGACCTGCACCGATGAGGGTCAGTGTTTTTCCTACTGCTATCTGTTCCACGTAGGTTCCGGGGGCAACATTTATGGTGTCCCCATTGGTAACCCTCGGGTCGTACACCGCGTATTGAATGGTCTTGAAGGCGGCGTCACCCATACCCGATCCATGCACGCCATCGTCTGTGCCCAATGCTCCGTTCACATACCACGTCGTCGCTGATTCAACAGGGTCGTGAGAGACGCAAGAAAACAGAATCATGATCAGAAAAAGTATGACTTTTCTCATGTGCTCTCCTCTATTTCATCCATTGAGAAAATGAATTCGCAGTCGCATATAAGTGTTTGGGTGAGATAGACTATTACCACAATCCCATTGCATATTCTCCAAGAGACTCCTTCACAAAGTGTTGAAAGAGAAGAATCTGGCTTCTCCCCGCCGCTTTCCCTAGCATTGCGGAAAGCTTTTTATAGTGTTCCCGAAATGAAATCCAGTAAGGGAGCGGGGGTTGCCGAGACTGGTCAAAGGCGCAGGATTCAGGGTCCTGTTTCGAAGGGATTCGGGGGTTCAAATCCCCTCCCCCGCACTATTTTTACAAGTAAGTTCATATACTAGAATGCAATATAGGCTAAATGGTGGTCTATTTTGCAAGGCAAGAAATCCAAGACCGAGACAATTAAGAAAAGAGCAATTTATGTCTACTTACCCTCTGAAGAGATGGTCAAAGAGTGGAAAGAACTTGCAGGGAAGACAGGAACTTCTTTGTCAAAGTTTGTGATAGGTCACGTCATGAATTCATTGGGGAAAAATGAAGGATCAAGAGATGAAATCCCCGAGGATGTCCAAGAAGAAATAGACAGTATGAGGGAGGAGATGAAGAAACTCCAAAAAGAAAACAAAATGAGAAAGATTGTTCAGGAGAGATTAGAAAAAGATCTTCAGAAATATCGCCTAGAGCCTTTTGCAAAGAAAGGGTTCAAGGGAAAGAGAAAATATTTGTATGATCTTGTTGAGGTCCTCAAAAGAAGGAAATACATCACCAATGATGATATACTGGATCTTCTTTATGTCGAGCCCAAAGAAACAGATACAATACAGGCTCTTTTAACTCAGCTTGAGAGTCTTGAAGCCTTTGGCATAATTGAAATGACGCCGAAAGGATGGAGGTGGATTGGATGATTAATGTTACGGAGACCTCCAATGATTCTAAACTAGTGGAAAATTTCTTAAAAGATTGCGAATTGCGGACGATGACAAAAGAATCCATTCGAAGGTACAAGACACTCCTTTTCATGTTCCTCGATTTCATGAGAGGAAAAGATAAATCATTATCACAAGCTGATAGGGAGGACTTGAAGGAATTCCTTTCTCACTTGAGAAATCAACAGAAGATAGGTGTGAAGACAATGGAGAACTATTTCTCGGCGTTATCCAGCTTCTATGAGTATCTTATCTATGAAAACTTTGCGAAGGTTAATCCTGTCCTTCCAGTAAGGAAAAGATATCTGAGGCAGTACAAAAAACCTAGCTACGGATTTGGTAGCAACTCGCCAAGAAAGCTTATCTCTGTGGAAGAAATGAAGATGTTTGTCTCCGCCATTCTTGACATAAGAGACAAAGTTATGCTTCTTCTCCTGGCAAAAACAGGCATAAGAAGGGATGAACTTGTGAACATAGATATTGATGATATAAACTGGAAGGAGATGAGCATTATATTGAAGCCCACGGCAAAGAGAGTAACAGGATTATATTCTTCGATGATGAAACTGCAAGTGTGGTCAAAAAATGGATATACATGAGAGGCCAGATAGGCGCCAAAGACAATGCGTTATTCATAGGAACATGGGGAGGCAGGATTCATGGGAATGACGTTTATGATGTCGTTACAAAACATGCGACAAGGGTAGGATTGCATAATCCCAAATCCTCAAAGGAAGAAGATCACTTTCCACCCCACTGTTTCAGGCACTGGTTCACGACTCATTTACGAAGAGCAGGCATGAGGAAAGAGTTTATTCAAGAACTGAGAGGAGACAAGAGGGGAGAAGCTATAGACATCTATGACCACATAGACAAAGAGGAACTGAGAACAGCATATCTGGCTTTCATTCCACAGTTGGACATCTAAACTTTTATTCTTGAAAGAAACTCCTTTGATGTAACAATCTCTATCTCTTCAAATTTTTTAAGTTTTAATAAATGAGAATCTCCTGAGACAATATAAGGGGCTTTGGCAGCAATGGCACATTCAATGAACTTTATGTCTTTCGGGTCTTCAAGAACTACATCTGTTCTTCTTTTTGATTCAACAATCTCTGACATATCTAAAATCTTTCTGACAAGCATATCGAGAGTAAGTTTCACTTCTTTAATGATGTCTGAAAACTTCCCTCTTTTTGCAACATTATATATTTCCAGAATAATCTCTTCACTCAAAAAGAGCATGACCTTGTTTTCTTCCACCTTTTTTATACATTGTCTCTCATTGCCTTCCCAGATAAAGCCCGACATGATGATATTGGTGTCATAGACCACCTTTATCATCTTTTCATCTTCCTTGTTTCCTCTATTAGGGCTTCAAGGTCTTTTCTTGTGAAGTTGTGCTTGGCTGCTGCTTTTTGGATGGCATCTGCCATTTCATCAAAACTCATCTCTATCTCAGGCTTTCTTATCTTTTTTATGAGAATGGTATCTTTCTTTCCAAAGACCATGAATTTGTCAGAGGTCTTTATGTCAAGGTCACGCCTTATTTCTGCTGGAATGACGATTTGTCCCTTTTTTGAGATTCTTGTTATGCCCATTTCCATAATGATACCTCGTAAAAAATTCTTTACATTTCTTACTTATAAACTTTTCCCTTTACAATCCTCATAATCAATCTTTTTTCTGGAATGTCTGTCTTAAGAATAGCAATGATAGTGCCTCTTTCCATAGTCTCAAGACTCCTCAAAAGCGTTTCAACATTCTCATAATCTCTTGCATAGACCAATTCTGCCAAATCCTAATGAATCAAGAGCCTTATCCTTGCCTCAATCTCATCCTCTTCTAATTCAACAAATTCACCCACTATCTCTTCCCAAATCCCTAACCGAATTCTTTCTGGTTTGGCAATAGAAACATAGTCTTCCAATTATAGACCCCCTCATTTTTTTGTCACGAACTGTGTTTCCTATGTTTTTATTCAAGTCAAGTAATTTCAGTATCAATAATATGTCAAAGATATATATAAAGGTATATCATTTTAAAAATTTTTTAAATAAATAAATGAACAGAGTTAAATTTTACCAGTAAAATCGGGCGTTTCGTACAGTTTTAGCGAAATCATACTAGTAAAAATAGAATTTTCTACTCTTATAAAATCCCCTTTCTTGCACTATGATCTTGGTAATAATTTATTTTATGGAGATACATTCTAAGAAATGAAGAGGACTGAATTATGATTACTGAAGACATACCAAATATTAAGTAATTGCTTACTCTCCCCTCATTTTACTAATAGAAATTAAGGTTCTCATGTATCTCCGAATGTTTTAGCGTTTCTTCCCTACTTTTAGAATATCTACACATTTCGAGGCTTATCCCCCCATGCCTTTATCAGTAGTAAGAATCTGTTGATTTTACAAATGCTGACTACTTTCGATAGGCTGCAGGGATTTCAATCCCAAGGGGGTTATCCCACAGGGGATAACGCAGATTATTGAGTTTGATCATGGTGACATCCTAATAGAGGATATTGACAGGAAGGGGGGAGAAGGTGATTGTAGTGAGGAAAGAAAAATAGGTGCAATTATTTAAAAATGATTCCATAGATTTTCTTTAAGATTTTATCAATTATGCTTTGAGCTTCTTTTATTAATATTTCTCTTTTTTCAAAAACTATTTCGTTGTAATTAGGTCTTTCAATAAGTGAATGATGAAAATCATACAAGTCACTATATTCTCTTCTGATCTTTTCCCAAATCTCTTTAATATCTCCGTAATCTGAGGTTATTATTTTTCTGATATTATCATCTAAATAGGAATAATCTATTGATTCATTTCTCATAAGGGGGGGTATAATTTTTACAACTATTTGGTTTGAGAGATACCTTGGGTGTCTCAAACTGTGTTGGGATTCTAACTCTTCAAATTCTTTTCCAATATTTACAATTGTTGGTGAGAATTTTTTTCTGTTAAAATAATATATGAGAATACTATATATGGTATTTTCATATGTATCTAAAAACTTTTTTAAGTTCATTAAATATTCATCATACTGCTTATAAAATTCTTCTGCATCTTTCCAAAACTCATAAATATAAGCCTTAAAAGGAATATTTGATTCTCTGAATATCTTCACATACTTATAGGTATTGACATCACTTGTTCCTAACGTCCCTATTTTATCTACTTTAAGAAATCTAAGTTTATTTTTCAGCTCTGTATAAAGGCTAGTGAGAGCATTTTTATATTCTAAATTTGCTTGTTGAATATTAATATGAGTTTCTATCTTTTTGATTTGTGATTCTCCTTTGATTAATTCTTCTTTCGATTTTTGGGATTTTTCTTCGATTATCTCCCTTTCTCCTTCAAGACAAAATCCGCATTTTTTAAATCCTTTTTTAATGGCTTCATCAACTTCGTCTGGGTCGAAATATACATAATCACGAACTTTTATATTATCTATTTCACAACGGAGTCTTTCTTTATTAATATCATGTACTATATACTTTCCTTTGTCTCCAATAAATCGTTTATTTTCCTTCAGGGAGGCGTGTTTTTGTTTTTTTCTTTTAAAAAAGAGATAGAGAGCAAGAAAGGGTATAATAAGAAAAGGGAATAATATAACTCCTGATACAATTAAGGAAATTGCCACATTTAATTGTTTTAATAAATTAATGAAAATTAAGAGGGCTATTGGAGTAAGGAAGACGAGGAAGGCTCCAGTAACTATTAATATTAAAAAAGGAGAATGTTTATCCTCCTCTATCCATTTGGAAATGCCTCCCCAATCAATTTTTAGAATGGATTTTCTATCTCCCATTTTCTCATATCCTTTTTTTCGCTGAAGAAATCAAAAGCACTGCTATTATCAAAAGAATAGCTCCCAGTAGCAATATTGGCAGATTTCTTGTTATAAAAAATGATAATACAGAAACACCGCAACCGAGCAGAAACGCACCTGCAATTAGTAACATTACAATTATTATATCCTCACTCACTTTTTTTCTTGGCATTCTTTTGTCACCGTTGTTCTCTGGAGCTTTATATGAGCCTTCCATTATAATCTTTTCTCATCATTCATATTTGTTACCTCCAAATAGGACATCCACGAAGGGATGAACTATTGTAAAATCCGAACATTCGGAAATAGACTCGATTTGCATAGCTCTCGCCATATCTTGAAAGGTCTCAGCAATGCATGAAAACTTTCAATAGACTCTCAAACCATAGTCTTATAAATATGAGCGATATAATGTGAAGCACGAAAACAAAAAAAATGTCCAAGGAAAAGTCGAAGAAAGCTGATGCGCTATTGAAACCAGATGCCTATCTACCGCCTTCCCATCAGTCTATAATAGAAATAGAAAAACTTGCCCCACGTATTATCAATTCTCTGGGAGATGGATTAGTTCTCCTTGATATGGATGGAAAAATTATATCAATTAACTCTGCTTTTGAGAGACTAACTGGTTTTGGAAAAGAAGAGATAGTTGGAAAGAAAGGAATAGATTTAATTTCTCTGATGGTCAAACAAGAGGATTTTGAGAGATGCATGAAAGCGTTCTTGACCACCCTCATAGGCAATATTATGTCAACATTCGAATTCAGCATCATAACAAAAGATGGAAGAGAAGTAACTTTCGTCGTTTCTGCATCGTTTGTGGAAGATGAAAAAAAAATTCCCATTGGCATCATTCTTTCTTATAGAGATATTTCAGGGCGAAAACGTGCAGAAGAGGCATTGCGAAGCAGTGAGACTACAGTACGGGTACTGCTCAACGCTATTGCCGATTCTATTATTCTTGTAGATACTCAAGGGATTATATTAGAAATAAATGAAATAGGAGCTAAGAGATTAGGAAAAAGTAGAGAAGACTTTATCGGAACAAATCCGATAACACTTTTTCCTCCAGATATAGCACAAGAAAGGGTAAAAAAGCTTCACCAAGTCTCTCAAACAGGAGAGGTCATCCGTTATGTGGACGAGAGGCAAGGGATTTTATTCGATGTTGCTTACTACCCTATTTGCGATGTGAGTGGAAAAGTAGTAAAAATCGCTGTCTTTGCTCGTGATATAACCGAGTCCAAAAAAATAGAGAAAAGCCTACAGGAGAGTGAGAGAAGATTTCGTGCTCTTTCTGAAGCTGCCATTGCAGGTATTGCTATCCATGAGAAAGGTAAGATCGTTGATGTAAATGACACCTTTCTTACACTATTTAGGTGTGACAGGTCTGATGCAATCGGAAAGGATATTCTAGATTTTGCTGCACCAGAGTCTCGCGATATTGTAATGAAGAATGTTCTCTCTGGATATGAGGGAAAATATGAGGCAGTAGGCTTAAGGAAAGATGGAACAAGAATATATGGAGAACTTTCTGGAAAGAAAATATACTACAATGGACATGAATTTCGTGTGACTGCAATATACGATATTACGGAACGTAAACTAGTTGAAAGTAATCTTTCTGCAATACATAACTTATCAGAAGACCTCACATTAAATTTAGACATACATCAAATAGCAAATAAGACTGTTGATGCAGTCTGTAAGATTCTTGGAGTCGATAACTGTGCCCTCTCGCTCATTGATGAAGAAAAGCATGAGCTCTATGTAGAAGCTTATAGAGGATTTTATAAGGAGCTCGAACATGTTAGAGATGGATTAGGGGGAAAAGGTATACCAAACTGGGTCGCCTGTCATGGTCAATCACTCCTTGTACCGGATATCTCACAGGATGAGAGATATGTGGAATGGGAATCTAATATACAATCTGAACTCTGTGTTCCTTTAAGGGTAAAAGGAAAGACAATAGGGACTTTAAATGTTGAATCAAAAAATTTAGCTGCCTATAATGAGAAAGATAAAATGCTTCTCGAGACCCTCGCCTTTGAGGCTGCAGTGGCACTTGAAAATGCGAGATTATTTATGGAAAAGAAAAACAATCTCTAAGAAAATCATTTGCCCTTTTCTTCAGTTATATACGGATATTGTCCTGATTCTCTAAGTTTGTCATGACATCTTTTTATTCTCTGATACAATTGATCAATATCCTCTTTTGAGAGATTTTTCTGCAGTAGAGCAGAATTCTCTCTGAAAATCCTATACATTTTAATATAGATTCGGTATAGATTTTTCATACTTGTTTTTTCTATATTATTTGAGATTTTTTCAAACGATTCCCAATCTTTCACGAAGGCTGTATTCATATAGGTCTGGTATAGTTCTTTCATGTTAGTTTCTTCTTTATTATCCAAACTTTTTTCAAACGATTCCCAATCTTTCACGAAGGCGGTAATATCAAAATTATTTTCAATTAAATGAGTCTCACCCTCCTTTTTTGCTTCAACCAAGACATCAGAGCCCAATGCCCTTCTTTTATAGAACCATACAATAATGTTGGTAATGCATAGTATTGATACACAGGTAATGATTATTATTTCCTCCAGAGTAAGCATGTGGAAAAGTATTCCTTTCATATTTAAATTTATTGTGAGTATTGGTATAGGATGTCTCCTTAGTTATGAAACTAGGATAGTCTTGGCGAGTTGTGGAAAGACCCAAAAAGGTGTCTGTTATGTTCTGGTATATGATTTTTGTGAAGTTTAATGATTAATAGATAAAAAATATTTATTATATGTACTGCATCTATCTAGAAGTTAAGGTAACAGAGATATGTAGAAAGACCCAAAGAATTATAAAAGGGTAGTTTAGGTAACATGAGAGGAAAGTCTGGGTAATATGGGAGAAAAGAAGAATGTTAATAGGAAAGAGCGGATGAGGGCGTTTAAAAATGAGACACTTGAACAATAATCGTGGCAGGAGAATAAATGTCGTTTTTACCCATTGACAAAATTGTTCCCAACCCACTGAATCCAAGAAAAAACTTCGAAGATGAATCACTAAAGCAGCTCATAGAATCGATAAAAAATAATGGGTTCAGAGATTTCTACCCTATAGTGGTGAGGCCCAAGGGAGATAAGTATGAAATCGTCATTGGGGAAAGAAGGTTCAGGGCTGCCAAAGTTTTGAATTTGAAGAAAGTCCCATGTATTATAACAGAAATGGGAGATAATGATACACTCCTCGAAATGCTTGTGGAGAACATTGTGAGAGAGAACCTCTCCTCCATAGAAAAAGCCGAGGGTATGAAACGGCTATTAAACGAGACACTCATGAAGACCAAAAATTGGGGAAAATGGGAAAAACTCAATGGGTGTGTGAGCCTTCTCAGGACAATGAGGAAGGAAGAATATGACAAGAAATTGAGAGTGACAACTGATGAGGAGCGAAAAATTGTAGAAGCCATATGTGGAAAATTAGGTATCTCCTGGAAAACCGTGGATATGCATTGGTTTCCATTACTAGGATTACCCGATGATTTGAGAGATGATGTAGAGACTGGTCGTATCACCGCAGTTCATGCAAAGAAAATGAAGACACTCGACAAAGAGAAAAGAGATGAAATACGGAAAACATTGAGAGAGAGAAAACTGACGACACCGCAGATCGATGCCCTCATCAATCATTACAAAAATCCTTTCACCTCTCAGCCCTACATCCTGCCTTCAAACGTAGTCGAAGTGTACGACGTCCAGTTTGATCTCAATAATGTCCTTCAGGTCGAACGTCTCATGAAATTTCTGCAAGAAAGAATCTCGCTCCTCAAGAGAAAAGTCGAACTTGAAAAGATGGTGACACAGCACGATTTCTATGTGAAGGAGCACATGCCTATCCTCCCCTCTTTTAAAAGACAAGTAGAGTCAGCAAAGAGTGAGCTTGAGATCATATCCAAGGAGCTTTCTCGTGATGTATCGAAGAAGAAGTAGCATTAGAATTCTGTTTTCACATGCAATATGTGTGATACCTTTTCTTCAAAAACATCTGAAAATAGAAAAAACTATTACTGGAAAAGAATGTGAAATTGTCAACTCCACGATTGAAGATTCTATGATTTGGATGGTGCCCATATTTCCAAATCTTTCATTTTCAACTCAATAATAACTAATCATGCAAATGTCTTTAATGCGTACATTGATGAATGCATTATAGGCGACTCTGTGGTCATAGAAAGACTAGAGAAGTATCTATCTATTATGAATTTCAATATGGAATCAGGCACAAATTTAATAGATCTCAGAGTAAAATTTGATGGATAAATTTGAATATCTTCTTTTTTATAACCTTTGATAATTTCTAAGATAAGTTCTTTGTCGACTTCCTTTTTAGGGAATCTGTGAAAAATCCATGCCTTTGTTTTGTAGTTGCCCAGAACATCAATATCGATATTTTTGGAATCCCTCAAAATCTCAATCATTTTATTTGAATCTATCTCAATTCTGTAGTCCATGTAACGCCTCACAGTCATGGGATCATTTAGTGGTGATTTTGAAATCTCATCCAAAGTCACCGTAGCAGGTATTCTTGCCACGACTTCCTTTCCACCCATAACAATAAATGTCTTTTTCAATACTCCATTCACACATAAATTCTCCAAATCTCTCCCGTAAATAAATATGTTGAAAGATTTTTTAGATTCAGGGTCTGCTAAAAGAATCTGAAACATTAGGGGAAGTGTTCTCAACTCCTTCGTTGTTATTTTTGTATAGTTTGTATAGTAGTCACCATATGGAGATTTGGCAGGAAGATCCAATACGGAAGTCTCACCTTTAAAGAGGGAGACGATATCCTTCAATCTCATTTCTATGGGAATACTTCCAGTGATATCTATCTTTTCTTCAGGATAAATCTGATTTAAGACACTGTCTTTCACCAAAACTATATACCCTGCAGAGATATTATTATCCCCTAATATCTCTTTCACTTTCTCTTCCCCTTGACTTACTCCTAATTTGGTTATAGCATCATAAATGTAAATACCGTCTTTCT
>Ga0315295_10003729_pt1 | contig 12948 bp, 18 predicted proteins | sample YL17G14_0_MG_FD_204453 | JGI IMG/M metagenome (GOLD analysis project Ga0315295, IMG submission 204453) | Sediment microbial communities from Yellowstone Lake, YNP, Wyoming, USA - YL17G14_0 | ecosystem: Environmental > Aquatic > Freshwater > Lake > Sediment | place: USA: Wyoming | collected... | reverse complement strand
TTAGTCAAAGAGAACTGGTATCCTATGTCCTTTAGGCATGACAGGCCCTCTTTCTCCTTTATTCGGAAATGCGGATAAGTGGATGACCCATCCATTGTAAACTAAAGCCGCGCTTGTGATCTCATCTATGCTTAAGGACAATTCCTGTCCCAGCGCGATCCCCTCCTTGCGCTCATATCCTCTTTCATGGAGCTGGCGAAGAACAGCCCTTACCTCCTGCTGAGAGTCCTTTGTTTTTTCACCATAATCATAGTCCTCAGCGATCGCTCCCATTGCATAAGAACGCAGAAGCTTGGGCCACAGATCAGCGAATAGCTGCGCATTGCCGAATATATCGACCGTGGCTATCCTGCCTCCGATTATAACTGCCACGCCTACGGCATCATCCTCCAGCCGCGGTATATCCTCAAGCGCACTCACATAGTTTGCGCACTCTTCTTGTACTTTGCTATCGCTGTAAGCCATGGTGAGGTCTTGCGTAGGAGAGCTGACGCCTACTTTAGCAGAATACTCAGCGACCCCATCCCACATCCTGCCCTGGTCAAATCCTGCTGCAGCATAACTTCTGAACATCGGAGCTGCAACTATGCCTTTGCTGCCAAATTCATAACCTCCGGACCAGCGGCCATGCTCAACGCAATACACAGGCACAATCACCTCTTTGTTGTGCGGCCCTAACAATACATCCTTTCCTACCAGCCTGTTCTGGCGGGCACCGGTAAGGATCTCTCCGGCCAATAAATACACATAACGGTCGGATTTATTCGTCACCTTTACTTGCGGCACGCGGCCGCCTTCAAGCTCGGTTATCAGGATATAGCCCTTATTCACTGCCTCATCCAGCGTGATGTAATCCTCCCTATTGGATGCGGAAGATGAATAAATCGGCACGATGGTGAGGTTCTCGTAATTAAAGGGCCTGCCGACCTGAAGGCTTTTTATCAGGCTTGCAACCTCTTCTGTCCTGGCCTCTGCATAGGCCGGTGGCAAACCCAAGCTTACTGCTACTACCCACAACACCAACAATCTCATTAAGCTTTTCATTTCTCCTGCCTCCTTTCACCTTATTAGACAAGGGAGGCCCAGATTTGTTCCAAAAAAATCACTATTTTTTTTAGAGATTGTTACGGACCTTCGTAGAATTCTATGGCCAGATACGCGGATCCTTCTTTTACTTCTGGATCTGTAGACATGACTCCGGAGAGGCCTTTGAGCCATACAAACAGATTTGAGAGTTTTCCGGCGGGGATTCTTATGTATAATTTTGCAGGTTCCTCTTTTTCGATTGTTCCTTCAAGTTCCCTGACGAAACCCTTTACTTTCACTAAATTTTGCGCCATGCTTTCAGTAATAGCTATTTCCTGCATGGGAGCTTCTTGTATATCAGCTACCTGAGCCATTCTGCTCAAAGCCGCACCCTTACTTGCAAAACCTGCTTCTCCCATATATCCTTTCTCATATGATGTGTCGAATTGCTGAGCGCTTTCCAGCCCTTCAGAAACTTTATAATCTGCAGTAGCCGGGACCTCAAGAATTTCTTTTTGAGCTACTTCTAAAGACTCGAGGACCTGCGTTTTAGCCATTTCCATGCCGGTCTGTTTTCCCGGCCTTAATATACCCGTCTGATTAATAAAAAGCACGATGAGAATGACTGACACCAGGACTCCGGCTGCTTCAAGCGGGATCTTTAAGCGATTTAAGAATACTTTTTTCTTCGGCTCTATTCCCAAGCGTCGATTGATTCCTTCAAGCATATCTGCGGGTGCTGCGACTTTTTTAAGTCCGCCTAACTCAGAGACCAGGCGCTTCAAGGAATCTAACTGCGCCTTGCAATCCTTGCAAACAGAAAGATGCCTTTCTATTTCCTCTTTCTGCTGGATACTGAGGTCATTTTCCAGATAATTCGATAATAGTTCTTTGATTTCTTTACATTCCATTTAAATCACATCCTTTAGTTTTTCTTTTAACATATACCTGGCCCTGTGTAACCGCGATTTTATCGTGCCCATGTTCAGTCCCAGCATCTGGGAGATCCCCTCGTAACTGGCCCCTTCTATATCACGCAACACCAAAACTGCCTTGTGTTCCTCATCCAGTGAATTTATCGCTTCCTGGATCCGGGCTTGCCTATCTTTTATATCCAGCGCCTCCCGAGGGCTGCTTGTGTCATCTGCTATCTCCAAGCGGATCTCTCCATCTTCGGTTGAGATCGGAGTATCTACAGAAACAAATTTCGATTCTCTATTCAGTCTCTTCAGCCTATTTTTACAAAGGTTGATCGCGATCCGGTACAAATAGGTATAGAAGCTTGATTCTTTTCTAAAATTACCCAGCGAGCGATATGCATTTACAAAGGCCTCCTGTGAAGCATCCTTTGCCTCTTCGTAACTGCCGAGCATCCTGTAGGCAGTGTTAAATATCCTATCCTGGTATTTCAGTACCAGCTTATCAAAAGCCGCATTGTCGCCCTTAAGCGTCTTTTCAATAAGATCAAAATCATAGGAAAAATACATTAACTCTGTTTCTCCACTTATTTAGACAATTTTCCAGCTAGAAAGTTCCTCAATTACTTCCCCCCTATCTTCTCCATGGGTTGGCCGCAGCAGACAAGTTCTCCGCCGCCGACCTTTGTCACGACAACCTCGTTACCGCAAACATTGCACCTGTATTTTTCATCAACTGCCTTGACTGCCATCATATTCCTCCTTTTCTATCCTTGTAGATCTTTACGATTATATAGGCTCCGAGATAAACAATAGCTGCCGCACACAGGGCTATCACGAAATAACCGGATATAATTGGCAGTATTATTTTTAGGACCGATAATTTGAAAAGATTTATCAAGCGGAAACCCTTGATAAAAAGCATCCACTCCTGCTGCAGGTCGCGGCGGCTGACCCCGAATAAGCCTGCGCCGATTTTAAGGGAAAGCGCGAAAGTAACAAAACTCAACCAGGTATTGGTAAGAAAACTTCCCAGTATTGCTGCAGCGCGGTTGAGGCGCAAGATCAATGCCAGCGTAAGCGCTGCAATGGGTCCTGTCCCGGGGATGATCCCGCAAAATACACCCACGCCTAGACCTAAGGCGATTTTATGCGGCGTGTCGTTGATGCGCACAAGCTTCAGGTAAAGTAACCTGGAGAGGCGCGTAAGACTATTGCTTAAGCTTCCTGTCTTCTTCATCTTTAAGGATGCGTTTTAAGATCTTTCCGGTTGTGTTCTTCGGCAGGGAATCCCTGAATTCAATATATTTAGGTATCTTATAGGGGGCCAGTTTTTCTCTCAGGAATTGAAGCAGTTGGTGTTCCGTGGCCTCCTCCCCGTCCTTGAGCACAACAAAACCTTTCGGGACCTCTCCTTTGTGCTCATCGGCTATCCCGATCACCGCAGCTTCTTTTATTTTGAGATGCTGATAAAGCACATCTTCTATTTCACGCGGATAGACATTGAGGCCGCGGACATTTACCATTTCCTTTTTTCTTCCAGCAATATATAGGTAGCCATCTTCATCGAACTTTGCCATGTCTCCTGTGTAGAGCCAGCCATTCTTGATCGTCTCCTGCGTTGCCTGCTCCTGCTTGTAGTAACCCCGCATCACGTTAGGGCCTTTTACCAGGAGTTCGCCGATCTCACCCGGCCCTAATTCTCTTTCATTATCATCTACTATCTTTAATTCTATATTCTTAGACAAGGGTATTCCTATGGAGCCGGCTATCCTTTTGCCTTTCAAAGGATTCAGGGTCACTACGGGAGAAGCCTCGGTCAGGCCATACCCCTCTAAAAGAGGCTTGCGGAACCTTTTCTCAAAACCTATGAATGTCTCGGGAGGCAGCGCAGCTGCTCCGGAAATGCACAGACGCAAAGGATTTAACAGCATCACCAAAGGATTATCAATGATTTTGGGCAGTCTTACCCCTTTGAGGATGTTATAAATTGAAGGTATCCCGACAAAAATAGTCACGCGGTTAATCCTGACAGCCCGCAAAATACGCTTAAAGGGCTTGAGCGACTTCATTATCACGATCTTGGCTCCTACAAGAAGCGGCAGGTTCATGCAGACGGTCGCGGCAAAAGAATGGAACAACGGCAAGAGACAGATAACCGCGTCTTTGCAATCTAATTTTATCGCCTGCGTTGAATGGATGGCATTTGAGATAAGGTTGTGGTTAGTAAGCATGGCACCCTTCGGAAAACCGGTGGTGCCTGAAGTGTATAGGATAACTGCTAAGCCGTCCGCATCGGCTGAGATCCTGTCCAGGATTCCGGTGTCATGGTTCCTTACCGAAAGAAAACTTAAGATACCCTCTTTTGTCTTTGTCGTGGTGATAATGGTCTTGAGGCTTGGTACCTTTGCCTTAAGCTCCTCTGCCATATCCACATAGACCCTGGAGGTGATCATTGCTACGCAGCCGGCATCCTGAAGTATGTATTTTGCTTCATCGATCTTGAACATGTAATTGACCGGCACTGCAACTGCTCCAGCCTTGAGTATCGCGTAATAACTTATCACGAATTCCGGGCAATTATCCAGGAATATGGCGACTTTCTCCTGTCTTTTTATTCCTAACTCGAGGAGCCCCGCGGCGATCTGGCCGGTAAGATCATTGAGCATCTTGTAACTGATCTTCTTACTGCCAAAGGCGATCGCGGTGCGGTGCGGATACCTTGCTGCGCTGTTATTTAATAATTCACTGAAGTTTTTCGGATTATTCATTTTTAGATAGGCTTTATGTGCACGCCGGCAAATCTTTCAAGCCCGCCTGAATCCTGGGTCCAGCCGTTATAGAGTCCTTCTTTATGCATGAGTTCGATTGCGTGCTCATACTCTTCGCAGGTCAGCCTGCGGTTTAACTCCCTGAAATCAGCTGCCCTGTAATAAGGTGCATACTGGCTCATCAGGCTTATATAGGTATCTTGTGAGATCTCCTTTGAGATAAATTTCATGATTTCCTGCGTTCCTGAAATATTTCCCGGAAGCACCAGGTGCCTTAGGATCAGGCCTCTTTCTATTATCCCATCATCATTTATTTTTGCAACACCTACCTGCCTGTACATCTCTTTTAAAGCCTCGCGGTTGTGCTGAGGATAATCGGCAGCAGAAGAATATTTCTCTGACATCGCAGGATCTGCATAGCGCATATCAGGCAGGTAAATATCCACGATACCATCGAGCAATCTTAAGATTTTAGCCAGTTCATAACCGCTTGTATTATAGACCAGCGGTATCTTGAGCCCTTTCAAAACAGCGATTTTCAGGCTTTTAAGGATCTGCGGCATGACGTGGGTAGGCGTGACCAGATTTATATTGTGGCAGCCTGCTTTCTGAAGTTCTAACATGTAGAGCGCTAATTCTTCAAAAGATACCTCCTTGCCCTCTTCTATCTGGCTGAACTGGTAATTCTGGCAGTAAACGCAGGCCATGTTGCACTGCGAGAAAAAAATCGTGCCTGAGCCGCGCGAGCCTGAAATAGGCGGCTCCTCGCCGTGATGGGGCATATAGCTGCAGACGCGCGGCAGCAGTCCTGTCTTGCAAAAACCTGATTCGCCATTCACGCGGTTTACCTTGCATTTGCGCGGGCAGATGCAGCAGGACTCAAGCATCCTGAAGGTCTTCTCAATAAGCTTATCCAGCGTCCCGTTATTGTTTGATTCGAGGTAGGATGGGTACATATTTAGACCTGTCCAGCATAAATCTCTCTGATCCTATTGAATATCTCAATATACACGTTTGTCCTGTAATCGGGGTAGGTCCAATCCAACGGATGGAAGTTCTTGTCTCTGAACATCAAAGTAATTTCTGCCCATATGCCACGGTCCAGATAAATGCGGTGGCTGAAATCTTTTGTGGAGGCAAGCACGAGCTTTGAGAGGTTCAAATAACCCGGGTCGATGTTTACGCGCCGCTTTCTGTTTTCGGAAAATCTCTTCTCTATCTTATTGGTGATGGTCTTTATCCGGGGGAGTTTTTCCGGCAGGATCAGCTTAGAGAAGCTGACGAATTTTCTCTTGAGGTCTATGCCGAATTCTTTTTCGTAATAATCCGTGTATACAAAAGGCAGGGCCCTGCTTTCAAAATCGGTCTTACCGAATTTATTCTCCAGGGAAACTAACGCCTTACGCAGTAAATCCTCATCCTTAAAAATAAAGCCGACAATCAATTTAGCCGGCTCTGCTTTCTTTATCTGTCCCATGGTCTATTTGGCGTATCCAATGGGCATTACATTCAAGGGGATTTCATCCTGGTCCAGGCCCAACAATAAAGCCACTCTTTTATCAAGGAAAGCGCCCACCTCAACCGTCCCAATGCCAAGGTCTGTTGCAGCTAAATATGTGTTTTGACAAGCATGGCCCGCTTCCATGTAACAATAACGCTCGGCTCTTTCGCCGTAACGCGCAGCAGTGCGGCTGGTCAGCGCCGTTATCACCAGGCTCACCGGAGCAAATGCTACATAATCCTGGCCGAGACAGGCGCGGCTAAGCTCCTCTCGTTTATCCCCTTCCGAAACGAGTTGCAGCGCATGTTCTTCTATAAGATAGTGGTAAATGCCGGCCTTGAGGTCATCTACGCAGTTATTTCCGATGACAATATATAGCTCCAGAGGATAGGTCGCTCCGGCTGAAGGGATGGTGCGGGTTGCTGCCGTGACTGCGTCGAATTTCTTCCCGCACGCAGCCCAAAGAAGGCTTCCGACATCAGAGGATTTCAGTGGTTTTGCAGAAAATGCCCGGCAGGAATATCTTCTCTCTAGCAGATTATCCAATTCCTTGCTTAAGCGGGGAGGGCCTAATTTTACTTTCATTTCTGAGGCAAAACAGTAAAATTGAATACTTGAGAGGATGACAAGGGCAAAAAGAAGCCTTTTCAGGGAGATCATATCTTTTTTGATGCGGGAGAGTCCTTAAGAGACAAACTGATTCACGTACGCTGCGATCTTCTTTTTCTGTTCCTCCCGTATATCATTGAAGAAAATGGCGATGTTGAATCCGCCGTTATCCTCATCCTCGGTCCTGACCAAAACGCCCTTGCATTCTACTGTGGCGTTCCTGCTTCCTTTCTGATTCCTAAGGGGGAGGCTGAGCTTTATCATTACCCTGGTAAAGGGAGGCACGTATTTATTTATGTGGCAATAAGCGCCCACGCAGCTTATATTCTGCGTGGTAGTCGCGAAATCATACCCGTTAGCCGCTACCTTTATGGGAAGCCGCTTGTCAATGCGCGGATGCTTCCTTCTTTCTTTGCCTTTTTTTATCATTTCTCTTCTTTGCCTTCTGGCTTTGATTTCTCAAGAAACGTCTTCCAGCATTTCTTGCTGCAGTAAAACTTAGCGTCCCTGTAATATCTTTTCAGCTTCCTGATGGGTTTATTGCAGGCCAAGCAATTGGTCTGTTTTTCTGCCTTAGGTTTAGCTTCTGCTGTTGGTACTGCTGCTGCTGCTGTCTTTGCCTCTTCTGCTGCCATGCTATTGTTTCCTTTCTTTATTTTCCTTGCCCTACGAAACTCAGGCAGTTTGAAAGATAGTCACTTTCAAGGGAATCAAACTGAATGAACTCTATACCGAACTTGTTCTTGTCGGCATAGGGCAAACGGTTAGCCCAGACGACCCTGCCGACGGCCCTTAACAGCCTAGAGAAAATGAAGATTTCCATCACGAGCTCTGTGGCGGGGGCGATAAATTTGTGGCTGACGAAACTCAATCCGCCGGCACTTATATCATCGCTGACGGTATTGTCAAATTCAGATTCGCCTATAACTTCGTAGCGAAGCGGGGCGTGGAGATTGAAACGTTGATAGCGTCTTCTTTCGCTCTGTTTAGTTTCCATATCCCCTTATTAAAAAGAGGAAGCCGTGGCGAGCCTCCCTCTAATTAGAATAAATATATCACATATTTATGAGCATGTCAACCCCGACAGAAAAGAATCAGCCCAACCTGCTCTTTATCGCCTGACTGATTATTGCAACGGGGATGCCTTCGACTATCTTTGTCCTGCCGATGCCCTTAATGAGGACCAGCCTGTTTTTCCTGCCGATAAACTTCTTATCCCTGTAATGCGCGTTGATTATCCTTGATAGCGGGACTTTCTTTATCCTTGTCGGCAAACCGACTGCCTGTATCAAGCTCTCGATCTTAACCAAAGCAGCATCGCTTATAAGGCCGATCCTTCTGGATATATCGGCGGCTACCAGCATCCCCAAAGCGACAGCCTCTCCGTGATTATAGATCCTGTAATAACTTGCCGCTTCAATAGCATGGCCGGCAGTATGCCCGAAATTCAAGACCGTGCGCAAACCCTTCTCTTCCCTCTCGTCCCGGCTTACTATATCTGCCTTGATCTTGCTTGAGCGGGCTATGATAAACTCAAGGACACGAGGGCGAAAAGAGAATATTTCCCTGTATTTTGACTCAAGATAATCAAACAGTTGAGGGTCTTTGATTATGCCGTATTTGATCACTTCTGCGAGGCCTGCGCTCACCTGCCGCGCACTTAACGTCAAGAGGGTCTTGACATCGCTGTATACCAGACTCGGCTGATAAAAGGCTCCTACCAGGTTCTTTCCCTGCAGCAGGTCGACTGCGGTCTTGCCTCCGATAGCAGAATCAACCTGCGCCAATAATGTCGTGGGGACCTGAATATAGGGGATACCCCGCTTATAAACAGAGGCGACAAAACCGCTCAAATCGCCAACCACCCCCCCGCCAAGCGCAACGATAAAGAGCCTTCTCTGCCTATCATACAAAGCAAGGCCCCTGATTATTTCCTGGGCCATGTTCAAAGATTTGCTTTCTTCTGTATCAGGGACTACCTTGAATCGGACCGAGAATCCTGAGCCTTTAAGGGCCTTTGCGAGGATTTGGCCGTATTTATCTTTGACGGGCGAGTTTGTAATGACATACGCGTCCTGGCCGATGTTGAGCTTGCGTAATTCCTTACCTAGCCGGGGCAGGATATTGCTGCCGATGATTATTTTGTAGGAACGGATTTTCAGGTTAAGATTTATAGAGCGCATATTATGAAGAAATGCCCAACAGTTTTAATATCAACTCTACAATAGGCCAGATCAGGTTGCCGAAGATTCCCAGCCATACAAACGCCATAAGGATGATAAAACCAAATGGCTCAATCATGGCGTATTGAGCGGCTATGCGCCTCGGCAACAGGCCCATTAATATGCGCGAGCCGTCTAGCGGCGGGATAGGAGTAAGATTGAAAACACCGAGGACCACGTTTATTACAATCAGGTTTATCAAGACAAAACTGATATTCTCGTGCAAAGCCGGGATCTTGATTACGAGAGATAGAATAAACGCAAGGATGAAATTGGCTAACGGCCCGGCTGCGCCGACCAAAACCATGTCTCTTTTGGGATTCCTAAGCGCCCAGAAATTCACGGGAACTGGCTTTGCTGTCCCGAAAATCGTCCTGCCTCCGCTTGAGATAAAGATAAATAACGGTAAAAGAAACGTCCAGAAGATGTCTATATGGGCGAGAGGATTCAAGGTCAGCCTTCCGGAGTGCTTAGCAGTGGGATCGCCTAGTTTATACGCGACCCATCCATGCGAGAACTCATGGATTGTCATAGCGATCATCAATAATCCGAAATAAGCGACAAATGAAGAAAGAAGGCCTATCGCATTCAATTTACTACCTCCAGTATTTTCACCTCGACCAACGGATGCTTCTTCGCGGCATCAATTATCTTACCTGTGACTTTTACCCTCTTTAAGCTGACAGCATCAAGGCTCTTCTTTTCGCCCTTTAACAAAAATATCTTATTGTCCTCTGTGGTGATCTTATGGGAAGCCGCCCTGCTGAAGAAGCTGCCGTAAGGAGCCACTGTGCCTATGATGATAACTCCTTCTTCCATCACTGCTATCTTTCCGGTCTTCTTTACGATTTTGGTTTCAAGCGGAGCGATATTATTGACAAAACTCTTGTTTATATATCCAAAACTGTTGGCAACCGGCTCGATCCTGCACCACTGCTGCGCGTCCTCAAGGATATTCACTACTTCATTCTTGTCTACGACGCCCAGGATGGCAGAAGCGGTATTCGGGTGCAATCTTATGTTTACCCTGTCCCCTGTAAGCCTGGCGCTGGCGCACTCCTTTTTTGCTTCTGCTTGGACAGGAGAACCAACTGGTTCGGCAGTTTTATTGCTCAAACATTCCAGGAATGATTTTTTTATGTAGGCTGGGGCGTTCTTGGGGAGCCTTATCTTGTACCATTCGTAGAGCTGTGCAATGACCTCTACCTTGTCGCCTTTGTTGAGGGCGCAGACCGCTTCGGCTCCGACTGTGGAATCAGAGCGTACTTTTATGTCATTACCGGTTACTTCGCCCTGGAATGGCTCAAAGACTTGCGCGGAACTTATCCGACAAATTGACAGCAGGAAGAATAGGATCGCTACTGTCAATTTTACGTTTTTTTTGCACATTAATTATTACTTTTGCGCGCCCTTGGCAGGAGCAGCTGTCTTTGCTGCAGGGGCTTGTTCTTTTGCTTCGCCAGCGGCCGGGGCTGCACCTTCAGCAGTTACGGCTTCGGCAGCTTTCTCAGCCTTTTCCTTCTTGATCCTGATCCTAATGGTCTTGATCTTAGGGAAACCATAAACCTTGTCCCCTTCCTTCCACTGGCCTTTTTCCAACATCATTCTCATGCGCTCGGTGCGCTTGAGGACTGATCTCGGTTTTTTATCCTTATCCGAAATAGATAGTGATGGGTGTATTGACATAATTCTTAGAGCCTCCTTACATAACAGTCTTTGTAACGCTTCTGTAACTGTAACACCAATTGTTTTGCCGGTTCCTTGCTTGAAAAATTACCCACGCAAAGGATGAGATACTTGCCTTTAGCCAAGATTACAGGGATAAGCCCTTTTTTCTTAAGCTTATCAGCTTCCCTTTGCGCCTCGGTCCTGGCCTTGAAACTGGCCAACTGCACGGTATAGGCGCCAGAAGCCGCCTTCTGTGGCTGCAGGAGGACCTTTGGCATTTCCCTTGTTACCACAATAGGCAGTCTCTGCGGTTGGGGCGCCTGAAGCGGAGCAGCGCTTTGAGGAATAATCTTATTTTCGATCGCCGCTGGCTTCTCGGCCTGAGTTAAATCCAATTTACTCAGAGCCACCCTCTTGCCCTTTTCAACACCCGCAGAAAATGAGATGACGCTTGCCACGAAGATGCCTATGATTATCAGTACCGCTTTTTCATATCCGCGGATATAAGTAAAAAACGGCCTTGGAGGACTTTTCTTTGCGCTGTAATTCTTGTGCGACGAAAACAACTCAAACTGATAATCGTTCTCCGTCTTCATGGTTAATTATTATATATCTTTTACCCGGTTTTTTGCAAGTAATTTTTTGATTTTATCTTTTTTATGACTTTTTCAAAAGCCTCTACCACCTTGGGGTCAAACTGCGTGCCGCTTTTCTTTTTGATTTCCTTGATCGCTTCGGACGTATCTTTTCTTTCACGGTAAGGCCGGCCATAGACCATGGCCTCAAACGCATCGGCGACTGCCATGATGCGCGCTCCAAGCGGGATCTGGCCCTTCTTCAGCCTTGAAGGATAACCCGTGCCGTCATATTTTTCATGATGGTGCATGATAATGGGGATGACGGGTTTGAGTATCTGCAGGGGCCTGAGGATCTGCGCGCCTTTAGCCGGATGCCTTTTGATGATATCGTATTCCTTCGAGGTGAGCTTCGTGGTCTTTGTAAGTATCTCCGGAGGGATGTCGATCTTGCCGGTGTCGTGCAGAAGGCTTGCGTATTTTAAGCACTCTATCTCTTTCTCATCCAGATGCATCTCGACTCCGAGCGCCGTTACCAATTTATAAAAATACGGCGAATGCGTGTACTCCTGGGGGACCCTGGTGTCGAGCAATGTGACCAGGGATTTTATGCTTCCCAACACGATCTTCTGCTGCTCCTCGTAAAGCCTTAGATTCTTGATACCGATCACCGCCTGCTCGATCAGGGTCATGAGCATTTCCTGGTCGCTCACTTCAAACGGGATGCTTCCTTTCTTGCGCCTGACCAGCATGAAGCCGATTATATCCTCGCTGATAAGAGGCACTCCGAGGAGATTTTCTTTTCTTACGGTCAAAAGCGACCTGACGATCTTTCTTTCTAAGCCGTTTGTGATCCTGGTCCTGTGTTCATTGACTATTTTCTTCCTGCCGCTGATGACGCACTTTAAAATCGAATACTCCTTTGTCGCATCAAGCAAGACTATCATGCAGTAGCGTGCGTTGAATATCTGGCAGATGAGCCTGGCAAGGCGCGAAATAAGGTCCTTCAATTCATAGGTCGAATTGACCAGGCGATAGATGCTGTGAATCGAGGAGATTAAGGCCCTATACTTTTTCGTAGGGGTTAAATAGCTTTTTGTACTCATCTAAACAATACCTGTCTGTCATTCCCGCGATATAATCGCTGACTACCTGCTTGACTCCGTCGCGGGGGATCTTCTCCTGTATCGGTCCCGGCAGCTGTTCCGGCTTATCCACATAAATCTCAAATAATTCCTTGATGAACCTCTTTGCCTTGATGCTCATGCGTATTACGCGGTAATGGTGGTAAAGATTATTGAGCAGCAGCCCGCGTAAGGGCTTTCTTAGATCATGCACCCTCTTGCTGAAAGATATGATCTTTTTGTCTGTCTTCTTCAGGTCGGCGCAGGATTTGATCTTCAGATTCCTTAAATTCTTTTCTGCCTCCTGAATAACGTCCGTAACCTGCAGGTTGATGAGCGAACGGATGATCAGGTACTTCCTTTTCTCCTCACCGATCTTAGGATACACCTTTGATATTTCTTTATTTACCCGGTTCCAGATCGCAAGGCCCCTGAGATCCGACTCCCTGATAAGGCCCGAGGTCAGGCCGTCATCAAGGTCATGATTATCATAAGCTATTTCGTCCGCAATGTCAACTACCTGTGTTTCCAGAGT
>Ga0315295_10003727_pt1 | contig 12949 bp, 12 predicted proteins | sample YL17G14_0_MG_FD_204453 | JGI IMG/M metagenome (GOLD analysis project Ga0315295, IMG submission 204453) | Sediment microbial communities from Yellowstone Lake, YNP, Wyoming, USA - YL17G14_0 | ecosystem: Environmental > Aquatic > Freshwater > Lake > Sediment | place: USA: Wyoming | collected... | reverse complement strand
TAAAAAAAGATTTTCTGCTCTCTGCACTAATAATATTATTTATTATACAAGGAATTTTAGCTATTGATACAGAAATAAAAATAAAAACAATTCCTTATGCAGACATACAAGCATCAATTTTTGATAGTTCGTCAAGCGAGGCAAAGATTCTCGAAAGATTGATTGGAACTTCTGATCAATACGGAGATATAAAATTCACATTCTCAAGCGAAGAAGAAACTTATTCAATAATTGTCTTTGTTAAACAAAATTATGAAAATATAGTAGACCCTGAAAAATTTACAGGGCGGGTTACTGGAGAACCCTTCTTTATAAAAATGATTCCTGAAGGATTTACTGAAATTAAAACTCCAAATGAGACAAAAACAAATGAAATTACTGAAACTCAAGGAAATGTTTCTGAAAACGAAAACCAAACAACAGCTGAAGAAAACAACACAACAGATAGTTCTTTAACAGGTTCCATAATTTTTGGGGAGGGAATTCTTTCTAAAGTGGGATATGTTATTGGGGGGATTCTCATTGTTGGAATGCTAGCCTTTCTAATCGTTAAGATTGCTAATAAAAGAAAAGCTCCAAAAGATATTAAAATAACGAAATTTAGTGAAATTGGCCAACAAAGAGAAAAAGGTTTACGGGAAAGAGTGAGTGATGCGGAAAAGAAAATAGAGGAAGCAAAAAAAGAACTAGAAGAAATAAAAAAGGAAAAAGAGCAAAGTAAACCAAAGTATCAAGGAGAAATAGAAGAGGCAAAAAAAAGATTAATTGAGGATGAAAAAAGATTAATAGAACTAAGAAGAAAGAGCTCTTTTACAAAAAACCTATAAATCCTGCTTATTTTAACTTTCTATGAAAGTTAGATATAGTTTCTCTTCTCGTAGAACAGGAAAAATAAAAAACATTAGAAAACAAAGGCAAAAATATCCTACAATTTTGGAAAAATTAATTAATAATTCTGATATTGTTCTTGAAATTCTCGATGCTAGATTTATTAATGAAACTAGAAACTATGAAATAGAAGAATATTTAAAAAAACAAAAAAAACATCTGGTTTACGTAATAAATAAATCAGATTTAAAAGAAGCAGAAAAACTAAGTATCTTTCCGCATATTTTTATTTCCTGCAAAAATAGAACAGGGATCAAAGAATTAAGAAACATAATAAAAAAAACAGCAAAAGAAATAAAAGAGCCAGTTGATAAAAACTCTAATAAAATAATGGTTGGAATTATAGGATATCCAAACACAGGCAAAAGTTCTCTTATAAATTTACTCATTGGTAGAAAATCAGCAAAAACAGGGGCAGATGCAGGATTCACCAAAGGCATTCAAAAATTAAAATTAAGTGGAAATATAATCTTATTAGACAGTCCGGGAGTTATCCCAAAAAAAGAGTATTCTTCAACTGAAAGTGAAAAAATAGCAAAACACACTAAACTTGGAGGAAGGTCTTATAGCCAAATTAAAGAACCCGAAATAGTTGTAACAATTTTAATGAAAGATTTCCCAGGAATTTTACAAAAGCATTATGAAATTAATGCGGATAGTGAAGAAGATTTAATTGAAAAGCTTGGAAGACAGAAAAACTTTTTGAAAAAAGGAAACCAGGTTGATGATGACAAAACTTCAAGATTTATATTAAAAGAATGGCAAGAAGGAAAAATTAAAACATAATTTTTTACACAAATCAGAACAACCTAAAATCTATTATAATATATGTGTTCTACAAGATAGTAGAACGCTTTTCCAATTTCGCTCCCTTCTTTTATCTCTTTTATAGTTTGCGGAACATCTCTCACTTTTCCTTTGGTTAAGGTAGATAAACAATCAGCCAATTTCCCGCATGAAGAAAGGCTTCTTAATCCTCTTTCAAGAAAATTTATGACCTCTTGTTTAGGGGCATATTGAATAATCTCTTGTTTAGGAGCATGTTTTTCAACCATTGAGGATTAAATTATTTTTTATTTTTAAGCATTTCTATATTTTTTTAACCATATAGGTTCCTACTAAATTATAGCCAAGATTTTTATAATATTCACGCACTCCAATTCCTGAAATAACTGCTATTTTCTTAAACCCGTTTTCTTTTGCAATCTCTTCTGCTTTTTGCATTAACATTTTTCCTAAACCCTTGTGCTGGGATAAATATCCTTTTTCTCCGATTTTTAATGCCTGCCCATAAACATGTAATTCTCTGATTAAAGCACAATTCTTTAATTCTTTAATAAAAGTTTCATCTGGAAATCTTAATCTTAATAAACCAAAAAGAACATTGTGTTTATTTACAATCTGCAAGAAAAACTCCTTTCCTTTTGATGCATTATATCTCAAAATTTTTAATTTAAGATTCAGGTTTAAATTCTCTTGATTAAATCCAATTTCTCTCATTCTTATTTCTTTTACTTTTACACCTGATTTCCTTAATTCTTCTTCAACATCCTTCCTCACATCTAGCTTAATCATCCCTTCTATTAGTTTTTCTTTTGGAATTTCTCTCATTACTCTCATAACCCTGCAATATTCTGGAATAATTTTCATAATTTTTTTTACAATGCTTATTGTCTGTTTTGTGTTATAAGGAACAAAATTTAATTGCTTGTAATTTTCAGCCAAAACAGATTTTTCAATAATTTGGCATGGATAAATCTTTAATTGGTCTGGACGAAAATCCTCATTCTCAAAAACTTTATTAAAATTCTGCATATCTTTTTGAGGATTACTAAAAGGCAAGCCGGGCATAAGATGGTAGCCTACTTTAAATCCAGCATTTTTTAGATTTCTTGTAGCATTTATAACCTCTTTAACTGTATGCCCACGATTAATCTTTTTGTAAATGTAATCATCTGGATTTTGGACTCCAAGTTCAACTCTTGTTGCTCCAAATTCCCTCATTCTTTGTATTTGCTCAAATGAACAAGCATCTGGACGATTTTCAATGCACATTGCGACACATCTATGCTTTGAAGTTTCATTAAATCTTTGTGCTTGTTCTAAATTTTTAGATTTCTTTTGATTTAAAGCATCATAACATTGCTTTACAAATTTGTATTGGTATTTTAAATCATATTGCAAAAAAGTGCCTCCTAAAATAATTAATTCTATTTTATCAGTGGGATGATTCATTGCTTTTAATGCCTTTAATCTATATTTGACTTGTCTGCCTGGGTCGTAATTCAAACTGCTTGCCCTCATAATCGCTGGACTTTTATCAGTATAACTTTGTGGAACATCTATTCCTCCAGGGCAATAAATACATCTTCCATGATTGCATCTTTTTGGTTTTAATACAACTGTCAAAGGAGTGACTCCAGAAATAGTTCTCACTGGTTTTCTTACTTCGTTGTCTTTGTAAATTTTCTCTTTCATCAAAATAAAAGATTCATTAGGTTTTTAAATTTAAATTTAATAGAATTATTATGGGAAACTCAATGGCCCCAACAAAAAACAAAAGAAAATCTCCAAAAAAACCAGCTAATCTGATAAAAAAACAAAACCAAAAACAAGTTTGGGACACAATTGCTCCTGAATGGGATAGATTCAGAACAAAAAAAGAAAAATGGGTTGAAAATTTCTTAAAAAAACAAAAAGGAAAAATACTTGATATTGGTTGTGGCTCTGGAAGATATTTAATGAAATTAAAAGATGCTAAGATGTATTTGGTTGATTTCTCTGAAGAGATGATAAATTTAGCCAAACCAAAAAAAATAGATGCTGAATTTTTTGTCGCAGATATGACAAAATTGCCTTTTGAAAGAAATTTTTTTGATTCTGCAATTTGTATATCTTCTTTACACTGCATAGAAACAAAATCAAAAAGACAAAAAGCAGTAAAAGAACTTTTTAGAGTATTAAAACCAGGAACAATATGCTTAATTGGAGTTTGGAATCTAAAAGCAAAGAGATTTAAAAATTCTCCAAAAGAAAAATATATTGGATGGACAGACAAAGGGCAAAGATACTATTATTTATATGATGAAAAAGAAATTCACGATTTATTTAGAAAAACTGGTTTTGAAATATTAAATTCAACTCTTCTTAAGGATATGACTTACCTTCTTGCTAGAAAACCTAATCTTAAATAAATCTTAATTATATAATTTTATATTATGTTTTCTAAGATAAAAAAGTATTTAAGGTCGTATTTCTTTTTTTCGTGACTGAACATGAAAAAAATAATCTTGTTTTTAATAGTAATGATTTTTGCTTTTTCCCAAATAGTAAATTTAATAGATCCGCTTGAAGCGGGGGGGCCTAATCAAATTATTTCCTTAGAGTCAAGAGAATTTACACCGCCACAACAATCAACAGCAGAAATAAACACAAAGATAAATAATTTATATGGCAAACACGCCCTTATTCAATTAAATTATATTCCATCAAATGAAGAAAAAAAGATTTTAGAGGATAAAGGCATAACTTTATTGGGTTATATTCCAAATTATGCTTGGCTTGCTAAAATTTCCAAAAAAAATCCAGGTGCTTCTTTAGGAATAACATATATCTCTGAAATTAAAACACAAGATAAAATTCAGCCTTCTATTTTAAAAAATGGTGTAAATCCAAAAGGAATTATTGGTCCAGACAAAGTAAAAATAATTGTTGTTTTCTTTTCTGATTCAAGTGAAAGCCAAATAAACTCTTTAATTTCAAAATACGGAACCGGAAAAAAAATCTTTGATTCTGCTTGGGAAGTCACATTAAAAAAATCACAATTAATTGATTTTGCTGGAAGAGATATTGTGCAGTGGATTGAAGATATTCCTCCTGATGCAATAGCTCTTCTAGATGTTGTAAGAGCAAGAATTCATGCAAATGAAGTTCAGACTAATCCCTATAATCTTCATGGTAATGGCTATGTAGTTGCCATGTGGGATTCGGGAAGTGTCTATGCACATCCAGATTATGCAAGTAGACTCATATTCGGGGATAATGCTACTTCTGTTAATAACTCGCATGCTACAATGGTGGCCGGTATAGTGCTTGGAAACGGAACAAGAAGTCAGTCATGTGGAGGAACTGCTAATCAATGGAGAGGGATAGCCACACAAGCACAACTTGTTTCATACGATTGGGGTAATCCTCTACTTGAACATAATCCTGCCATAAATACATATGGTGCAGATGTTTCTCAAAATTCGTGGGGATGGGATGTATGTCAAAATCTAAGCGCCCCAAACTGTGAGAAGCTCGGACAGTATGATGCGTATGCTTCTTGGTATGATTGGATTGCAAGGGGAAAATATGGAGATAAAATAACAATTGTTGGAGCTGCTGGTAATTATGGAAGCTTTGCGGTCTGCCAAAATTGCAGCAATGAACCAAATTTCCCTTATGGAACCGTTACAGGCCCAATAGCAACAGCAAAAAATACCCTTTCAGTTTCAGGCACCAATGCAGATAATGATGGCTGGTGGACATACAGTTCAAGAGGACCAACAGATGATGGAAGAATAAAACCAGATTTATCGTCTCCTGCAACTAAAGCCCCAACCGGAATAAGAACTACAACAATAACCCCTTTAAATTGTTACAATAATGGTAGTGGAACCTCATTTTCAGCTCCAGCTGTTTCTGGTTCAGTTATTTTAATTTACGAGGATTATAATAATTTTTATGGTCATGACCCATTGCCATCAACAGTAAGAGCAATATTGTATCACACTGCAGAAGATTTAGGAAACATTGGACCAGATTATATGTATGGCTATGGAAGAATTAATATTCAAAGAGCAATAGATTTAATTAGAAATGATAGTGGACAAAATCTAAAAATCCTAGAAGATGAAATATCAAATTCACAAATAGATGAATATTACATAAATGTTCAGGCTGGTGAATCAGAATTAAAAACAACTATTGTCTGGGATGATCAAAACTCTACTCCAGGGGCTGGAATAAAACTTCTCAACAATCTTAATTTAGTTTTAATTAGTCCAACAGGTGTTAGTTATTATCCTTGGATTTTAGATTGGAATAATCCAAGCAACCCAGCAACAACAGGCATAGATTCAAGAAATAACATGGAACAAGTTTTTGTTTCTAATCCTGAACAAGGAATTTGGACCATAAGAATAACTGGAACAACAGTCCCCTATGCTCCTCAAAAATACAGCTTAACTAAAAACATTTTAGGATTCAATAATGCCCCAATAATTGAGCCAATAGGAAACAAAGTAGTAAATGAAGGAGAAACTCTAATTATTGATGTTAATGCGACAGACGATGGTAATTCATTGACCTATTACACTAATGCAGGAGAAATATTGCCAAGTTCATTTACATTTAACTCAGAAACAGGGATATTTGAGTATACTCCAGCATATAATGACTCTGGAATTTATTCTGTTGAATTTAATGTTACTGACGGGGTTCTTTGGGATGAAGAAACAATAACAATAACTGTTAACGATTCTCAAACAGGTTATGACTACGTCCCTGGAGATGTTAATGGAAATGGCTTTGCCAATGGAATTGATGTAACTTATTTTGTTAGTTACTTAAAAGGCGGTCCAGCCCCACCATTTGTTATTGAAACGCCAAATGGTTTATTTTACCCAGCTGCTGATGTAAATGGGAATTGTGCTGTCAATGGAATTGATGTAACTTATTTTGTTAGTTACTTAAAAGGATTTGGGTCTGCATTACAATATTGCCCAGATTATCCCCCAATATTACCATAAAGAAGCAAAAAATTGTTTACTTAAAAAAATTTAATCGCCTTTTTTGTTTATTTTCATCATATCAAAAAAACTTTTTTTCTCAAACAAGATAATTTCCTTTTGAGGAAGTTCAATTTGCACGCTTAAAAGGCCCATCATTGAAATGAAAACAGTCCCTATAAGGAGATTTCTTCCTTTTGTTTTTTGTAGAGATAAAAATATTTTTTGAATCTTATTTTTTATTTTTCTTTTTTCCATTTCCTTAAGGATTAAATTCTCTATTTCTTTAAAATCAAAGTCCTGATTTAAAGAAAGTTTTTCTGGGGGCTCGCCTTCAGAAATTTCAATGGGAACTTTTTTTCCTTTATCTTCTAATTTAAAACTAAACATCTCTTTTGTGCTTGGGATAAAATAATCAAAATGCTGCTTATTGTCATTACCCCCTAAATCAATTACAAAAAATCCAGAACAAGGATATGCTTCTTTATTCTCTTTTATAAATTTTTGAAAATCCTCTGAAGCAAATAATTTTTCTAAATAAAATTTGAAATTCATGTAACTCAAATAAAAGGAGGGTTTATAAATTTAAATAATCCCCTCTAAATGTGACCTAAATCTGCTCATATACATTCCTTCAACCTTTCTAAGTGCTAAGAAATAATCTTCTCTTCTTGCATCTGAAAGAGATACTGCGTCATGAATTCTATTAAACTCTCTTTTAGACATTTTAGATGATTCAAATTCATAGAATACTTTACTTTTTTTCTTATTATGCATCTTTTTAAAATCTTTATGAATCTCTTGGGGGCGTTGTATGCCAGTATTTAAGGTGCAAAGAGTATCCCCCGACTTAAATATTGCTCTTCTTGTTTCTGGCTCATAAAATCCCTTAAATCCTCTGCTATCTTTAGGCTCAAAGCGATATATTGTCATATAAAAAGCTTAGATTAATAGTTTATAAAGATAACTATAATCTCTCATCAATCTCTTTTTTTAAAAATTTAATAAATTCTTCAATTCCAAAGTTTTTTATCATGCTATCTCCTTTTATCCTCACTGCCAAACTTTTATCTTTTTCTTCTTTATCTCCAACCACGATTATATAAGGAACTTTCATCATTTCAGCATCTTTAACTTTTGATGGGATTGTTGTTTGCCTGAAATCAGCATCTAATCTTATGCTTGGTATTTTTTTTGCAATTTCTTCAATAACTTTCTTACCATAATTCTCATTTCTATCTGTAAAGCTCAAGATTCTCACTTGAATAGGCACAAGCCAAACAGGAAATCTCCCATTATAATGCTCAATTAAAATACCAATAAATCTCTCTAAACTCCCATATATTGCTCTGTGAATCATTGCTGGCCTTTTTCTTTTATTGTCTTTATCAGTATATTCTAATTCAAATCTTTCTGGCATTGAAAAATCTAATTGAATTGTTCCTATTTGCCACATCCTATCTAAAGAATCTTTTACATGAAAATCAATCTTTGGGCCATAAAATGCTCCTTCTCCTTTATTTAATTTAAACTTAATTTTCCTCTTTTTTAAAGAATTTTCCAAAGCAAGCTCAGATTTTTCCCAGACTTTATCATCTCCTATTCTTTTTGCAGGACGAGTAGAAAGTTCTATATGATCAATTTTTAATTTAAGTTTATCATAAAAGAAAAACATTAAATCTATCAATTTAATCACTTCTTCTTCAACCTGTTTTTCTGTGCAAAAAATATGTGCATCGTCTTGTATAAATTGCACTACTCTAAAAAGTCCGCCCAAGACCCCAGAAAGCTCTTGCCTATGAACAATTCCTAATTCTCCTACTCTAAGTGGAAATTCTTTATAGCTCCTTGGCCTTGATTTATATACGAGCATCCCTCCAGGACAATTCATTGGCTTAACTGCAAAAGTCCTTTTTTCATAATCTGTTAAAAAAATATTCTCTTTGTATTTTTCCCAGTGCCCAGAAATCTGCCATAGCTTTTTATCCAAAATTTGAGGAGTTGATATTTCTTCGTAGCCATTTTTTCTATGAACTTCTCTCCAAAAATTAATTAATTCATTTCTAATAATTAACCCATTATTATGCCAAAATACCATTCCAGGAGCAACATCACTAAATGAAAATAAGTCCATTTGTTGCCCAAGAATTCTGTGATCATTATTCTTTAGTTTTGCTGTGTCTATTCTTGATTTTGAAATTTCCTCTAATAATTGTTTGTAATTGTAAACTTCTTCTTTTAATTCTGTGTGAATTTCTCGAGAAAGTTCACTAAGGGGGTGGCCTTTAACTTTTAACTCAAATTCCTTATAATATCCAAATGGTGCTCTTATGACATCAAAATTCTTTTTTAGGCTTTTTTCAGACTCTTTCAAGATTTCTACAGCTTTTTCAGGTGATGATAAATTGCTTGAAAGATGAGCATACGGATACAAAACAATGTTCTTTGTCTTCACTTCCTCAGCAATTTTTTTGACTTCTTGAGTTAATTTATCAACAATTTCCTTAATATTGTCTTCTTTCTCAATAGCAGCCAATACAACAAGACACTCCTTAATGTTTTTCTCTTTTTTCTCGATTTCAGATAATTCCCCCACATTTTTCAGGGCTTTCTTTAATGGCTTAAATTTAATATAATCACAATGCAAACACAGGATTTTCATAGTAAAAAGTATTAAAACAAGTTTATAAAATTATTCCAACGAATAATCTTTCAAAAGCACCGAAATATTTAAATAGGGTTCAATATTACCAAACTAATTTTTAAAAAACTTAAGAAAAAAATTTACATAAAATGGGAAAAATAAATGACGTTGCGGTTAAAGGTCTCGCGGGCTTAATTCTAGTAGGAACTCTCACTTGTTCTGCTCCTTGTTCTAAACAAGAAACAAAAGAACCTGCTAAACAAGAAAGCAGAATAACTAAAGAAAATACCCCAACCTACTCTCCTTATTTTAACAGCAGAAAAATCTTAACCATAAAAAATGCAGCAAATGAAAAAATAAGAAGGTTAATAAATTATCCAATAAACACTCGCCCAAACATGCTTGAGAATATTAATTTAAATTCCATTATGTTTAAAAGAACTTTAAGTAGAAAGGAAATCTCAAACCTTGTAAGTAAAATCTATACTAAAATAGGTTCAAAAAGAAAAATTCCGCCATATATGTCGAAAAAGTTTTTTGAAGATGTTATTCTAGTTGAATCAAGCAGAGATGTATATGCAAAAAGCCCTGATGGAGCAAGAGGACTTATGCAATTAATGAGAAATGCATGGGAGCAAGTTGAAACAGACGATTCGCTGATATACAAAGAACCAAAAGAGCCATACAGTCTTGCTGTTGTGCCTGAAAAAAATATAGAAAACGGAATTAAATATTATTTATGGATAAATAGTTTTTGTTCTAGAAATTATCCTAATTGGAATGAACTTTCCCAAAATAAAAAAATAGATATTCTACACGCATCCTATAATGTAGGAGCTACTAAATTAGAAAAATTGTGTTGGGACATAAGTCAAACAAATTCTGAAACAAGAACCCATGTAGCTAGATTAGATAGTCTCGCTAGCAGTTAATACGAATTTATTCAATTCTACAAATCTCTGCTTTCTAATATAATAAATTAAAATTATAAAAAATAAAATTATTGTACTTCTACTGTTATAGACCCTGAAGCTGTTTGTGCCAAAGTACTTCCTGAAGATGTATATGTTACAGTTATATCTCCCTGAAATTTTTCTCCTAGTGTCAATTCTCCAGAACTGCAATGGTTTGCAAAAACTGTGACATTTTGGTCTATCATAACATAGGCTCCAACTGCAGGACTAACAGTTCCTGTACATCCATCAATGATAAGGTTAGTTATGGTTATAGAACCTCCTGCCCCATTTCTCACCTCAACTTGCACACCATTAGTGGTATCAGCCGCCACCGCAACACAGCCAAGAGGAGCACTTAAGATACACTCTGTAGGAACATACTTGCTAGGTGAAAAAACTCCAAAAGATGCTAAAACTCCAATGACAATGACTGCAGCTAAAATAGCCCAACCATAAGTCATCAAAAACTCCATAGCAGCTTGTCCTCTCTTTTCTCTCATTTATTTACCTCCTTTTTGTTTAATTTGATAAATTAAATTAGATAAATTAGTATTTAAACGTTTTCCTTCGACATTAAACAACATATTTCGTGTGGTTATCAATTCTATCAATTTCAAACCATAATGGCATTCCTGAAACACCATACTCGTCAGGATCTTTAGAAGAAAAATAAATATAATCCACAACAGATTTATCATAAGTAGGAAGCCCTTGTGAAGAAAAATCAGGAATATAAACAAAACTTTCGATTCCATTAACATCTGCAGACAAATTTCCTTCTAGTCTTTTCAAAAAGCTTGGAGCATTTGGATTTGCAGCATAGTATTTCCCATTAACATGAAGAATCAAATTACCTAATGTGTAATTTCCTTCATATGGGGTTTGATTTATTTTCCTTGAAACTTTTGCATAAGATTTAACAGTAAAAAGAGGGTCTTCAAAAAAAGTTATCGGAATTAGGGTAGAAATTCTTTGAACTTTTTCCCATCTTGCTAAATTTTTTTTATCATTCATCACGAAATCAGAAACAAGAGTTACATTAACATTCCATGGATCACTTTGTGTAACAATAAAACTAGAATTTGACAAACTTATATTCACATTTATTTTCCTTGCTTTGTTATTCAAAGAAGTGATTAAATCATTATATGTGGCACCCATTAAAATAGAATTATTTCCAACTCCACCAATTGTTCCATTGAAAAAAGCTTCATTAAAAAAATCATCAACATCTATGTATGTTCCTGTAGAAGTTATTTGATTTTCTGCTAAAAATAAAATTCTAAATCCAGAAATATAAATTTGTCTTGCAAGATTTTCTTCAGTAGAGGATAAAAAAGCATCCATAGTAGAGACTCTTGTTTTAGTTGATTTTTCTTGATGAAGAAAAGAAAATAACTCAAAAGATAAGAACATTAAAGAAATTAAAAGTATTGCAATTATTGTAAATATTTGTCCACTTTTATTTTTCATTTTAAACTTTCAACGAACTCTTCTACTTTTTTAATTATTTTTGAAACAATTTCTTCTACAGATTTGCCCTCAGTATTTTGAGAATCGCTGATTTTCCAGACTAAAACCTTTTTTACTTTATTTTTAAAAATAGAAGCAGGAACATTGTCCGCAACTATAACAACTATATCTATTTTGTAAATTAATGCCTCCTGCAAGCCGTTAGTTTTTTTGTTTATCGTTATCCCTAATTTCTTTCCAATAGAAATAACTTTTCTGTTCACAGGAATTCCTTTAAAAATTCCGGCACTGTACGCTTTTATATTTTTATTTCTATTTATTTTGTTAAAATAAGCTTCAGCGATCTTGCTTCTAAATCTGTTGTGTTTGCATACGAATAAGATTTTTTTATTTTTCATCTCCACTCCCTCACCTGAGCTTCAGTCTCCCAAACAAAAGGAATTCCTTCAATCTCAACAGAATTTATAGTTAAATCTTGTTCTTCAAATTTTGTTTCTACTTTTCCATTTGAATTTAAATCCAAGCTAGACAATAAATTAAAGATAGCGTAATCAATCGCATCATTGTTGTTAAAACAACAGAGGGATATGGGCGGATGCAAGGACGTGTAAGAACAATTTTCATATCCGGAATAATTTTCGGGTATTTTCATGATTGACGTGATGTTATCTTCAAATTCAATTGTCCAATTACATCCTTCTGCAGACGAGACTATCGGAGAAAAAGAAGAGATATTTTTTATAACAGAATAAATTATCTTATCATATTGTGAACCTGCACTAATATTTGAGCTTCCTACCCCCAGAGAAACATTAACTAAATTTTCTCCTATGCTTAATTTGTTCAAAGGAATATTAACAACATAGGGATCTCCTAATTCAACATAATCTGTCATGTAATCAGACAAATCAAAAATCTTTTCCCAAGAAGAATTCTTATATATCTCAACTTTGCTTGTCCATTTTGAACCAGAATATGAAATCACCTTTGCTTCATACGGTGTTGAATTGCCCAATAAAGAAAACCTTCCTATTGGGGCGCTGGATCCAAATTCTTGTGATTCTGCGGTTACAATCAATCCATAAGGAATTTTTTTTTCATAATCTACAGAAATATAAGAACTAGGAAACAAAGAAGTGTGAAATCCTTCTCCAACAACAGTTTGCTCATAATATGCAGCATTAAGAATCTCTTCTGCTATATCTTGATAAATTTCT
>Ga0315295_10003726_pt1 | contig 12953 bp, 14 predicted proteins | sample YL17G14_0_MG_FD_204453 | JGI IMG/M metagenome (GOLD analysis project Ga0315295, IMG submission 204453) | Sediment microbial communities from Yellowstone Lake, YNP, Wyoming, USA - YL17G14_0 | ecosystem: Environmental > Aquatic > Freshwater > Lake > Sediment | place: USA: Wyoming | collected... | reverse complement strand
CAGACGCCATCGGGAGACAGGTCGGCGACCGCCGCGTTGAACCGCCCCCTCAAGCGGTCGATGAGACTGCGGAGAACCCGGCGACGGTCCTTGAGGGAGGCGGCGCCCGGAACGTAGATGTCGAACCGGACGGCGCCGACGAACATTCTCAGAGCGTCCTCTCCCGAACCTCAACGGTGTAGGCCTCTATGACGTCCCCCTCCTGGATGTCATTGAAGCCGTCCAGCCGGATTCCGCACTCGGCCCCGGACGCCACCTCGCGCACGTCGTCCTTGTAGCGCTTGAGCGAGGCCAGCCCCAACCCCTCGGCCAGCATCTGGCCGCCCCTGAACACGCGCACGCGCAGGCTTCGGGCTATCTTGCCCTCCGTGACCATGCACCCGGCTATGAAGCCGAGCCTGGATATCTTGAACGCCTTGCGGACGACGGCCTTGCCCACCGAGACCTCGACCCTCTCCGGCTCGAGCAGGCCCTCCATCGCCTTGCGGATCTCATCGATGCAGTCGTAGATGATGCGATAGGTGCGGATCTCGACCCCGTTCTGCTTCGAGAGCGCCAAGGCGTTGACGTCGGCGCTGACGTGCATGCCGACGATTATCGCGCCGCTCGCCTCGGCGAGCACGACGTCGGACTCGTTGACTGGGCCGACGCCGCTGTGTACGACCTTTATCCCTATCTCGTCGGTGGCCAGCCCCATCGCCGCGTCGGCGACCGCCTCGACCGTCCCCTGGACGTCGCCCTTCACGATGAGATGCAGGTCCTTGGCCTCGCCGCGCTCCACGAGCGTGTGAAGGTCCTGAAGCGTGACGGTGACCCTGGCGCCCTGCTCCTGCGCCCTCGCGCGATCCTTGCGCGCGTTGACGATGACGCGGGCGCGGCGCTCGCTCTCAACCGCGTGGAACAGGTCTCCGGCCTGAGGCACCTCCGAGAAGCCCGAGACCTCCACCGGCTCCGACAGCGAGGCCTTCGGCACCGACTGCCCGCGGTCGTTCATCAAAGACCTGACCTTGCCGGCCGTCACGCCGCACACGAAGGCGTCGCCCACGTGGAGCGTCCCGTTCTGCACGAGCACGGTGCCCACCGGCCCCTTGCCCCGGTCCATCCTCGCCTCGACCACCGTGCCGACCGCCCTGCGCTTGGGGTTGGCCTTCAGCTCCAGTATGTCCGCCTGCAGCAGGATCATCTCTAAGAGGTCGTCCACGCCTTGCCTTCGCAGCGCGGAGACGTTGACCACCACCGTATCGCCGCCGAACCGCTCGGCTATGAGATTGTGTTCGATGAGCTGGTTGAGAACCCTGTCCGGGTTGGCACCGGGCAGGTCGCACTTGTTCACCGCTACGATGATGGGCACCTCGGCGTCCCGCGAGTGGTCTATGGCCTCCACCGTCTGCGGCATGACGCCGTCGTCCGCCGCCACGACTAGGATGACGATGTCCGTCACCTTCGCGCCGCGCGCCCGCATTGCGGTGAACAGCTCGTGGCCGGGGGTGTCCAGGAAGGTGATGGCCCGCTCCCCGAGTCTGACCTCGTAGGCGCCTATGTGCTGGGTTATCCTCCCGTGTTCGCTGGAGGCGACGTCGCTGTTCCTTATGGCGTCCAGCAGCGTGGTCTTACCGTGGTCGACGTGTCCCATCACGGTGACGACCGGCGGCCGCGGGGTCAGGTCCTCGGGCTTGTCGACCTCGCCCAATATCTCCTCGAGCGCGACCTGCTCGTCCGACTTGAATACCACCTCCGCGCCGAAGGAAAGCCCGACCATCTGCGCGTCTTCCGCCTTGAGCGCCTGGTTGATGGTCGCCAGCACCCCGAGCTCCATGAGCTTTATGATGAGTACGTTGGGCTTGACGCCGAGCTTCTCGGCCAGCCCGCCGACCGTTATCGCCTCGTCGATCTCGACCGTGCGAAGCTCCACGGGAGCAGGCGGGGGAGGCGGCGTGGGCGGGACTTCCGGAGCCGCAGCGCGTTCCGGCTTCTTCGCGACTTCCTCGGGCTTCTTCTCCGCCGGCGGGGCCGCCGCGCGCTCCGGCTTCTTCTCAACCTTCTCGGGCTTCTTCTCCAGAACCTCGGCAGCCGGCTTCGGGGCCTCGGGAGCGGCCTCGGCGGGCGCAGCGGGCTGAGGAGCCTTCGGCTTCGGGGCGGCCTGTTCCTTCTTCGGCGCAGCCACCTTGGACGGCTTTTCCGGAGCAACGGGCTTCTTCGGCGCAGCCGCCTTGGACGGCTTTGCGGCCTTCTGTCTTGCTGGCTTGGCCTTGGAAGGCGCCTTGAAAAGGCCCTTTATCTGCTCGACCTCCTCGTCGGCGAGCGAGCTTAAGCTCTTCTTGTCTGCCAGTCCCGCCGCCTCGCAGCGGTCGAGCAGCTCCTTGCTCGTCACGCCCAGTTCACGAGCGAGTTCGAATACCCTCATTCTGTACTAACCACCTCATCTCCGCCGCGCAGCAAAGACGCCGCCGCGTCCTTCAGCCGGGCCACCGCATCGGCGTCCAGGTCGGGAACGCCGGCCAGGTCCTCCGCCGGCGCCTCCGCTATCTGCTCGGCGGTAGTGAAACCCGCCTCGACGAGCCGGCGCGCCAGGGCCTCGTCCATCCCCGGTATGGCGCACAGCTCGCCGACCAACTTCTCAAGTCCTTTGCCCATCTTGCTCGCGCCCTCGGGCGCCCCCGCGGGTGCCTCCTTGCCGCCCGACGGGCTCGTTATATCAATGTGCCACCCCGTGAGCTTCGCGGCAAGCCTGACGTTCTGCCCCTTCTTGCCTATGGCAAGGGAGAGCTGATCGTCCGGCACCAGCACGACCGCCTCTTTCGTATCGGGGTTGCACTTGACCGACAGCACCTTGGCCGGTGACAGCGCGTTAGTTATGAACAGCTCCGGCTCCACGTGCCAGCGGACGATGTCTATCTTCTCCCCGCGCAGCTCACGCACGATGGTCTTGACCCTCTCGCCGCGCACCCCGACGCAGGCCCCGACAGGGTCGAGGCTCTGCTCGGAGCACCAGACGGCTAGCTTGGTCCTGTCGCCGGCCTCCCTGGCGATGGACTTTACCTCCACGAGGCCGTCGGCTATCTCCGGCACCTCCATCTCGAAGAGCCTCTTCACAAGGCCGGGGTTGCCGCGGGAGAGGATGATCTGCGGCCCGGCCTCGGACTTGACCGTCTCAAGCACGTAGGCCCTCACCTGCTCGCCCCTGTAGTAGTCCTCCCTGGATGAGCGCTCCCTGTGAGGTATTATGCCCTCCATGCGGCCCAAGTCCAGGACGACGGCGCCCTGCTCGAACCGGACCACCGTGCCGGTCACGATGTCGCCGGCGCGCCCGGCGAACTCGTTGAAGACCAGCTCGCGCTCGGCCTCCCTTATCTTCTGGATGATAACCTGCTTGGCCGTCTGGGCCGCTATGCGGCCGAACTTGTCCGGCGACAAGGGGATGCTCAAGACCTCGCCCGGCTTGATCTTGGGCATGACCTTGCGCGCTTCCTTGAGCGAAACCTGATTCTCGTCCTCCGGCTCCCCCTCCACGACGAGGCGCTCGGAGGCGGCGGAGACCCCTCCGGTCTGGCGGTCGATGTGAACCTTGACCTCGCCCTTCAGGTCAAAGCTCTTCCGGCTCGCGGTGGCAAGCGCGCCCTCCACCGCCCCGAAGAGGAGTTCCTTGTCTATCCTCTTCTCGCGGTGTATCGCGTCTATTATGAGAAGGATGTCGCCGTTCACTCTTCGCGCTCCTTCGAGCTGAAGTCTATCTCCGGCTCGAGCCGCGCCGACTCAACCTCTACAAGGCGAAACCGGATGGCCTCGCCGCCCTCTTTCAACTCCAACAGAACGTCCTCCCCCTCGCAGGAGCGGACCCTGCCCAGACGCCCGCCCGACCCCTTGAGCTTGACCACGGCGAGCCGCCCGACGCAGCACTGCCAGTCGCGGTCCCGCAGGAGCGGCCGGTCGAGCCCCGGGGAGATAACCTGGAGGCGGAAACCCTGGGGATACCGGCCCGTCGCCTCGAGCTTGGCGCGCAGGAACCGGTTTATCTCCGAGAGGTCGTCCACGGTAACCCTCCCTCCCCGCCTGTCGCAGACCGCGGTGATGAGGACGCCGGCCTTCGAGCGGCCCTCGGAAGCAGAGACAAGCTCACAGCCTACGCTCGCGGCGACCTTGTCGGCCAGCTCCTCCAGCGTTTCCTCCATCATGCGCTCCATAACGCAAAAGAGTGGGGGCGTCCCACTCTTCCCCAAAGCCCGCTGCTAAGTGTAGTCTAGCAAAGGGGTCTTTGCGCCGCAAGCAAAATCTGCCCGCAGCCGACGGTCCGCGCGCCCGCGCAGCGCCCAAAAGCGAAGCGGGGCTGCCCGAAGGCAGCCCCGACGGCGCTGGGTGAGCCGAGTAAGAGCAGGCGCGGCCGGCGGGCTCAGCGGGGATGCGGAGCCTGGCCTCTCTTCACCTAGGCACGACAGCCGGCCGCGCCTGCAAACCCTAGCGGACGGTCTCAGCCGGGCGCACGTAAGCGTGCGCCTGGCGATCCACTATATGCGCCTCGAGCCTGTCGGACAGCCTTCGCAGGTCGACCTTCAGATCACCGAGCATAAACAGGCTAACCGTAACCAGAAGCGGCGTAATCCAGACCATCGCCGGGCACCGTCTCTCCACTGCCATCTAACCCTCCCTTCCAATCCACGCGACCCAGTGGAACGGCACCGAGGCGGACGTGGACCGAACGTATATCCTCGATGAGGTCACGTCGTACAGGTAGACCCCCCCCTGCGGACCGGTCGGCGTCAGCGCCACCGCCTTCGGCGCCACGCTCAGGCCGTGGTTCACGTAAACCGACTGTCCCGGGGTAGCGGGGGTCGTCCCTGATCCCTGGTTCATCTCCAGCGCCCTCACCTTGACCCTGGGCGCCAGCGCCAACTCGACCGACTCAGGCGTAGGTCTCCTCACTGGCACCTCCCTAGGCTGCGCCCACGCGCCTGTACGGGTCGAGGAGCGCCCGCACGTCCCTGTCGAGGACGAGCGTCACCTCCGGCATCCAGCGTTTGGCGGTCGTGGTGCCGGCCGAATAGTCGTCCCTGCCCGTGTGGTAGTGCGCCGACAGCATCTTCCGGGCCAAGAGCAGGCAGGCCTCCTTTATCGGAAGGGGCGGCGCCGCGTAGCCGTAGGCGTAATCGACGGCGACGTTCCGCACGCCGACGGGGAAGCTCGCGCCGGAGGCGGCGCCGGCGAGGACGAGCACGCCGGCCTCGTCGTCGACGAGGAGGTCGCCCGCCCCGTATATCCGCGTCCCCGCGGCGGTCCCGTCGGTCACCTGCCTGTCCACCGACACCACCGGGTACCCGAAGACGGTCAACGTGGGCCCCCCGGTGCCGTCGTGAAGCTCGCCCTCGACCTCGACCTCTTCAAACCGACGCCTGCAGTAGGCGTCTATTATCCTGCTGGCGCGCTCCAGAACGTGCTCCTTGGCGGTCTGGCTCGGAACCCCGGAATAGTCGTCCGGGATCTCATCCAGCTCAGCAACAGTGGCGTACGAAATGCTCATGCTCTCACCTCAACCTAAGCGGCAGACAGTGGCGCTCGGCCGGCACGAATTCATCGCTCACCGCCACGCCGTCGAACAACATCGGGCCTTCGGCTTCAGCGGAAGAGTGATATCCCACGCGGACGCCGTCCACGCGGAGCAGGTCGTTGTTCAGCGAGGGCTTCTGGCCGATGAGCGCGTCGAACACCCATACCCGGAGTTCGCCGTTGTTCATTCCCGGAGCCGAGGACGCCTTCCAATAGACCTGGAGCACCACGGTGCCCGGCGCCAGCGGCGGGAGCAAGATGCTCACGCTGCTCCCGGTATCGGTAAACGTGGACACCACGATCGAAAGATACTCCTCGAACGTGGTGCCCGTGATCGTTACGATGGAACCGGTAGGCCCTTTGAGCTCCGCTATGGTGTCAACGCCCCAGGGAGCCCATCCGCCCAGCCCGAGCTCGAACCGGGCGTAGCAGGAGGTGAGGGCCTGAAACGACTTCTCCGCATAGGCGGAGCCGGACTCCACGCCGTTGCACAACGATTTCAGCCCGTATTCTCCGTGCAACGCGGCATCGCGCTCCACGGACAGCGAGCACCCCGGGCTGACAACCATGCTGTCCCAGTCGCCCGGTGGGGAGTCGCTCGTCAAGAGCGTCCCGGACTCGAACCCGCTTGCGAAATACACTTAAGCCTCCTTAGGCGTCCACGAGACAATAGTCGACGCCCACGTCCAGCTGGACGCCGGCCGCGGTGACCAGTGAAAGGTCGGCGCCGGCCTCGCCGGTCCCGCGAGCCCTGGCCTTCCAGCAGAGCGCGGCGCCGCCGTTGGCCGCGAAGTTGCCCGCCCATACGACGCTGCTGCCCACCTTGAGCTGTATGCGCTGCGCGCCCGCGGTGGTCACGTCCAGGCCGAAGACGTATATCGCCTTGCCCGCCGGAACGGTAACCAGCGTCGTCGTCGTGGCCGTGGAGATGCTCGCCGCAACGTTGCCCTTCTGCGCGCCGCGCGCGCATATCCTCTCGTCGAGGGCCACTTCGACGTACCGAAGCTGCGCCTCTCCAGGAGTCAATCTCATGTCCCAACCTCCTCATGGCGGGGAGGGCGCGACGGGCCATGCCCCACTGCGTCGATGCTTATGCGCCCCGCGCCCTCCCTCGCCCTCAAAGCCCGTTTACTCAGCCGTCACCCGCAGCAGCCTGGCGCAGTGCTTCTCGCCCTTGCCGGCCAGCGCGAAGTAGGTCTTCAGGAGGAACTCCTCGCTGTCGGCGGTGCGGGCCAGCCGCTCTATGATCACGGGGGATGAGCCCAGGTACTCGACCTCAAGCCCCTGGTCCGGGTTCAGGTCAACCAGGTAAACCGTCTCGTCGCCGGAATCCAGCGGCAGGTTGCCTCCCGAGACGTACTCGTCCACGATCGCGCTCGTCGCGTCGGCGCCGGGCGTGCCGTCGCCGTCGTAGGACCTGCCGGGGACGACCAGCTGCAGCGTCTCGGTGCCGGCGTCGCCGTTCGCCTCGGTCGCGTATATCTTGTAGAGCAGCGCGCCCTCCACGACCGAGCTCGTCCAGTCGACGGTTATCTTCCCGCTTGCGGAGACGGCGACGGAGTTGGACGCACAGGCGACCGTCTCGCCGTCCTGCGTGACCGCGGAGACGCGCACGTAGTACGTGCCCGCCGCCAGGCTCCCGCCGGAACCCGCCTGCAGGCTGACGGATCCCATCGTCGCCGCCGGCCGCAGGAAGCTCGACTCGAGTATGGGCACGTCGCGGTACGCAGACAGCCTGTACCCGCCCCGCACGTCGGTTGACGGCAGCTGCAGCGAGAACTGCGAGACGTAGAGGCTCGAGACCTTGCTCAGCATCTTGTTGCTCATGATGAGCAGGAGCGGGTCGCGCTTTGCGCCGGAGTCGCGCACGAGGTCGATCATCTCGTCCAGGTCGGACAGCTGTATCGTCCCGTTCACGTCGATGAGGTTGGCTGCCACCAGCGCGTCGAGGCCGTCTATCTGGTACGGATCCTCGGAGTTGCCCCACAGCATCTGCTGCTCGATGGAGTACGCCTGCGACTCCACCGCGCCGTTGAGCTCGGTCTGGAGCGCGTCGGCGAAGCTGGCGGTCGCGGCGCTTTCGAACCCGGTGACGCCGCCGCGGGTGCGGACTATCTTGAGCTGCACCGAGTCCCGGGTGTAGCTCGACCGCGACGACGCGGTGACCGCCCCCTCGCCCTCCGGCCCCGCAGAGGGCAGCGCCGTGCGGCGCGCGAACTCGTGCGTCTTGCCGGCGGCCTTGTTCCACCTGAGTATTCCCATCAGGGGGTTGAGCTTCTTCGCGTACTCGACCACCACTGGCGCCAGGCTCTCCGGAATGAGAGCCGCGCCGGTCGTCGAGTCCAGTGCTTTCTGAATGTCGATCGGCATCTTCTTCTCCTTTCGTGCTGACAATTCCGCCTCTAGCGGCCGACTGAGCCGAGTAGCCGCGACATCTCCGCCTCCAGCATCTCCCTCTGACGCTGGGGTGGCGCGCCCTTGTACTCGTCAGTCGCCAACACGCAGGCACCCCTCTCGCCCGAACGCTCGGCCGCGAACGGGATGCCCTTCCTCACGGGTATGCGTTCCAGCGCGTCCGTGATCCGCGCAAGTTGCGCCTCGAGCCAGCGGTTCTCCGCGGCGAGCGCCTCCGCGGATGCGGCCAGCGCGACGATCCGCTCGTCCAGGCTCTCGAGGGACTTCGCCAGCTCGCCGTCCCGCTCGCACCCCTTTGCCGGCGCCCTCTCGGCGCGCTTCTCGGCCCGTTCCGGGGCGAGCGACTTGACCACCGCGGCGACCCAGGTGCGCGGGTTGGCCGGGCGCGGGGTTATCACGAGGGCGTCTATCTCCAGGTCGTCGATGACCTCGACCGGGCCGTCCCCCGCGTCCTCGGCGTGCGCGGCGATGAGCCGCCCCTCGATGCTGGCGCCGAGCTTCTTGCCGGTCTGCAGCTTGCCCCAGACGATCTCGCCCTCCGGGTGCTCCTTCTCCAGGCGCGCTCGGAAGAAGAAGGAGCCGTCCGGCAGCACCTCGGTGGCGACTACTGCGGCGAACTCATCGGTCCACCTGCCGCGGTGCTCGGCCTTGACCCCTATCTGCTTCTCAAGGGCCTGGCCGGCGAGCTTCGCCACCGCCTCCCCGGAAAGCCGCTGACGCTGCCTGTCCACGCGGGTGTCACTCCCGACGCCTTCGAAGTAGCGGCAGCCGTTCTCCTCGAAGGCCTTTGTGATGGGCACGCTGAACGCAAAACCAACGGGTTCCATCTTTCCTCCTCCAAGCAGGCAGGGCCGCCGGCTATAACCGGCGGCCCTGCAACTCATGCTCGGGCCTGCTCGCGGCAGACTGCTTTGCCTATCCCTGACTAGTCGACAACCTCACCCTTGCGACGGAGCGTGACCTCCAGGACGAACCGCTGCTCGAGGGCGCCCCCCTTGCCCACGGCGTCGAAGACGTCCAGCACGACCTTCCCCTTGCGCCGCGACAGCACCTCGCGCGCGGCGTCGGCCAGGTCGCTCAAAAGCTCATCGCGCTTCAACCGTTCGCCCATATCCATCCCTATCCATTCTTACCCGGCCGATACCTCCGGCCTGTGCTCCTCGGTGACAAACCGGAACTCCACGTCGTCGCAGCCGAACTCCGTCCTGATGATCTCGGTGTTGAAGTGGTACTCGATGAGCCGCAGCACCGGGATGACGCTCTTGCGGAAGCTCGTCCAGGCCTGCGTCTTGGCCGTCGCGCGGCTTGCGTGCTCGATGAGGCCCAGCTCCGTCGGGTCTATCCTGTAAACGCCGGCGATGCGCCAGATGAGCAGCTTCTCCAGCTCGATGACCTGGCTTTCCTGGTTGGTCGGGTGGAACCGAAGCCACCTGGCGTCGCCGGTGATGATCCTTATGGCGCGCTGGCGCGCGGCGGCCTGCCGGAAGGCCTCCTGGTTGCGCCGGAGATTCGCCTCGTCGAGCCCGTTAGGAAACACGAGCGCGCCCGGCGGTATCTCGTTCTCGGTGAAGAAGCCGGCCTGGAACTGCGTGGCGAGCAGGTCCATCGCGACGGCGTCGACGAGCGTCTCAAGCGGCGATATGCCGTAGGGCGAGCGGGTGTTGGGGTGCGCCATCACGTAGAGGACGTCCCGCTCGTCGAACTCGACCGCCTCCCGCCCCGCCATGCTCTGGCGCCAGCCGACCCGCGCGCCGCCCTCATAGACCGACTCGAAGGAGGGGCCGTAGCGGTTGACGAGCTCGACTAGCCGCCCGGTCGCGCCGCGGACTTTCTCTATCGCCGCCGCGTCGAACACGAATAAATCCAGGCAGAGCTTTGACAGTATCGCCTGAAGGTTCTCGTCCTCGGAGTTGGGGTTGTCGAAGAAGTCCCGGACACGCCCGACGTGCGCCGGGTCGTGGCCCGGCCGCCCGACTATCTCCCAGGGCATCGAGGCTATCTCGTCCTTCTTCGTGTCGACGCACATCCGGACGACCTCGTTGCGGACGTACATCTGCCACATCTGCTCCCAGGTGAGCCTGCGGCCCTCGCGCGGGGCGAGCTCCCAGCTTCCCGGCTCGGGAGGGCCGTCGACGGCGTAGGCGAGTCCGCCGCGCCGCCTGCCGCGCTCCTCCTCGAGCTCCTTCCTAAGCTCACTTATCTCCTGTCTAAGCGAACGCACACCCAGCATCCTAGACCTCCCACAGCTCCAGGGCGGCGCGCCCCGGCAGCCTTGTTGCGCCCCACACCGCAAGGGCGAGAGCCATGACGCAGTCTGTCCGCAGCCCCCGGTCGTCCCACTCGTAGAAGGACAGCTCCTCGACCAGCTCCGGGATGAGCGGCATCCTGAGCCGGCCCAGGTTGGAGGCGAGGTTCAAGAGCAACTGCGTCTTGGACTTCCCGCCGCTTGCGGCGAAGGAAAAGCCCACCGCCCCTATATCTGACAGCTCCTCCACGACCGGATCGCCGACGCCTGTAGAGTCGACGACACAGAGCGGGTGATATTTGGAATGAACCTCCCGGACCTTGCCGTAGACGGCCGCCCACGGGCAGCGGTTGAGCCGCACGAAGTCGACGACCCGCAGGCTTTTGCCCTCCAGGGCGAGCGTCACGCCGACGGTCCAGTCACGCTTGACCGCTATGTCCCAACCGCTCACGTAGGAGACGCAGTCGGCCGGCCCCTCAAGCTTAAGCGACGGGTCGACGGCGGCGGCCAGCTCCTCCTGCGGGAAGACCGCCCCCTCGTTGTCGAGGAATGCGCCCTCCAGGTGGGTGAGCCGCTGGCGCTCCGTCATGTGTGCGGACAGCCGCGCAAGCCCGCGCCCTGATATGTACGGGTTCTCCGTCGTCGAGCCGCCCTGGCTGTAGTAGCGTGGGGAGTCGCAGGAGCCGCGCAGCTCGCAGTCGGGAGCTTCGCCCGCGGCGCAGGCGGCGCAGTGGAGGCCCTTTGAGAACTGCCCGTAGTACCAGTTGCGGAAGTTGGGCGTGCCGACGAAGTCTATGCAGCCGTTGCGGTCCATGACACGCGTGCGAAGGAGGGGCACCGTCTCATCAGGCCGCTTCTCAAAAGCGGGCTCGTCGAAGACGACGAAGTCGAAGCGGTGCCCCCACAGGTGGTCGGGGCAGTCTGTCGAGCGCGCCCATATCTGCGCGCCGCCTGCAAGCTCGATAAGCGGGAAGGGGGTTCGCTTGACGCCCTTGAGCATCCCGCGCAAGTAGGGACTTTCCTTGGCGAGCCTAAGCGCCTCGCGCCAGACGATGCAGGCCTGGTCGAGAGTGATGGAGACGCAGCAGACGACGTAGTCGGGGCAGTTCCTGAACTGCCGCTCGCGGACGCGGAATGTCGCGTGGTGCAGCGCCCTCACGGCCGCCACGGTGCTCTTGCCCCATCGGTTGCCCGTCGCCAGCATGCGTTCCCTCGCCTCAAGCCCCGTCGTAACCCACCTCTCCTGCCCCGGATGAAGTTGAAGTCCAAGCCACTGTCGGCTGAAGTAGGGGACGCTGTCTCTCGCCTGCGCCAACCCCGGAAGCCGGCGGGCCGCCCTGAGCCCCACCGCTCAGGCCTCGTCGACCGGTATGCCGCATCCCCTACCCTCCTCCATGTATACCTTGAGGGCGAGCTTCAAGAGCTCCGCGGAAATCTTGTCGCCCGACTCGCCCTCTTCCAGCCTCTCAAGCAGCTTGTGAAGCGCCACGTCCAAGACCTCCTCCAGCGAAACGCGCCTTCGCTCAAAGAGCCCGCTCGTCTGGGCGTGACGCCTAAGAGCCGATTCCGAAAACCCCTCATCCGGGAACGCGCCGGTTATCTCCGCGAGGGGCTTGTATTCGAGGTACATCTTGTCGACAGCCTCCCTTGCCGAAGACTCGCATACAGGGCACCCTTTGCTGCAGAGCTTGCGCCTTTTGGCCACGATGTAACCCCCATAGGTTGTGGGTGTTTCCCCTTATCCGCACACATTATACAACATATAGGGGACTCGCGTCAAGCGAAAACCACAAAATATAGCGTGTTCCGCGGGAGCGCGTGGGGTGACGGGATTTAAGCCAAATGCTCAGCTGAAGGGATAGGCCCCGGGCAGGCCCTTTATCAGATCTCCGATTAGGAAGAAAGAGCCGGCGACGAGGACCACGCCATCGGGGCCGGCGGCGGCGGAAGCGGCCTCCAGCGCGGCCCTGGGGTCGTCGACGACGCTGTAGCTTGGCAGCAGGCCCTCAAGCCGCACCGCCAGTTCGGCGGGCTCGGCGGAGCGCGGGACGCTCGAGCGGGTGAGCACGACCTCCCCCGCCAGCTTCAGGAGCGGGAGGGCGGCCGCGCGCACGTCCTTGTTGGCGGAGAACGAAAGCACGGCGACGACCCGTCTGCCCGCCAGGTGTTTTGCCAGGAAGTCGGCGAGCGGGCCGGTGGCGGAGGGGTTGTGGCCGCCGTCGAGTATGACGGTCGGCGAGCCCGGCACGACCTGCACCCTTCCCGGCCAGACGGCATCCTCAAAGCCCAGCGCGAGCGCCTCGTCGGAGATCGCGAAGCCCCTGCTGCGCAGCAGGCCGCAGGCTGCGGCGGCAATAGCCAAGTTTTCCCCCTGAAAGTCGCCGGCCAGCCGCGTTGCAAGCCTGCGCGGCAATCCTGGCAGGTTCAGCTCGATCTCCGTGCGTGAAAGCGTCGCACAGGTCACGCGGAACTGTTCCGACGCAAGCTCGGTAAGCGGCGCGCCCGCCGCGCAGCAGGCCTCGCGGATGGCGCCTGCGGCCGCCTCATCCTGCGGGCCGCAGAGGAGCGGCACCCCGGCCTTTGCGATCCCGGCCTTCTCGCGCGCTATGCGGTCGAGGGTGCGCCCGAGCTTCGCCATGTGGTCGTAGCCGATTCTGGTAATAACGCAGGCGGCAGGCTCGCATGCCCTCGTGGCGTCGAGCCTGCCCCCCATCCCGACCTCGACGACGGCGAGCTCCACCCCGGCCTCCGCGAA
>Ga0315295_10003725_pt1 | contig 12953 bp, 12 predicted proteins | sample YL17G14_0_MG_FD_204453 | JGI IMG/M metagenome (GOLD analysis project Ga0315295, IMG submission 204453) | Sediment microbial communities from Yellowstone Lake, YNP, Wyoming, USA - YL17G14_0 | ecosystem: Environmental > Aquatic > Freshwater > Lake > Sediment | place: USA: Wyoming | collected... | reverse complement strand
CTCTCAGACAATAAGTTTTTGTTGCTACATTACTTATCGTCCGAGCAGGCCCGTTTTGTTTGATCTCTTTAGCTATCATGATTCCCAAAATCGGTCAGTTTGAGTATTAAGAATCAACTGCGTGTAATTCTTGATTGAAAGCGGAAAATAGTCAATATTTAATTGCCCCGTTCCAATTCTTTTGACATTTGGGCGGTGTGGTTCTAAACTAACGGCTCGGTTTTGAGTAACAGGGATGACTTATGAAGCAGTGGAACGAAAGAGTCGAAAAAAAGGACATAGTCGTTGGCGTTTTGGGGCTGGGCTACGTGGGGTTGCCTCTGGCGCGGGAGTTCGCTACGGCTGGCCTGAAGGTCGTCGGTTTCGACATCGACGAAAACAAGGTTCGGGTCCTGAATACCGGCCGGAGCATCATCAAGCATGTCCCCCACGAGCAGGTCCGGCGAATCGTGAAAACGGGCCGCTTTCGCGCTACGAGCGACATGGCCCAGCTTAGAAAAGTTGACGCCGTGCTGGTCTGCGTGCCGACACCCCTGACGGAGAACCGTGAGCCGGACGTGCAGTTCATTATCAGCAGTTCCGAGACCATCGCGAAGTACCTGCAGCCCGGCCAGTTGGTGGTGCTCGAGAGCACCACCTATCCGGGCACGACAAGGGAGCTGATGGCGCCGATTCTGGAACGCAGCGGCCTCAAAGCCGGCAGGGGTTTCCACTTGGCCTATTCGCCCGAACGCGAGGACCCGGGCAATAAGGATTTTACCACCAAGACGATTCCGAAGGTCGTCGGCGGCCTGACGAAGGAATGCCGGGACATGGCCTGCCGGCTCTACGGTGCGGCCATTGTCCGGACCGTTCCGGTGTCCAGTCTCGAAGCAGCCGAAGCCGCCAAGATTCTCGAAAACGTCTATCGTTGCGTCAATATCGCCATGGTCAACGAGCTGAAGGTCGTTTTCGACAGGATGGGCATCGACGTCTGGGAGGTCATCGGCGCCGCGAGCACCAAGCCGTTCGGCTTCAAGGCGTTCTATCCGGGTCCGGGACTCGGGGGCCACTGCATCCCGATAGATCCATTCTATCTGACATGGAAGGCCCGGCAGTACGGCATGCCGACGCGGTTCATCGAATTGGCCGGCGAAATCAATACGAGTATGCCGCACTATGTTGTTGCCAGGACCATCGAGGCGCTGAATGAGCGCCGCAAGAGTCTCAAAGGTTCGAAGGTGCTCGTCCTGGGCCTGGCGTACAAGAAAGACATTGACGATTTGCGGGAGTCACCCTCCATCGAGCTGATTGAGCTGCTGCGGCAAAAGGGCGCCAAAGTGGATTATAATGACCCCTATATCCCTCGAACGCATAAGCAGCGTCAGCACGATTTGAAGATGAGCAGCCGGAAATTGTCCGCGACGATGCTGGCTGGCTACGACGTCGTTTTGATTTCCACCGACCACAGCGCCTACGATTACAACTGGATCGTGAAACATGCGAAGCTTGTCGTCGATGCACGCAACGCCACGGCAGGTGTTCGCGGAGCCGGCAGAAAAGTGGTCAAGGCATAAGAAATGCAGGAAGTTCTAATGCAGATTCCGATTTTGGATTTGAAAGCGCAATACGCAACAATCAGGGACGAAGTGACGCGGGCCATCAGCGCAGTGTGCGAGAGCCAGGCTTTTGCTCTGGGCCCGGCGGTGGCCGAGTTCGAGCAGAACGTCGCTGCCTATTGTGAAAGCAAGCACGCCATCGGCGTCTCGAGCGGGACCGACGCCCTGCTGGTCTGCCTGATGGCGCTGGGCGTGAAGCCGGGCGACGAGGTCATCACTACGCCTTTTACGTTTTTTGCCACGGCCGGCTGCATTGTTCGCGTCGGGGCCAGGCCGGTCTTTGTCGATGTCGATCCGGAGTCCTACAACATCGACCCGGCCGGCATCGAAGCGAAGATCAGCAAAAAGACGCGGGCCATTATTCCGGTGCATTTGTTCGGGCAGTTGGCCCGTATGAAAGCGATCACGGACATTGCCCGCCGGCACAATCTGGCGGTGATCGAAGACGCGGCCCAGGCTATTGGCGCAAGCCAAGACGGTGTGAAGGCCGGCAACTTCGGCGACTACGGTTGTTTCTCGTTCTACCCGACCAAAAACCTCGGCGGTTTCGGCGACGGCGGCCTGGTCACCACGAACTCGGACGCCTTAGCCGGGGACATCAGAATCCTTCGCGACCACGGGCAGAATCCGCGATACTTTTACAAGGTGATCGGAGGCAATTTCCGCCTCGATAGCATCCAGGGCGCCGTGCTGAACGTCAAGCTCAAGTACCTCGAAAGCTGGAACGCCAAACGCAGACAGCACGCGGCGCTGTATGACCGGCTTTTTGCCGGCTCGCCGGTCAGGACGCCTCAGATCGATGCAGGCAACGTGGGCATTTATCATCAATACACTGTCACCGTGCCCGACAGGGACGCGCTGCAAAAATATCTGGTGGAAAACGGAGTCGGCTCGGCGGTGTTTTATCCGAAGCCGTTGCATCTGCAGGATTGCTTCAGGGGGCTTGGCTATCGCGAGGGTGACATGCCCGTGGCTGAAAGGCTGTGCGGCGAAGTTTTATCGCTGCCGATTTACCCTGAATTGCAGCCGGATCAGATTGAATACGTGGCTACGACGGTGCTGAAGTTTTACGGAATAAGTTAGGGCGACAAACGTGCTGAAGGTGAGCGAAAACCCGCCTCTGCTATGGCCGGAAGTTGAGTCCATTCACGATTTGGCCGGCCAGTGGTGGGTGGTCCATACCAAGAGCCGAAACGAGAAGGCGCTGGCCCATGACCTGATCCGCCGGAACATCAGCTACTTTCTGCCGATGACCTGGAATGTTCGGCGTAAAAGCCGAAGGACGATACGGTCTCTGCTGCCTCTGTTCAGCGGCTATTTGTTCTTCTGCGGCCGGGAGAACGACCGCCTTGAGCTGCTGCGGACCGACCGCGTGGCGAATCTGATTGAGGTCAAGGACCAGCAGAAATTACTCAAGGAGCTGCAGCAGATCGAGCAGGCCCTCCGAGCCGGCGTGCCCGTGACCCCGCACAAGTACATCAAGGAAGGCCAAAAGTGCAGGGTGATTGCGGGACCGCTGATGGGGCTGGAGGGAGTCGTCGCCAGGACCCGGGGGGCGATGCGACTGGTCTTGCAGGTTGACATGCTCGGCCAGGCCGCCAGTGTGGAGATAGACGTGGATATGATAGAAATCGTGGACTGAGCGAGATAGCGGGAGTTACCAAGATGCAGATTTGTGTAGTCGGCGTCGGATACGTGGGGCTGGTGACGTCAGCCTGCCTGGCGGAGGCGGGCAACAACGTCGTCTGCGTGGACAACGACAGCGAAAGAATCGCCGTTTTGAAGAGCGGCGTCATTCCCATCTACGAGCCCGGCCTGACCGAAATCGTCAAACGCAACGAAAAACTCGGCAGGCTGCATTTTACGACGGATCTGAAGTACGGCGTGGATCGCTCGTCGATCATCTTCCTGGCGGTCGGCACACCCTCGGCGCCGGACGGATCGTGTGACTTAACAGCTATACTTTCAGCCGCCGGCGATATCGCCGGGAATCTCCGTGAGTACCGTATCATCGCCACCAAGAGCACCGTGCCGGTCGGCACGCACAAAAAGGTCGCGGACGTTATCAAGGCGAAGACCAAAACGCCCTTCGATTATGTCAGCAATCCGGAGTTCCTGAAGGAAGGCGCCGCCGTCGAGGATTTTATGAGTCCCGACCGGATCATCATCGGGACCACGAACCCGCAGGTTCGCCAAATCATGCAGCAGTTGTACAGCCCCTTCATGCGAAAGAGAAGCCGCATCCTGTTTATGGATCCCGTTTCGGCTGAGATGACCAAGTACGCCGCCAATACGATGCTGGCGACCCGAATCTCGTTCATGAATGAAATCTCGGTGCTGTGCGAGAAGCTCGGCGCGGACATCGAGCTGGTCAGGCAGGGGCTGGGCAGCGATTCGCGGATCGGCTCGGCCTTTCTTTTCCCCGGTGTGGGTTTCGGCGGCAGTTGCTTCCCAAAGGATGTTCGGGCGCTGATTCACACAGGCTCCGAGCACGGCGTCGAAATGACCATTGCAAAGTCCGTTCAGCAGGTCAATATCAATCAGCAGGAGCGATTTGCACGACGTGTCATCGGCTATTTTGCCGGACGGGAAGGTGGCACGACACTGGCCGTGTGGGGACTGGCGTTCAAGGCACGGACCGACGATGTCCGCGAGTCGCCGGCGATTTACTGCATCAGGAAGTTTCTCGACTACGGAATGAAAGTCAGGGCTTACGATCCGGAAGCCGCCCTCTCTGCGGCGGCGGCTTTGAGCGGCGCCATCGAGACCTGCCAGACCGGGTACGATGCTCTGGACGGCGCCGACGCGCTGGTGATTTTTACGGACTGGCAGGAATTCCGCAATCCGGAATTCGAAACCGTCGCAAAAAAGCTGCGGAAGCCTGTTATCTTCGACGGCAGGAATCTGTATGACCCCGAGGTGGTCAGAAAAGCGGGAATCGAGTATCACAGCATCGGACGAGCGTCCGTCTGAAAAGGCGTCTCGCGCGAATATGGGAAGAAGCTCGTGAATATTGTTATCGTTATCAAGCTTTTGGGTATCGTTTTCGCTTTGGTCGGGATCGCATGTTTGCTCCGGCCCGGCGCGGCCAAATGGCTGATAGGATTCTTCAAGAAGGGCAATCGGATGTATCTTCCGGGAGTCGTGAGATTTGCCCTGGCGGTCGTCTTTTTCGTGGGTGCTCGGGAATGTAGATACCCTTGGATTATCTTTGCCTTTGGGATTCTCTTTTTGCTCTCCGGACTGCTGATATTCCTGCTGGGGCCGGCGAAGATTCGAAGAATACTCGACTGGTACCAGAAGCAGCCGGTTTTCATCTTTCGGGTGATTGCCGTGGTTATTACGGCGGTCGGAGTAATTATTGTCTTCTCAGCGTAATGTTCTGGCTCGCGGCTCCGGCCTCGGATGGCCGGGGGCAATCGAGAGGTTTTGCTAAAGGTGCTGCTGATGCCTGACCACAAAGCACTGGTTACAGGAGCCGCCGGCTTCATCGGTTCGCATTTGTGCGAACGGCTTCTTGACGACGGCTGGGCCGTGGTCGGCGTGGACAATTTCGACAACTTTTACGACCCGCAAATCAAACGCCGGAACATCGAACAATGCCGCAAGAACGAGCGTTTCCGGCTCGCCGAAGCCGATATTCGGGACCGTGCCGCGATGGACGAAGCAATCGGCGAGGGCGTCGAGGTTATCGTGCACCTGGCTGCCAAGGCGGGTGTGCGTCCGTCAATCGCCGAGCCGCTGGAGTATGCCGATGTCAACATCAATGGAACCGTGGTTTTGCTCGAATCGGCCAGGAAGCATAAGATTGACAAGTTTGTTTTCAGCTCAAGCTCGAGCGTCTATGGCAACAACGAAAAAGTGCCCTTCAGCGAGGATGATAACGTTGACTATCCCATCTCGCCTTATGCAGCGACCAAGAGAGCGGGCGAGCTGCTCTGCCATACGTATCATTACCTCTGCGGCATATCTGTTACGTGTCTGCGTCTCTTCACCGTCTATGGCCCGCGGCAGCGGCCGGACCTGGCCATCCACAAATTCGCAAAGCTCATCGAACAGGGCAAACCCATCCCCGTCTTTGGCGACGGCTCCATGATGCGTGACTTCACCTATATTGACGACATCATCGACGGCACAGTTGCGGCGATAGACAAATGCCGGGGCTTCAATATTTACAATCTCGGCGAATCCCGGCCGATTACCGTCAACGCTCTGATCGCCGAAATCGAAAAGGCCCTCGGCAGGAAAGCCGTCAAAGAATATCTGCCCCCGCAGCCTGGCGAAGTCGAACGCACCTACGCGGACATCACCAGAGCCGCATGTGACTTAGGTTACCAGCCAACCACATCCATCCAGGCCGGCCTGCGAGAATTCATGGCTTGGCTGAAAGAAAACAAGTAATCCAAACCGCAGCACTCAAACGTTCGAGTGGACGGCAGGTAGAAATAAGTCCCATCACACACTTACCGCACGTCACAACGCCAGATCGCCCAGAAGGCCAGTGTGGCAAGCATTACATTCCACAGCGAAAGCCCGGCCAGATCCAGGAACGCCTCCTGCATATTCCCGGTAAGGTTGGGCCTGCTCTCGGCGAACTGGGGAAAGTCGGACTTGTCACCCTGATACTCCTGTGGGGAGGGAGAACTGATATAGACGGATTTTCCATTAACGATGAAATCCGTGGAAAAAGACCAGTACGAGATTCCCACGAGCCGTCCGACTTTCTCCAGGATGTAGTTGTCGTAGATAGCCGAAAAGGCCTCGGCGTCTCTAAGAAAGCGGTCTTCCCGCCGAGGGCCGGTGTCGGCCAGACTCTCGCAGGCGAACTCGAACAGGGCTGTCGGCGACAGGCGGGAGAGATTCCTTGTAACATTGGCTCGATGCTTCATAGCGTTTTCGTAAAGGGCATAGTGATTTCGCACGTCCTCCTGGCCTTTTTCGAAGGCGCTGTCTGTTTCTTTCTTGATCGCTTCTTCGGTGGCCAGCTCGCCCTTTTTGACACGTTCTCTGACGATTCCGATTCTGCCCCAGACCTGCTCCTGGAGGATGGAGCTTACCTGCCGGGCCGTCTGGAACTCACTCGGAACGCGGGCCAGCTTGTCCGATAGAATCCCGGAGACGTTGGGAACGACTACCACCAGGAGAATCCACACGGAAAGCAGGATTAGAAGGACAACCGATGAACGCGAAACCAGCGATGAGACAAACAGGCCCAGGAAGGCAAAGATGGACAGATAGAGAAAGGCCATCAAAACCATCAGGCCGATGCGCGGCGCCAGACTGAGGCTCAACGCATCCGGCAGAAAGATGCTGACCACGGAGAGACTGACCATGCCTCCGACAACCAGGGGGACACTGATCGTGACGAGGATGGAGGCATATTTTGCGATCATCAACTGGCTTCGCCTCAGAGCATTAGACAACACCAGGCACAGCGTGCCGACTTCCTTCTCGCCCGAAATCGCACGGAACGCCAGCAGCAGGACATAGAGACTGAAGACGACTTTTATGATGAACGCCCAATCCAGATCGGGCACGGCGGGCATTTTGAAATTCTCCGGCCCGGCCGGCAAGGGAGTCAAACGGCCTTTAGGCTCAAGCGTGTAACCCGGAGGCTGGTGTCGCGAACCCCCATCGGCCAGCAGCACGAGCGGATTAGGCCGCATGTATAGGGACGTCCGCTTGGTGCTGTGGTAATGGGACATCTCCGTTACTCCCTTGTCATATCGAGCCATCTGTTCACGGTGTTTTCTCACTGCGATCCATCCGTTCATGGCGAAAAGCAGGATGCTCAGCACGACCAGGATGACGAACTGAAGGCTTTGCAGGTGCTCTAAGATTTCTCGTTTGATAATGGCGATCATGAGCTCAACCGACGTTTGTTCTCATAAAAACCGCATGGGCCGCGGCGAAGAAGATAACGCCAAGCAGAAAGAGAATCGTCCACTGGGGTAACGTTTGTGTAATGCTCTCGGTGACCGATTGTCTTTGATAAGTAAAATCCGGAAGTTTGGATTCTTTGTACGCGTCAAGATCCGTATAGCGTAGTGCCCACCGCTCTATGTACCGTTGCCAATGCCGCTCGACGCCCTCCATGAAGCTGTCAAATTCCCTGATATCCGTTCCAGCCAGGCGCTGGACGGCGACGTCATATAAGACCGAAGGCGACAACAGGCCCAAATTCTGCGCCAAGTGTGTCTGACGCGTGAGTTTCTGGGTGTATTCGCTGTCAACGCGGTGGTATAGCTCCGTGCGTTGAGCGTTGACCTCGAAGTTCCTCGTGATAAGGTCCATATCATCATGTTGACCCGATTCGACCATCTTATTGAATGCCTGGTTCGTCTCATTATGCTGCCGCTCGTAAGGTTCGAAGAGGGCCCGTCGGCGGTCGGCCAGCTCCTCCTGGCTGGGGAGTCTCATGACGTGCTGCGATAGAATGACGCTGACATTGGGGTAGATGACGATCACGACGATCCAAATTTGAAGAAGTACTAACAGCGCAACCGAAGGACGGCTAACAACGGTCGAGACCATGAGGCTGAGTGTGAAGAAGGTCCCGAGATAAAGGGCGGATACCCCCCACATTCCCAAAACACGCAGGGCCAGGTCACGGTCCAGCGAGACGGCCGGATACAGGACCATGACAAGCATGGCAATGAGCGTTGCAATGGACAGGGAACCGAGAATGACAAAGAGCCCGCCGAGAAATTTCCCAAAGAGCAATCGGCCCCTCGACAGCGGATTGGCTAAAACCAGCCGCAGTGTGCCCTGCGTTTTCTCTTCGGCGATGCTGTTGTAGGCTAAGAAGATGACCATCAGGCTCAGCACAACGCGGACCACGAAGGCATAATCCACCGAAGTGAAGCCGGAAACATAGCGATGATGCTGGCTGGCGAATTCACCCATATAGCCCGAGGTCTGGATAGGAAGATCAAGGTAGCTGATTTCCAGCCGGTTGCCCAATTCCCGGTCCCTGCCCTGGACCAGAGTGCTGAGGATTTGCGGCTTGCGGAAAATCTTAACGTCTATGCCTTCACCTTCTGAGGTTCTGTTTGGCGTCCAGGTAGTCTTGCTGCCTCTGCCGGTAATCGCCGACGTTGATGAACGTGCCGATGCCGACCAGGACCATACTCATACATAGTCCGATGAGGAACTTACAGCTCTTGAGATACTCTAATATTTCTCGCTGTATAATAGCTTTCAACATAATTGCCTCAGCAGCCGCAAGCAAATTTGGATTCTCTGCTTCGGGCGATTGACCACAGCGGTCCACACGTCGGCCACGCAATTTTGTTTCAGTAATGTGCTATACATACAATGCCATGACAACTAACAGGTTGCAAAGCGAAAGACTTTTTTACGCGATTTGTCTTGGTACGCCTTAAACTACCTGATTAGACGCCAAAGCAACCGATTCGTTACGTAATTTTCCACAGAAAAATAGCAAATCGTGTGATTTTTTCAAAGATCACAAGCCAATATGTCCCCGGCCGTCCCTTTCAGTGTGGTCAAATAGAGCGAATATAACTTTTTCTGATTTCAACAAAGGTATTGAAAGGCGCCGGTGGCTCGACTATGATTTGGAGTGTTTCAGGGACGAGAAACCGTGGCTTTGAAAGACACCCATATACTGATATACAGGAGAACTCGCGATGACAGACAAAAAGAAAGCCGACCTGGCCGGCCCGGGAATTGGTGACTATGCCGAATTGGAGAAAATCCTGCCGCAGGGCTATCGGTCTGCGTTGAGTCCGAAGGAAACACAGCTTGCCACCTACGCCGTAAAAGATTACATCGAGCAGAATCTCTGCAAGGAGCTCAATCTTATCCGCGTGACCGTCCCGCTGATTGTGGACGTCGAAAGCGGCGTCAACGACCTGCTCGACCGCGACGGCTCGCGGACGCCAATCCAATTCCACATCTCGAACGACCGCAACAAGAATCCGGTGGATGCCCAGGTTGTTCAGGCCGCCACCAAGTGGAAACGAATGGCGCTGAAGCAATTCGGAATGAAGGTCGGCGAGGGCCTGCTTACCGATATGCGCGCCGTCCGCAAGGACTACTTCCTCGACCACGACCATAGCGCCTACGTGGACCAGTGGGACTGGGAGTTGGCTATCACCGCCAAACAGCGAAATCTGGATCTGCTGCGGGACGTGGTGCGAAAAATCTGGAAGGTCCTCAAGGGCGCCGAGACGCATGTGCAGGAGCTTTTCCCCAAATTGAAAACCGACAAATACCCCGACCTGCCCGACGAGCTGACTTTCCTCCACGCCGAAGAGATTCTTGAGCGGTTTCCCGACCTGCCCCGCAAGCAGCGCGAGACGGCGATTTTACAGGAATACCCCGCCGTCTTCATCATCGGCATCGGCTGGGTGCTGCAGGATGGCTACCCGCACGAGATGCGCGCCGCCGACTACGACGACTGGGTCACCGAGACCACCAGCGAGGACGGACGGCCCATGCACGGCCTGAACGGCGATATTCTCGTCTGGAACCCCGTCACAAAGCGCCGCCACGAGCTGACCTCCATGGGCGTCCGTGTTACCGCCGAGACGCTCAGGAAGCAGTTAGAGCTCTCCGGCCAACTCGATTTCCTCAAGCTGCCTTACCATCAGGCGATCATCAACAACCAGATCCCGCTGAGCATCGGCGGAGGCATCGGCCAGTCGCGGACCTTCATGCTCCTGCTCAAAAAGGCCCACATCGGTGAAGTCAGCGCCACCGTCTGGCCGAAGATGCTGAAGGACATGTGCAAAAAGAAAAACATCCACGTAATAGAATGACAGGCTGAAACGCCGTCTCGAACACGATGCGACAGCGTGAGGGCACCCGGCGGATGAAGCTCCCAAACAAAGATTGGCTCGATGCTCCGGTGATTGCCCTTTTAGCGGCCAATGCAGTGCCGCTCTTCGGTGTCTTGTTCCTCGGCTGGGACGCCTTCTATATCGTTCTGCTATACTGGGCGGAAAACGTCGTCATCGGATTCTATAACGTCCTGAAGATCATATTCGCCGCGGCGCCCCACCCTGCCGCCCACCTGGGCAAGCTGTTTCTGGTCCCATTCTTCATCGTTCATTACGGCGGGTTCACAGCGGTTCACGGATTTTTTGTATTTGCGCTTTTTCACAAAGGGCAAGGTCCGCCGATGCCGATAGGGCATACGACCTGGCCGTGCTTTCTGGTCTTTGTGCAGATGCTCTTGAACGTGATCGCATACGCCTATTCGATCATTCCCTCGCAGGTTAGGATTGCCGTCCTGGCCCTGTTTGCAAGTCACGGCGTCTCGTTCGTTCAGAATTATCTGCTCAAAGGCGAGTACGCTGCCGCCAAACCCAACGAGCTGATGGGCAGCCCCTACGGACGCGTCGTCGTGATGCACGTCGCGATTCTCGCCGGGGGCTTCTTCGTCATGGTCCTCGGCTCGCCCGCTGTCTTCCTCGTCGTGCTCGTCGCCCTCAAAACCATCCTCGACATAAACCTCCACAACCGCGAGCACAAAAAAGCAGCAGCAAAAGCTCAGACTTGATAAGCTCACATCGCTTCAAACGATCTGCACAACAGGTAGAAGAACGAATCCAGTGCCAACTCGACAATCCTACGCGAACGTGGCGAAGATTTGTCGGGCGTACTGGCTGCTTTTCTGGAATGCCTCGGTGATGCTCATGGTTTTGGGTGAGCCGGTCTCGACGGCCTGTTCCAGCACTATGTGCGGCCGGACGGTAATCTCCAGCAGATGTTTCGCCACCGCTTCGTAGTCGATGTCACCCTCGCCGAACGCCTCGGTCCAGATGCCGTTCTTCGACTGGCGAAGGTGCAGCTCGGTGATTCTTGTGCCGTAGAGCTTCAGTACGTCGAACAGCGCGACCTGCGAGTTACCCGCCCCGCGATAAATCCAGTGGGCGTCGAGGCACAGCGTGACACAGGCGGGGTCAGTCCCGACCATCATGTGATGAAACTCGCGGGCCGCGTTGCGCAGCTCAATATCGTGATTGTGGTACGACAGGACCAGCCCCATCTCTCGCAGCCGGCGACCTAATTTCTCCAGCGAAGCCGCCTGGAGTTTTAATTGGGCGTCATCTTTGTTCTCCGGCCCGCCCCAGCGAATCGGACTGGGATTGGTCACGATGATTTCCGTGCCGAGGTCTTTGGCCTTTCGGGCGATGGCCAGGACGGCTTCGATGCTCGCCTCGGCCTTGTCACGCTCGTGCAGGACGCTATTGACATACAGCGAGCGCATTTCGAGACCGTGTTTTTTCAGCAGCGGGCCGACCTGGTCGATTTCCTGCGGATTATTAGCCAGCGGCTCGTAGCCGTCGAGCCGGCTGGCGGCAAGCTCGCTCAGCCCCTTGTCCAGCTCCTTATTAAAGTCGCGTTTCTCTCGGGCGTAAAACACGGTCCAGGGATACTGGTTGCAGGCCAGATGCAGTTTTCCGCTGCTCTTTTGCTGCTGGGCGTTGATCGTTCCGACGCCCACCGCCAGCGCGCCGCCGGCCAGCGCCAGATTTCCTACGAACTTTCGACGAGAAATGACGTTTTCAAACATTGTCAAGTGCTCCTGTCTTTGTCCCCCTTTTTACTGTTCGCTTCTAACCTTTGCGTTCAGCAGCGCCTCTTCGGCCTGCTTGCGCGCGGTGACGTCCCGGATGCTTTCGCGGTGGCCCAACGAGTCACCACTGTCGTCGTAAATCGGCTGCCAGGACATCTCGACCCAGATGATCCGGCCGTCCTTGCGCACGGCGCGAAACTGGACCTCGTTACCCGTGCCACCCTTGTGGGCGGACTGAAAAGCCTTGTCCATCCGGCTGCGATCCTCCTCGTACACCAGCAGGCCCGGGTACTCCGGCATGGCCATGATCTCTTTGACACTGTAGCCGGTGACGCGCTGCGCCGCGGGATTGGTCCACAGGACCCGGCCGGTCGGCCCGACCCAGACCTCCCAGTCATACGTGTAGTCGGCGATCGCGCGGAAACACTGGTCCGTCATGCGGGCAACCAATTCGGTGCGTTTGCGGGCGCTGATGTCGTCATAGATGGCCACGACCAGCCCCGAAAGCAGCCGACAGACGTAGTTTTCCCGCCAGCCGGCGATCCGCTCATCTTTATAGACCGAGACGGGGTGATGCTCCGGCACGCCGGTCTTGTACACTCGGCGAAACACGTCGAGCAGGCCGAACTGCCTGACGCCGGGGAAAACCTCCGTGACGCTTTTACCGATCAGATCCTCTTTCTTAGAGCTTATCCCAGTAGACCTGTGGCACGGTAGGTAATGAGAGCACAAACCAGATGAAGCAAACCCAGATAGTTTTCCGGTTTCTTCTCCCAGCGTATGAGGATGCGCCGGAAGCGATTCAT
>Ga0315295_10003724_pt1 | contig 12954 bp, 11 predicted proteins | sample YL17G14_0_MG_FD_204453 | JGI IMG/M metagenome (GOLD analysis project Ga0315295, IMG submission 204453) | Sediment microbial communities from Yellowstone Lake, YNP, Wyoming, USA - YL17G14_0 | ecosystem: Environmental > Aquatic > Freshwater > Lake > Sediment | place: USA: Wyoming | collected... | reverse complement strand
CTCCGTGGCAAACGCCTGGTCATAGGTCTTGTCGGCATTGGCGATCCGCACCTGCGGAGGCGCGGCTTGCCGGCCGTCGCGGTACAGGTAGACCGGTTCGTCCAGCCGCCCTCGCAGACGCAGGCTTAGGCTGTGGGTGCCGCGGTCTTGCGCCGTGTCCGTCCCCTTGCAGACGAACGGTTCGCCCACGGCCAGCCGGATCTCTTTGCCCTCGTTCACTTCAAGGACGGCCGCCTCGCCGGGAATAACGGTGCCCTCGGCGCGCCAGGCGGTGCCGGAATCGTCGGTCTTCTCGATCTTCCAGATGGTCAGGCGGTACTTCCCCGCAGGCGCGGAGACCTTGCCCTCTGCAACGTTGAGGTAGAGGAGGCCGTTCTCGCCACCCACGGTCAGTTGTGCCCGTGGCACGTCGAGCCGCAGCGTACCGGTAGGGACATCCTTGGCAGGGGTGAAATTGATGGAGGCGCCGTCGCGGGCGGGATGGGGGTGGTAAAGCGCCCCGCCGATCTGGATGTAGCGGCCCGCCTTGCGGATGAGGGGCAGGGCGTCGCTCTCAATCAGGATGAAGTCCGCCTTGCCCTCGTCGGCCGAGACATCATCAAATGTGCCGTTGACATTGGCGTCCGCCAGCCGGCACGTGTACGTCTTGCCGCCGACCGTGACCGTGCCTTCGTGCCAGCCCCCCGGCGTCAGCCAGAGTTCCTCCAGGAGGACTTCGCGGTCGGGAACACCCTGGGTCCAGGTGATGATGCGCTGGATGCGGCTGCGGAACGTGACGTTCAGGTGGTACGCGATGGGGCCGTCCTTGCCCGGAAAGAGGATTTTGACCGCCGCGAACCGGGCGGCCTGCTGGTTGAGTTTCCGACCGTACGCCAACGGGGCGGTCGGGTCGGTGGCGGCCTCGGCGCGCTCGGCCGCCACGGGGGTTTCATCGGCCAGGCTGCCGTCGGCGTTCGTGTCGACATAGAGCCGGTCGTAGACGCCCTGCTTTGCGGACTGGTCGAGCGCCAGCCACAGGTGCCCCGCCGGGACCATCGGGGTTATCCACCTGGCGAAGAGCGGGCGCTCGCCGGCGAACTTCGGCAGCGCGAGTCCCGCCGGCGGCGAAGGCTCCGCCCGCACCCTGACCTCGGCGTAAACGCCAAGGGACCTCTCCGGCTGCGCGTCCGTCCGGTACTGAAGCCGCTGGGCCTCCTGGGCCTGGGCAACCGTCGCGGCCAAAATCATGCACATCCATGCGATGTGGCGGACCATGTGCGACTGCCTCCTTTCGGGTTGCGGTACTCACTGCTTTGCCGCGCGGTTCCCAGGCGGCGCCGGGGAACGAAGGACTCGCAGGGCCGCCTCCAAGACCGGGTCGCCGCGCGCGAAGTCGCTGGGTCTAACGGGCACGGCCACGTCGGGCTCGACGCCCACCCCCTCAAGCAGTTTGTCATCGGGCATCAATGCCTGCCAGGAAGGCAGGTAGACCGTGACGCCATTGCCGAGGTCGTGCGGCTTGGGGTTGCCGCTGCTGCCGTAGGACTTCTCGCCAACCAGGCGGCAGCCGGGCACCTTCTTCATCATGAGAAGGAACGATTCGCAACTGCTCATGTTCCTGGGGCCCATGAGGACAACGACCTTGCCGCGATACGCCGGGCCCTCGGCGCTGGGCTCAAGCATGCGGTCATAGGGGCCCAGGACTTTGCCATCCGCGCGCGTCGTGTCCCGCGCGTAGACCACCGGCTTCTCGACGAAGCATCCCGCGACCTGGCGCGCGAGCGGCTCGCTGCCACCGCTATTGGGCCGGACGTCGATGATGAGGCCCTTGGCGGGGTCTGCCCCGCGGATCACGTCGTAGACCGGTGCCAGCTGGCCGGCCTTGTCGGCGTCCCATGCAGTAATCAGTATATACCTGATACCGTCTGGGAACCGGCCGCTTGAGACGAGATCGTTGTGCGCCGTCCAACCCGGAACAAGCCGCGCAAGCGCCGCCACGTTGCAGTTCGGGTCGACTTGGCGGCGGAAGGACGCGTACGTGGTCGCGCCCGCCTGGAGCCAGATGTGAAAGTCCTTGGCCTCGGCGAGGAGTTTCCCGGCGGCCTCGGCGAACTCGGCAGGCGTCCGGGCCCGTTCGAGGGACGGGGCCGCCTGCGCCAGGAGCCTGTCCCAATTGACCTTGCGCAGGTCGCGGTAGGAGTAGTCGAGGTCAATCGCCCGCTTCAGGTTGGCGACGGCCGCGCGGTTCAACTCCGGCGTGAGTCTGGCCGGAGTCGCCGTCGGCTTTGCGGGGCCGACTTTCGTCGGCGGCGCAGTGGCGCCGGCCTTGGCCGGGCCGGTCTTGAACGCAATCGGATAAGGCACGGCCGGTTCGCCGCCGGCGCTGCGGAAGCCCGTGAACCTGTCGCTATTGATGCTCAGCCAGTACTCATGCTCCGGCTCCAGGACGACGGGCAGGACACACGTGCGGTCATTCAGCCAAGTCGGCTTGCCGCGCGTCTTCGGATACGTCTCGCCGCCGCCCACGAACGAGAAGCCGCCTCTGCTCATCGGCTGGTCGAAGACGATGCGGATTTCCGGAGTGGCGGGGTCAACCGCGGTGGCGCCGTTGTCGGGCCATGCCTTGACGACGCGCGGCGGCGCGGCGGCGGCATCGACAGAGAAGACCAGCGCCACGGCCAGTCCGGCCGCCACAGCCGCGTGCCACGGCGCTTTTTTCATCGGTCCTCCAACATCCCTTGGTCCCTCCCGTCTGGAAGCCTGACTCGGCTCCTCAGACTCGGCCGAAAGCCTATCGCAACCCGAACAGCAGGGACAACAAACTCAAGCCGACGAAGAAGAGCACCGTCAACCCGGCGGCCACCGTGCCGATGATGGCGTAGACCTTCCTGCCGTCCCGCCACAGACCCACGAGGCTGAGGACGAGCGCTGCCGGAATCGACCCAAGTGCGAGAAGCCCTCCAAGGGCGTTCACTGGCGAGCCTCAGCCAGGCTTGAGGAAGACGAAAAGAACCATGATCATCCACGGCACGAAGGACAAGACCATGCCGATCTTGCCGAGGATGCTCCGCCGCCGCCGGCGCCTTGAGGGCGCTTCGACGGCTGCGTCACCCAGTCCGGTGCTGTTCGGCGTCATCGCGCGCGTCCCTTCCTGTCCGCTCTGCTGCGTATAAAGCAAATAGGCCGGGAGGTCACCCAAAAAGTCTCCCGACTTCGCATGGGGCGCGAAGGCCCGCCTGGGGGCCCGGCGATGCCGCCGCACCGGCGGGCGGGCGATTCGGCCCCAACACTTTCGCCTTGCCCGAGAGCATCTTCAGCTTGGCCGTGTGCACAGGGCCCGGCGCCGCTGCGCCTCATGGGCGCGGGCCAAGCCGTTCGCTCATCTCCTTCTCGCGGGCCATGGCTTCGGCCAGCGGCGGAACGGCAAACAGCCCGCGCAGGCCGTCCGTGACATGTCCGTCCACCGGGTGGAGCCGCACGGGAGACGTCGCGTCCGCCGAGCGGTACTGCGTGCCGAACCGCTGCGGCCGGCCGAGGGCCATGAGGAAGCGGTCCTCGGTCGCCGCCGCCAGCCACAGGGCCCGCTTCTCGCCTTGGCTGACGGCCACGACACAGAACTCGTGGGCCAGCAGGTAATCCTCCGGCGCGGGGGCGTGCTGGAGGATCATCGCCGCGTGGTAGTAGTCGGCCCCCGTCTGGAGGGCGTCGCTCCGGTACAGTTCCTTGACTCGGGTCTCGCGGGCGCGGTCGCGCGGCAGAACCGTAGACCAGTCTATGGAGCGGCCTGGCGCGGGCGTCCGGTCGGCCTGGTCCTCCGTGAACAGCCGCACCAACTCCTGGTCGTTTTGCACCTGAGGAGTCAGCCCGGCGGCTGTTGCCGCCATGACCAGGCACATCCACGCCACGTGACGAACCATGCGTGTCAGCCTCCCTCCTCGCCCCGCCTGAAGGCTACTGCGGACCCGATTCATCTCCGAAGGTGCCAGCCCTCAACGTTGGCTAGCGCAGCCGGGAGCTGCGCAGTTTGCTCAAGCGAACGCTCTTGAACAGGACTTCGGACTCCGAGGCCCCCAGGTACAGCGACTTTGTGTCCTTCACAGGCCAATGCTCGTTGGGCGAAAGTGCTGTCTGCAGGCCCTTCCAGGAGAGGCTCGGCTTGCCGTTCAGGGTGACGACGATCTCGGCCAGGTCGCGCTGGGGCACGACCTTGATGGCTAGGGTGTATTCCTGCCCGTTCGTCAGGCTCGTTGGGGTCCCGTCCCGGTTACCGGTCCGGGCGTCGAACAGGCCCGTGAACGTCGCCTTGAAGGAACTCAAGTGGAACCCGACGAAGCCCGATCCGACGGGCATGAGGATAGCAACGTCGCCCTTGCCGGTCATTCGCACGAACTTCGCCACAATCTCGTAGCCTCCCTCGATGCCATAGGGGATGCGGATGTGGGCGCAGAAAAACGGAGCGGCGCGCAGGCCGGCGTCCGTCTTCACCCACTTGCCCACGACAGTATGCTTTTCCGGGTCGATGATCTTCAGGCAGTCGAGCCACCGGCCGGTTTCCGTGCCGCCGAGTTTGGCCAGTTGTTCCTCGATCTTCCGCATCGCAAGGGCCGCCTGGCTTCGTGGCAAGTCATCCGAAGTGTGGAGTCCGAGGTATCGCTCGTAGTAGCCGTGGGCGCGCTTCAGCATGGCCGCCTTGCCCGCCGGCCCGGCCGAGGCGGCCAGATTCTGGTACCACTGTGCCAGTTCCATACAGGCCACTTCCGGCGCGCCGTCGAGTCCTTTGAGAACAGCCGGCACGTACTTGCGCATCTGGGCATCACAGGTCTCGCTCAGGAACGTGGCCGCACGGGCCGGGTCGTCGAGTTCCACGACGCAGAGTTGCACGGCCTGGTTCCGGGCATCAGCATGGTTGGGGTCGGCCTCGATACGGGCCTGGAGGCCATCGACCTGCTTCCGGATGCGAGCGCGGGCGGCTGACCGTTCGGAGCGGAACTGGATTTCGGCCTTCCGGTCGGCCCCGACGGCAGTGGCAATCATCGACGCCCGTCGAAACAGACCTGCTGCGCCGGAGACGTCGCCGGCATCGCTACGGTTGTCGGCAACGGCGAGGAGGGCCTCGAGGAGGTTGTCGCCTGCCTCCGTGCGGTCGGCGCTGCTGACAAGGCGGTACTGCTGCTCACGGATAGCCAGGATCTTCTCCCAGCAGGCGGCCGTCTTGGCCGGCGCCAGCTCGGCCGCCAGTTCCATGGCCTCGACGGCCGTCTCGTATCCGTTCGCCTGCTTCGCGCTCAGATCGTGGGCCTTCTCGCACAGCAGGGCCGCAAGGTCGGCGTGTGTGTCGTCGCTCTTTGCGGTCTTGAGCAACTTCGACGCCAGGGCCACGTCGTCGTCGCGGGAACGTGTGGCCGCCACCTGTTCGCACTCCTTGCCGAAGAGGGCCTCGAAGGCCTCTTCGGCCTCGCCTGCGACGAGGGAAGTCGGGCACGCGGTCAGAAACAGGGCGAACAGCAGAAGGCATCGGATAGTGTGCATTGCTCTCCTCCATCATCATGGGTCAAGCCAAGGCGGAGAAAACCCCCTCAAGGGCAACCCCTTCTCCTTCTGAGACGCGATCTGGCGGTGGACGGTTGCATCGTTCCCCCGGGCCTGTACCGCGACGCGCGGCGGCGCGGCGGCCGCCTGGACGGTCAAGACGAGGGCCACGGCCAGCCCGGCCGCCACAGCCGCGCGCCACGGCGCGTCTTTCATCGGTCCGTCTCCTCTTGAGCGGCGGCGGTTACGGCTGTGCCGCGCGCTTCCCGGCCGGCACCGCAGACGGAGCCGGATTCACCAGCCACTCCAAGCCGCGCCGGATATCGCCGAAAAAGTCCCCGTGCCAGCCGTGGCCGCCTGCATACGTCGTGAGCCTGACGAGGGCGCCGTTTCGCGTCAGGGCGTCGCGGGCCGCCTCCGCCATCGGAAACTTGCATACCTCGTCCTCGGGCGAATGGTAGAGGTAGTAGACCCGGCCCCTGGTCTGGGCAAGCGGCGGCAACTGCTCCGGGTAGAACACGGCCATGGCAATGAACGACCCGCGTATCTCCTTCAGGAAGGAAGCGTGCCATGCGGCCCATCCCCCGCTCGACCAGGAGAACGTGAATACGCGCCGCGGGTCCAACTTGTGTTTCTCTCCGATCGCCTCGATGGTGGCGATCGCGCCAAGCGGCAGGACCAAAAGGGATGCAAGAACCGGAACCACGCAGAATCTTGTCCGTCTCACGGCATCCTCCCCTCTGCACGAGGCAGAGCGAAGCTGCACCGGGGCAATCGCGCAGCCGGATCCCCGACCCGGCGGCCGTCTCCACCACCTGGAGACCGCCCAAGACACAATTCGTCTGAGATTCCCGCCCAGGCGCAGGTCTCATCGCGGGCCGAGCCCCGGTTCTCAATCAACGGACACCGGGTCCCTGCGGCGAACGTTACGGATCAGGCGCGGCTACTTGCCGTCGCCTGCAGCCGCCTTGCCGTCCCCGCCTCGGAACCGCTTGTCGATGATAGGCGTGTCTGCGGGCAAGGGGATGCGGTTCAGATTGACGATGTCCCCATCAACGATCAGCTCAACCTCGATTCGCGCTCTTCGGATCGTGCGCTCATTGGGCCCTCCGAAATCTTTCTGGTCAAATGCCCGCCATTTGCCGTTGTCGATGATCACATACTCGGGCAGGGCTCCCGATGGCGACTTGATGTCGTCCGGCCATGGCGGTCCCACCCTCAAGAACTTCCCCCACCCGTCTGGAATGGCCGATTCGGATCCCGGGGGATAGTTCGCGCCCTGGAAGTTGACGAGTAGGCCCGTCCGAGGACATTGGAGGCGAACGCCGGCCGCGATGGAGTGGCCAAGCCACGTGTCAGGGCTGCTCAAGAGCACCAGGGGCGCGTGCTGGCTCTTGACCGTCAGGATGTGCGGCCATGCAGACTCGAATTCCGCGCGCTGGGTGAACGGAATCTCGTACACGGTGTGTTGCCCATGCGCGAGCGTGCGCGCCTGGGGCCGTAACGGGTCCAGTTGTTTCGGCCACGAATCGGGCCAGAGGCCTCTTTCAGCGACACCGTACATGGCGAAACAGACGGCGGCGATGAGGGAAGCACTCACCACAGCCAACGCAAGAACCGATCTCTGTCGCATCTCGTAACTCCTTTCTTCTGGCACAACCACTGCTTATCTAGTTTTCGTATGACCCCCGATCCCGGCCTTGCGGGAAGCCCCGGCCGGTCCGTTCACCACCTGGAGACCGCCCAAGACACAATTCGTCTGAGATTCCCGCCCAGGCGCAGGCCTCATCGCGGGCCGAGCCTCCGGTTCTCAATCAAGGGTAACCGCCTTCCCCGAGAGCATCCTCAGGCGGGCGCCGGAGCAGACCAGGTGGGACATGTAGGACCTAAGGCCCACGGCGCCCTTACCCGGCATCTCCCCCCACTTCTCCGTGGAGAGCGCGGACTGCGGGCCGGTCCAATTGATGTAAGGCTTGCCGTCGAGCGTAACGGAGATGGTGGCCTTGTCGCCGTCGAGCAGCACCTTGACGCCCACTGTGATGGGTTGGCCGTTCTTGATGGCAGCCGCGCTTGTCTTGGTCTCATTTTCATTGGCCCCCTTGCCGCGGACCAGTTGGATGCCGCTGTGCTTGTCGCCCAGGAAGAGGGCCGGCATCGTGTTGCCCACCGGTATGATGATGCCCATGTCGGAGCCGGTGACCCGCGTCAACTTGACTTCGAGTTCGTAGTTGCCGACGGGGTCGATCGGGAGCGAGGCGCGGTTGTAGCCCTGGCCCCCGCTGACGATGCCGGCATCCGTCCGCCTGAAATCACCCCAGGCCCGCAGGTTACTGGCCGTGACGATCCTGAGCACGTCAATCCACGGGCCGGGCGGCGGCGTCCAGCCCAGGGCCTTGAGGTCCTCGTCCACCTTCTTGAGGGCCAGTTCCACTTTCGTGCGGTCCATGTCGGCGGCGCTGTGCAGGTCCAGGAACCGCTCGCAGTACTTTCGTGCCCGAACGAGCATGGCCACCTTGCTCGCAGGAATCGCGGCGGCCCCGAGTTGACGGTACCAGTCGGCCAGTTCCATGCAGGCGGCTTCGGGGGCCGCTTCCACCGGCTTGGCGACCGCGGGGACATATTTGCACAGTAATGGATCGCACTTATCGTCGAGGTACTTGGCCGCCTCGGCAGGCGCATCGAGGTCCACCAGGAGCAGGCGGATCAGTTGGTCGCGGGCCTCACGGTTGTCGGGATTGGCTTTGACGCTGGCCACAAGCCGGGGCAGGTTGGCCGCCAGCCGTTGGTGCTCTCCCAGCCGTTTCATCTGCGATGCGATCCACTCCGCGCTGGCCGACCGGATGGCGCGGGCCACCACGAGCGCCTGGCGATAGAACTTGGCGGCCTCCTCGAAGGCCCCGACGCCGGTCCTCGCCGCCGCAACGTCGGCCAGGCACTTGATCAGGGCCTCGCCGGCGACACTGCGGGCGTCGCCCCGGCTGGCGTCGTACTGGTGCTGGCGGACCGAGAGGATCCGCTCCTGCATGGCCTCCACGCGCTCCGGCACACGCCTCGCCAGGAGGTCTGCGGCGGCCAGGGCCGTCTCATGGCCTCTGGGGTCCTCGGCGGCGAGGTCGAAGGCCTTCTCGCACAGGACGGCCAGCAGCGCAGGCTGGGCGTCGGCGGCGCGGGCGGCCTCCAGCAACTTGGCCGCCAAGACCAAGTCGTCCCCGACATCCCGGGTCGCCGCCACGCGCTTGAGTTCATCGCCGTAGAGCGACTGCATGGCCTGGGCTGCCTTGTTTGCTTCTTCCTTCGCCGCGGCATCGGCCTCCGCCGCCTTTGCGCGGGTCCCCGTGAGAATCAGGGCGCTCAGCACAATCAACGCAGGAACCTGTAGCCGCGACATGATTGCCGTTCCTTTCGTTACTGCACCAGAACCCTTTCGACCCTTGTGCGGCCTACGGTTTTGCCGCGCCCTGCCTGGCCCTGTGCTGGGTGACGAACTGCTCGATCTCGCCGCCGGACTTCACCTCGACGCCGGCGGGCACGACAATATCATCGAGCGTAACGGCGTCGCTCAGGTACAGGTGCAGCGTCACGGCAAAGCCTTCAGGGCGTAGCGTCGTCACGGCATGCCCTTCCGCCTTTGGGTCCTTGGGGTCCTCCCGGAGAGCGATGCCCCACCGGATGGAGAGTTCCCAGTCATAGTGCACGCGGGGCTCCGACACGTACTGGCGAAGTTTGCTCCCGGGGGCGGGATGGATCACCAGTTGCAGCGGCAGGTCCTTGAGTTTGGCATACTCGGCCAGGTACGCGTTGAAGGTCTTCGCGTCGCCCGCGTACCAGAGGTCGGCGTAGCCGAAGGTGCTCATGAAGCCGTGGACGCGGTTGCGGCTGCTCGCCAGGTCGGCGACGCCCGCCGGGAACTTCCACCCCAGCTCCACAGGCCCTTCGTTGGGCAGTTCCCTCGCGAGGCCGTAGAGCGCGGCCCCGCACGCCAGAACGACGGCAGTCGCACAGGCCAGCATGAGCGTTCTCTTCACGGTATCGCCTCCTTACGCCGGGGCCGGTTCGTGGCCTCAACCCCCCTTAGACTCGCGCGGCGGGCCCGAGTTCAGGATTAAGCTGGAGTTTCTCATTGACCATTCGCCCGCAACCGGCGCGGGCCATCAGCGACAGCACGCGCGCGACCGGGCCGATCGCCTTCCACCTCCGTGCCGCCGGTCGGCCGGGTTGAGCCGCATTGGCCGTCACGGCCTCTCCTTCTACGGAACCGTGAACCACTCCGTCGGGGCCTTGGCAACCTCGAACGGCCCCCAATCGCCCTCGACGTCGACGCGGTACTTGCCCTTGAAGCCTTCGGGTACTCGCCACGAGTACCGGCAGGAGCCGCCTCAGCCATATTCGAAGTTGCCCGCAGCAAGGGCTTTGCCGGACTCGTCGAGGATTTTGAACTTCGGCGGCGGCAACCGCTGGCCGTTCTTCACGGCGCCGGGCGAGTACGCCTCGCCGTCCCGGCCCAGCAACGCAAAGGTAAAGCCGATGGTCCCGTTGGTAAGCAGTTCCTTCTTCATATCCACAACCAGGGGAGGCCCACCCTGGGCGGCGAACGTCTCGCCGGGGCGGATCTCGAACTTGCCGAGCTTCCCGTCACCCGACCCGCCGCGCAGCGTCCACTTTACGCCCGCCGCGTCGGTCCGCGTCAGGCTGCACCCGATCGACCTGTATCCGCCCGCGGGCAGCCGCCACTTGCCGCCGGAGCCGGTCAGGTTGTGGAACCCGCAGTCGCCCAGCAGCACCAGGTTCAGGTCCGGACACCCGGCGTCGAGCACGCCGAATTGGGGTTCGACCTTCACCAGCGTGATTGACGAACCGTCGGTCCCTACCTTGACTGTGTAATATGCGTCCTTGACGTGCACCCCGGCGAGCAGCGGAAGCGTCTCACCGGCATCCGTGGCCCGCTGGAACTCGCCGTCCTTGTTAAGGTCGATCGCCAGGAGGGTCTCCCAACGCCACAACGCCTTCTCGTCCGTGAGGCGGAGCACGTTGTCGTATCGCCCGGTGGCGTAGTTGTCGACCACGGCCACGCGGTACGACTGCCCGTCCAGCGTGACTTCGCCCGCCCTGTACCCCGCGGGAATGACGGCGAGCATGCTCTCATTGTAGTAGATGAACCGGACCCGGACGGACGGCCCGTCTTTGCCCGCGGGGGCAACCAGTACGGGGCCGAAAACGGGCTCCGAGCCCTTGCTCGTCGACACGAGCGGCTTGGCGCCGGAGAGGTCGCCCGTGCCGGCGGCATCCACGAAAAGCCGCGGCGGCGATGTCTTGTCGACCACGACCAGCACATTCCGGCCGCCTAGAGGCATCTCGAAATACATGACGCTGCCGGAGAGCCCTCGGGGCGGGGCTTTCAGGCCCTCCGGCGGGGCGGCCGACCCGCCGTGGTAGGTGTGGCTCCAGACCAGTGGGTCGGACTCGGCAGCATCCTGGTACTTGAGCGGGAACGTCCCCTGGGCTTGGGCTGGCAAGACGGCGCCGACCGCCAGCGCAACAGCGACCACGGCCAGAAGTGCGAGTCTCATCGCCGTCTCCTCCAAAGATTCCACCCGCGCCTCGCTCAAGACCACGAGCCTATGGCCGCGGGCCAGGCGCGCGCTTCCCCCCCTCATCCGTAACGCAAATCTCCCGAAAGGTTACGCCTCATCGGACGCTGAACCACTCCGGGTCGCTCCGGCAACCGATTAGTGCTATTTCTTCTGTTCGTCCTTGGTGTATTTCTCCAGGTCAACGAAGTCCTTCACCCGGAGTTCGTAGCCGCGCATGTTCATGGGGGCTCCCGTCACCACCCTCAGGGTGATCTTGTCCAGAGTGGCGCGATCCGCGGCAAAGCCGACGATGACGCGCCCTGGACGGGACGGTTCCTCCCGCAATGTCGCGGACAGCGGCGACTTCTCTCCCTCTCGGATCTCCAAGTCAACGCGGATGTAGTTCTTCAGCTCCCCCTTGGCCTCGAACTCGAGCTCAACCCGGGCGCCGTCGGGGCCGGCCTGCTTCGTCCGGATTTCCATCCCCAGTTCTTTAGCCCGCTCCTTGGAGACGTGCTCGATGGACATCAGGGCGAAGCACACGCTGGGGGTGGTCACGAGCAAAAGAGTCAGAACTGAGATGCCAAGTGTCGTTTTCATCGTTCGTTGCCCTCCTGTAGAGAAGGTTCCCGCCGCCTAACGCTAGCGCTCGCCCTCCGAGTGACCCGTCCGCGGGTCACGAGGTAGCGGCGCAGCGCTCTGTTGGGGCTCGATTCTCTCGTATGTACCGTCCTGCAAGAAATAGCCAAAGTTCGATTCGATCAGGGGTAGACTATTTGTCTCGCCTAGGTACGATTTCTTGAGTCTCCCGATCACCTTGACCTGTGTGCCGAGGATGTCCTTAGGCCAGTCGAACACCTGTCTTCCGGGCATTTCCTTGAACTGGAAGTACCCGACACATACCACGTGGAAGTCTGAGGTCACCCGGACGTTGGGGGTTTTCCCGTTTACGGCTTCACCAACCACTGCGACGACCTCGCCCACAAACTTGTCGGCAGTCTCCGCAGACGTGACCAGGTGCGGCGCCTCATACACGCCTACAACTTTGTCTGATGTCCTCGCCTCGATAGCGGCCTTGAACTTTTCCCGCTGGAACCTTTCTTTGTCGAAGTAGTCGTCCAGCAAGATGATGTTCATTGCGGCGTCGAGTCTTGTACCCCCGTACTCGTCCACCTTGTCTTTCCAGAGTGAGACGTCATCCGCAGTCAGTTGCTTCGTGCGAGCCAGATACTTCTTGGCACGCTCGGCACTGTACTTCTGCCCTTCGTACAGAGCATCAACCGGGATGAGGACCAATGGAACCATGCACGCTGGTTCCATCTTCTCATTCAGCACCCCTTCGAACGCTTCCGTCCAGACTTTGGCTTCCGACGGCGGCATGGTTTGGGCGCGCTTGAAGAGAATGTCCGCAGCCTTGGCGTTCCACTTGAGATGGTCGAATGCCACACTCATTCGACTCACGAACTCGGTGCGCCATAATTGTTTTTCAAGCCACCCATCGAGCTTCTTGCCCGTAATCCGTTCCAGTTCGACGACCCACTTGTCGAGGTCTTTCGCGGGTGCGGCCTCCAGACGCTTGGTCGCCGCGCTACCCGCCTGCACGGTAATCTCCGCGCCACTCGGAAACAGTGGCACACCGCCCGGCGGCCGGATCTTGCCGAGGTCGTTCGACGTCGGTTTTTCGCGTTGCTCGGCGAAATGGATGCCGACCAACGGATCGCCGCGCCAGTCCGTGTTGAACAATTCGTCGGGCAGGTCCGCCGTGAAATCGAGGTAGAAGTACGTGACCTGATCGTGGAACTCGACTTCACCCGGTTTGTTCTTGTTCTCGGACGAGGAAGCGTTTTTCCAGCGTGATACCGTGGGATACCAGATG
>Ga0315295_10003723_pt1 | contig 12955 bp, 13 predicted proteins | sample YL17G14_0_MG_FD_204453 | JGI IMG/M metagenome (GOLD analysis project Ga0315295, IMG submission 204453) | Sediment microbial communities from Yellowstone Lake, YNP, Wyoming, USA - YL17G14_0 | ecosystem: Environmental > Aquatic > Freshwater > Lake > Sediment | place: USA: Wyoming | collected... | reverse complement strand
TAAAAAATTGCAGGAGGTGCGCTAAAAAACAGCATCAGTATTAGCTTTCATATCGACAAATCAGCAAATGCCTTGATAGGCTTTACTTTACAGGTATGCCTATAGTAAATGCATTTTTCGGGTTAACGATACACTTGGTGAAAATTATGGCAATAAATTATTAAAGGCGATAGCAAAACGTCTAAAAGCTTGTGTAAGAAAGAGCGATATTGTGGCTCGACCTGGCAGAGATGAGTTCATGATTTTGCTCCCCGAGATCAGACATGCAGAAGATGCAGCCCTAATAGCCAGGAAGATATTTACGTCTTTGGAATCACCCTTTACTCTTAAAAACCATAAATTGATTGTGTCAATTAATATAGGAATCAGCGTCTATCCAAACGATGGAGATAGTGCTAAAGCTCTCCTCAATACATCTTATACAGCCTTGCAACGCTCAAGAGAACTCGGGGAAAACACATATCAATTCTATTCGCCAGCTTTAACTGAAAGGGCGTTTGAGCGAATGGTAATGGAGAATGATCTGAAATTTGCTTTCCAACGTGAAGAGTTCATCCTTCACTACCAGCCGCAAATTGATCTTAAATCAGGGATGATAACTGGCCTGGAGGCTCTTGTCCGCTGGCAGAAACCAGGAGATACCCTGATTTATCCAAAGAGCTTCCTCTATTTGATGGAAGAAACAGGACTCATAGTGCCACTCGATGAATGGGTTCTCCGCACAGCCTGCAAACAAAATAAAGTTTGGCAGGAAACTGGCCTCAAACCTTTACGTATTGCAGTGAACATCTCATCCCGTCTTTTCCACGAAAAAGACATAACATACATAGTTAGCAGAGTACTTGAAGAAACCGGCCTTGAGCCACAGTTCCTTGAACTGGAATTGACAGAGAGCATTTTTTTAAAAAACCTCGAGCGAACCGTGAAGGCACTCAAAGTGTTAAGAAAGATGGGTGTGAATATTTCGATTGACGATTTTGGAACTGGCTACTCTTCCCTCAGTTACCTGAAATATTTTCCTATTAACAAGCTAAAGATTGTTGAGCCTTTCATATCTTCAGTCTCATTCAGCCCTACAGACGAGGTTATTGCAAGGGCGATTATTGCTTTAGCCCATACGCTGAATATGAAGGTCGTAGCTGAAGGCGTGGAAAAGAAGGAACAGATGCAATTCATCCGTTCTCTCAAATGTGATGAACTTCAGGGTAACATATTCAGCATTCCTCTTCCCCCTGAAGAGATAGGTAAACTTCTCAAAAAGGGAAAAAAGTCAAAATTATAAGAATTTCTAAAAAATACCATAGAAGACAAGAAATTTCATAATTTTGTATTTTAATTAGACTAAATTAGCTTAAAGGAATCCCAATGGCTTATCAGGTTAACGATAAAATAAAGAAGCAAACAACAAAATGTTCTTACATGTTCCAATGCTTGAATAATGAGACTTGGAATACCTGTTCTATCGAAAGAGAACTCCCATGATCATTTCTTGTTATAAAAACTAAGAATGATAAAAGCACCTGCCCTTATTGTTTTCCTTATGCCTTTTCATACTATTGCACTTGCCCTTCCAGACGTGAAATCTACCATCGTTACAAGATATAACCTCATCATTTGCATACAGTCTTTCTTCCAGGCACCTGAACTTGACTCCGAGAGAGGTCAAGATAGCGAATCTGATTACGCAGGATAAGACGAGCAAAGAAATCTGTGAGATATTAGGATCTTCCGAAAAGGTGGTTGCATTCCACCGGCAGAATATCCGGAGAAAACTCGGCTTACAGAACAAGAAGGTCAATCTGAAGTCCTACCTTATAGCAAAAGCTTTATAATAAGTACCAGTTTTAGCATAGTAATAGCCTATCTATTTATAATCATTGTATAACCTCTATTTTTTGATAATACTAAATTGAAATGGGTCATACTCCACATATACTCTGGGGGGGGGCAGAGTTATACTGCCCCAGCAATTTTTAAGAGCATTTTATGCCTGATAATTTACGCGAACATAATAGGACATCAGTTGTTATGCCACTGAGATATTCGACGGTTATTGTCAATTTCAGGGAACTCAAAAAAATCAGCGAATCCGCAGTTTCTGTTGATCTCAGTAACGGAGGGATCGGTTTCCTAACAGGCTATCAGCTTGAGAAAGGACATGTGGTGATATTTGAAGAAGAGATAGCAACAAACAGCAGGAAAGCAAAGGTAGCCGTTGTTGTATGGATAAAGAAGGCTGAAGGTGAAATCGACAAATACAGAGTCGGATTGAAATTTGTTACTCATTAAGTGAATTAAAAATACGAAAACGCATCGCAGATCTGGAAAGATCAGACTTCTTTAAAGAAGTTCTTCACTGCGTTCAAGATGGAATTAGCATCGTCGATAAAGATGCAAAATGAATTTATAAAGGTTATTTGCTGGACATATATCCAATCTAACAACAGGTTATTGTGAGCAAAAATATACTTATAGTTGATAATGAAAAGTTAATTCGCAAACTCCATCGGGCTATTATTGAGCACGCTGGATATGAGGCAATAGAGGCTGAAGACGGCAAACAGGGCATTCAGCTTGCAAAGGAACACATACCTAATCTGATTTTGATGGACATACAAATGCCTGTGATGGGTGGCATCGAGGCAGTAAAGATTCTAAAATCTGAACCTATTACAAAAGATATTCCAGTTATTGCTGTTACATTTGTTGATGAGAAAGTATACAAAGAGAAGCTCCTGGAGCAAGGCTTCAACGACTTTATCTCAAAGCCCGCAGCTATAAAAGAGATTTTGAATACTATAAAATCAATTCTTGGTGAGTAATGTATACATAAATACATAAGGAAAGAATATATGGCATTTAAAATTAGTGATGAAACTCTAAAACAAACTACAGAATGTATATTTTCTTTCCAGTGTTTAAATGAAGAGACAAGAAATATATGTACAATCGATAGATGTTTTGCTGGTAATTCCTGTTTCCTTGAAACAGTGAGACCTGTATCCTGTCCTTATAAAATGACCTTTGGATATTCCTACATGTGTTGTTGTCCAACAAGAGCAGAACTTTATAAGCTTTACAGAATATAACAATATCCAATCCCTGATTTATTAACCTGTCAAATCATATCGCATCATTTATTGATTTCCATTATGATAGAATAAATTTATTTCAAGACATACATCATGAAAATCGCAAAATTATACAGCTTTAATGATATACGCATCGAGGATATCCCTGTACCTGAAATCGGGGCAAAAGATGCGTTAATAAAAACAAAGGCATGCGGCATATGCTCAGGTGATGTGATGCCATGGTATATCGAGAAAAAAGCGCCATTGGTTCCTGGCCATGAGCCGTCAGGAGAGATAGTAGAGGTTGGTCGTGATGTGACATCTTTTAAAACCGGAGACAGGGTCTTTGTGCATCACCATGCACCATGCTTCACCTGCAGATACTGCAAAAGGGGAGATTACGTCCAGTGTGGTACCTGGAGAAATACATGTATAATCCCGGGCGGGATATCTGAATATATTCTTATCCCGGAGGTAAATCTTGAAAATGATACCTTAAGCCTTTCTGACAACCTGAGTTATGAAGATGGCACATTGATAGAACCAGCGGCATGTGTTGTTAAGGCATTGAAAAGAGCTAACATAAAGCGAGGGGACACTGTCCTGATTATTGGCCTTGGCGTTATGGGACAGATTAATATTTTACTCGCAGGAAAATATGGCGCCGGTAATATCATCGGCGCAGACATGGTTCCGTTCAGACTTCAGAAGGCTAAGGAATTTGGCGCGTATGAAGTTATTGATGTATCAAAGCATAATCTCATCGATGCCCTGAAAGATATAACAGATGGAGAAATGGCAGATATTGTTATCGTTGGGCCGAATAGCGTTGATGCTATGAAGCAGGGCATCTCGGCTGTCAGTTCAGGTGGCAGAGTTCTGTTTTTTACACCTGCAAAACCCGGAGAACAACTTACTATTGATCCGAATGACCTGTATTTCAAAGATATAAATATAATAACCAGCTATTCCTGCGGCCCTGCTGACACAGCAGATGCACTGGATATCATAGAGCAGGGGACTTTAAGGGCTGAGTTGCTTGTTACACACAGATTCCCGATAGAAAAGACTGCTGAAGCTTTCAGACTGACTGCTCAGGCAGGTAATTCATTAAAGGCGCTAATAACATTCGAGTGAAAAGGAGCATATAAAATGGCAGACAAGCTGAGTTTTAAGGATATGCAGAAGATATTAATGGATGAACTCAGGCTTATGCATTATCCAATCGCAGTGAAATTTATCTTTAAGGATCAAGAATTGGAAGACTTCATTAAGCATGCTTCTTACTACGAACCTGTCAAGCCGGTTACTTTCTGCCAGTGCGAGGTCGCAGCGCGCATGAAAGGTCAAACGGTTTTCGGTACAAAAGAGAAACTTGTCTGCAGTAATGCAATATACAACTTCGGCTGGAAGCCTCTTGATGATACCGAAGTAAAATCGCATCTGAAATATACAAGAGACATGGACCAGGCATTGCGTTTTGTGAAATCAAAACTGCGCCTGCCAGAAGGTACTCTCAAAGCGTTCGTTGTCTCTCCCCTTGCCGAGACCTATTTTATTCCGGATACCGTACATTTCTATTGTGACAGCATGCAGGCATATCACCTTTTGGTGGATTATATGGCTGCTATGGATGTACATCCCCTGCGGTTAAACCAGATGGTGAGCTCTGCAGCATGCGGAGGTAATATTTTTTCCTATCTCGAAAAGTCTGCCAATATGGTCACTCCCTGCAGCGGCAGCTATAACGCAGGCAAGACCGAAAGGGGTGAAATAAACGTCATCATCCCCGGAGATCATATTGAGGCGGTAGTAAAGAGACTCATGGAGCGCATCAGGGACTCAGGAAGCGCTTCACTCACAAGGCCGGGTGATCATTTCCCCGGTGCCGATATCTGCAAGAATTGTACTGTTATCGTTTTCAGAAAAAAATGAGGCTCCAAATATGAAACAGGGTTCCATCTTCTGTGATTTTGAAATCAAGCGTAAAGATACCGGGAAAGGAAAAAAGAGGTTTTACAGGTACAAGGGAGATTTCTCATGGCAAGGGATACAGACAGAGAAGTATAAATCAGCAGGCAAAGGCTGGGCTGATATTATAAGGCAGACATTGATCGGCAACCATGGTGAATCTGCAAAATTTCACCTCAGGTATTTTGAGATCGCACCAAATGGTTTCAGCAGTTTCGAGAAGCACAGACACGAACATGTTGTCATCGGAATAAGAGGCGAAGGGATGTGTATTGTGGGAAAGAATAAATACAGAATCGCTTTTCTTGATACCCTTTATATAAAACCAAATGAACCCCACCAGTTAAAAAATCCTTACAATGAACCATTCGGATTCTTCTGCATAGTTAATGCAAAAAGGGATAAGCCAAAAATTATCGGTCCCTGATTGTAAAACTTATTTCCCGGGTTCTTCAGGCTTGGGCTTGCATACTGGACAAAAGAGTTCCCCCAGATCCAGGAGGCAGACATGTCCTCATTCAGGACAACAGATACACTTATCTGTCGGCTGTTCACAAACAGGACATTTTTCCATGAAAAATTATACCAGAGTCTTTCATATGAATTTATACCTCTTAGCCTGAAACCATCATCGATATAATCAGTAATGAACAAAAACTCCAGCAGATGAGCAAACGCATCAGACAATTTGCAAAACCACAGGCCTCAAAGCTGATTTTTGACGAGATAATGAAATGCGTCTTAAAGTAAAAAAGATTTGTATCTACATCGTTTCCGTGGTTATAAGAACACCATTCAAGATGTCAGGATTTTCTTTTATATTTCCTGAAATGTTGCATGAACAGCTTCTTGTTTGGTTTTAAACAGTTCAAATAGGAAGAAATAGTCCTGTGAGATTTACACGCCCATTTTGTACTTCCTGAAACATTGATTTTTAAATTTTGCCTCACAATATAACATTACATAGGTAATCAACAAAAAATAAATGTGCTTACCCCTACTCAGGTAGGATTGATTATCTTGTATTAATAACAAATAATTAAAAAAGGTTTAGATGAATGTTTATGAATAAGCAAAATTCAATAGCATTTGGGCTGGAGCCCTATGAAAACTGAAAATTTATATAAAGAACCTCACTATACAATCTCAATACGATGAAAAATATTGATTTATATTATCAAATACTAGGGCTGAATCAAGGAGCTTCACTAGAAGAATTGGAAAAGACTTATCAGGATCTATTAGCGGTTTATACAAAATATCAAATCTCACATGATCCTGAATTTAGGCTCAATGCACAGAAAAAAACGAAGGAAATAACTATTGCGTATGAGGAATTAAAATCGCATTTGTTGAAAACTCATCGTCAAAACCTTGAAGTAAAAGAATCATTCAAAATTCTTCATCATACTAAAAGATTTCGTGACCTTAAATGGTTGACAAAATACTTTTAAATCCTTAAAAAATAATACGGCATAATACCTAAACACTAATTTATTTATTCGATAAATCTGACTCCTAACCTTAGGCAATGCTACTTCCTGTAACTGACACCTGCAATCGTCTTGTCAGCGCTGAAGGTTTCAAGCAGAAATCAGTAGGATAATTTCTATTTGTTCAGTGATCAAATCTACTCTATCACTGCTAATACTTTTCCAGTTCCCTACGCTACCGAATTTATTTAAATCCTTGCTTTAAATAAAAATGGCATTGACAACGTCATATTTGATGCCTAATATATCTTATCTTTCCCGTACAAACATTTTTTTCCAACAAAAGGAGACTATTATGAAGCACGCCATTAGATGGTTTCTTGATCTCTATCACAATGGTCAATTGGATTTGGAGCCGCCATACCAACGAAGAAGCGTATGGACGTTGAAAGATAGAAGGTTTTTTCTTGATACAATATTTCGGAATTATCCATCTCCAGCTGTTTTCTTACATAAAGAGATAGATCAAGCATTGGGAAAGATGATATACCATGTCGTTGATGGCAAGCAGCGACTCGAAACCATTTTTCTTTTTACACAGAACAATATCGCACTTGACAAAGAATATGGAGACCTCCGATTAAATGGCAAGAAATGGAAGAGCGTGGAAAATGAGCCGGATTTAAAGGTGCATTTTTATAATTATGTACTACCAATAGAGTTTATAGATACAGACAATAACACTGTCATTAATGAGGTTTTCGACCGTCTCAATAGAACCTCAAGGAAACTCGAACGTCAGGAATTGAGACATGCCAAGTATGATGGTTGGTTTATCAAGATTACTGAAGCAGAAGCAGAAGAGGATGAATGGGAGCGATTAGGGGTTGTTACCAAGGCTCGAATGAGGAGAATGAAAGACGTTCAATCCTTATCCGAGCTTTTAATTGTCTTACTAAAAAATCTCATTATTGGCTATGATCAAGATACTCTCGATGATATATACGCTGAATATGACTCCCCACAAGAAACGGTGTTGAATTTTGATGAGGAAGAATTTAAGGGAAAATTACAATTCACAAAAGACTATATCTTGAGGATGGAGGCACACAACGGTGCTGTTACGGAATATGCAAGAGGACTTGGCAATTTTTATAGCTTATGGGCTTTTGTAGCTCTAAATCAACCTCATTTGGAACTTCCGGAAATAACAGCCGAGAGATATTCTGGATTTATGGAAAAAGTAGCAACTTTATCAAAAGAAAAAGACGGAATGAAATTTTCAAGAGCAAATGAGAATGACTCTTATTCCATAGCCTATAATTATTTAAAAAATTCTATCAAAGCGAGCACGGATCGGCAGCAAAGAGAAGCGAGAAACAAGATTCTTGAAAATATTTTATTGAGTCACATTGATCAAGAAGAACCGTTAGTGGAGGAAAATGACAGTAGCATCCCATTGCAGAATAGCTTTTCTTTAGTAAGGAATGACGGAGGTGAACATGTTTTACACCTTATTATGGGCAAATCAAAAAACATTGAAGAAAAAGATCTGGGAAGAGATGAAGAAGGTAATTAGGGATAAGGGAATGTAAAGCGGTCTTCTTTTTCGGTCAGATTACCATCGGGTCACTATCCTAATGACAATATAAACTAAGGAACATAACTGCCACTGCAATTATAAAAGTCTTGATTTCCATTTCTTCCACTGGAACTAATAACTTCTCCTTTTGGTAATCATCAAATCCAAGGGCAACCTGCTATTTTAGATAGGTAGGTGGCTTTGAGAAAAATGGTATGCGTCTTACGGGGCGAAAGACTCATAGCATCACAGAGAGGCACGGAAGGCAAGCATCTTCCTGTACTCCAAACTTTTTGAATTTGGTATAATTCTATACATTTAGGCCGGTAATCAACATTTTCAAAGAAAAGGAATTGAGTATAGTGAGAAAATTACAGTGAATTTCAACGATCTAAACTTTCTGAGTAAATTGAGTAGTGTTGTTCAGGTTTTGGCAATTGTACTTATTTTCTTAGGTGGTGTGCTACAAGCTTCCCGCTTTTTCCTAGATTATAAAATCGATAAAATAAAGAACGACCAGGCCAGTGGGCTACAAACTACCATCTCCGAGCAAGCACAAAAGATCAAACGGCAGTCTACTGAACTTGAGCAGACCAAATCACTGACGGGCGACCTCAATAAAAAAAGTAGCAGACTGGAATCTGAATTAGCTGAAAGTAAAAGCGAACTAACCGACCTTCAAAAGAAAACAGCTCCGCGTAACTTGCGTCCTGAACAAAAAAGAAAGCTTGCTCAATTGTTGCCTACAACTACTACTTACAAAATAGCTGGCGTTTGTCGCTTAATGGATAATGAAAGCTGTAATTATGTGGAGGAATTAATTGCCGTGTTTAGAGACCTGAGGTGGCGGACTGGAAATACTAATAAGACCCTTCTTGATGACATTAAGAGCGATGTGGTCGTTACTATCACAGAAGACGCCCAAATACCAGTAGCAGATCAGATACTAAAAGCGCTGAATGCAGTCGGTATCAAGGCGAATAACGAAGCGATACGGAAGGAAGCTATTACCGGAATCCAGGAAGATGCGATTTACTTAATCGTAGGGGCAAGAAAACAAAAACCCTGACTATTCTCTTGGGGGACGTCTGTTAGTCATGGTACGGTTCAGGCGTTATAAGTATTCCTTTCGATAATCCTCTCTTCTTTCAATTCCTCGACAAGATTGATTTGTAGATACTATGCGCACCCGATCATGGTTGATCATGTCGCGAAGTAGATGAAGAAATTTGCTATGAGTATTACGGTCTCAATTTAGATCTACAATCCCATTTCGATTACGAGAACAATTATCGCAGCAATATTTCTGAGGATCATATTCTTCTTTTCATCCATAATCGTATAGCTCTAAGCAAACTCTAACCGCAGGTTTTTATTAAATACTTTTGCAAGTCGTTCAAGGGTTTTTAGTGTGGGGTTACTTTTGCCTGGTTTTTCAAGCCGCTGGTACGCCTGATAAGATATTCCAAGAACTTTAGCGATATCCCCTTGCGTGAGTTTCCTGGTTTCCCTAAGTTTCCTGAGAAGCATGGGGACGGCAACTTCAGGTTCTGGTTCGATGAGATAGATATTCTTCCCTTTTATTAGAGAAGGTTCAGGAATTTTGAGATTCCTCTCAAAAACAGAAGCAAGATAACCTGTCAAAGCTTCTTTTGCATTTTTTGTTGCTTCTTCAAGTGTCCTGCCCTCAGTGAGACATCCAGGAAGATCAGGAAATTCCGCCATGTAAGCCCTATCTTCAGCCAAGTATTTTATTTTTGCCGGATACTGTAAGATCATTTTAATCCTCCTTGCTTCATTAGCGCATGTAAAATACCTTTGCCTAAGTCTTTGTTGCCATGAACTGGTACGGATAGCGTCTTGTCTCCTTTCACAAGAATATGGTGACTTCCTTCAACTCTATCTATATGCCAGCCATTTTGTTGCAGCAAGCTTATAAGCTGTTTGCCAGTCACGATTAATAATACAACATTTATGTTGCATTGGCAATACCAGTCCCTTAATTGATATGGTTACCAAGCCCGTAATGATAAAGACCTGAGTTTGTGGGCAGCCTCTAATTAAGAGATATGAAACACTGAGGGTCTTCGGCGAGGAAATCACTTTCTCCTTTTGCCCTTGAGAAAGCATATGATATGGCCCTGCAGCCACGGCAGTCTGCCCATCTTTTACACCTTCCGCATCTGCCCTTATATCTGCTTCTGTCCCGTAAGGCTTCGAGAACATCTGAAGCAGCCCAGACCTCTCTTAATGAATCTGTTCTTATATTACCTATGGAAACGGGCAATCTTCTGCAAGGTGTAATCGTACCATCCGGCATAACTGTCAGACCTGATACTCCTGCTGCACAGCCTCCCAACGGGATTTTTCCTTTATCTGCATGGATATCTTCTATTGTCGATTGAGTTGCAACAGGGTCTCCTGTAACAATTTCGAGTTCGCCGGTATTCAGAGAAAATATCTTTTCATAGAGTTCTTTCACCTTTTCTGTATTCAGCACATCTTTCAGCATTGTTTTGCCCCTTCCTGAGGGGACAAGACGTGAAAAACCGATACGCCGGACACCAAGACGTGAAGATATCCCGATTATATCCATGAAATGATCCGCATTCACTGATGAAAGTGTAGTATTCAATGTAACCCGTAACCCGGCGTCAAGAAGATTTTTGATCCCCTCCAAAGAACCCGAAAAACTGCCCTTCCCTCGTATTGAATCATGAATACTTTCAGGGCCTTCAATGCTCACCTGAACTCCCTTCACACCGAGATTGAACAGGGCCTCTGCCTTCTTTTTATTTACAAGGATTCCGTTTGTCAGGACGTATATATCAAATCCCCTGTATCCTATTTCAGCGAGAATATCAAAAATATCATTCCGTAAAAAGGGTTCTCCGCCAGTCACATTGAAACTTGGAGAATATTCCATGTCATACAATTTTCTCCATTCTTTCAGAGTTTCTGCTGTCTCCTTTATGAGATCTGCAACCTCGGGAAATGACAATTCATCAACTTTCCTGCCTGTCTGATAACAATGTTTGCATTTCAGATTACACCTTTCTGTAAGGTGCAGCTGCATGAAAAAATCCATTGAGTGGTTTGTCATCATTATGAGTGCCCTGAATACTATTCTAATAAAGCTTTTAGAGTTCTACAAGAAACATCTCTCGGTCAGAATAATAAACAATACAAGGAGAACGTTCACGCAAGTCTGACTTATCAGTTCATAACCGCCTCCTGAACAATGCAAAGAACTTTTCCTTTGCCTTTTCCCAGAAAGGCCGCTTGACCCAAGCATCAAGAATTATCTGTTCTGACTGCCTTAAATCCTCATTAAAAATCTCTATCATCTGCATTCCGAAATTTTCATCTATTATGCCTATATTACCCTCATCATTTCTCCTGAGAGACTGAAAATCGAGGTTAGCTGAACCGATCACGCTCCATATCCCGTCAAAAACAGAAGTCTTCGCATGAAGTATTTCTCCCTGGTAATTATATATCTCAACGCCGGACTTAAGGAGCTTTGTAAAAGAAGCCCTGCCTGCATAATGCGCTGCTGTTACATCTGATTTTCCCGGTAAAAGCAGCTTTACGTTTACCCCCCTGAATACCGCTTCTTCAAGGATAACTATCATCCTCCTGCTCGGAGTAAAATAGGCTGTTGTCAGATATATGCATTTCTGAGCTTGGGCAATGCTGTAGTAGAGCAGCTTCCTCATTTTCCTTCTGCCTCTGGAGGAGCTTGCAAATATGGGAATTACAGGAATATCATCTGACAATGGCTGCGGATTAATATTGTGATGAATCGGTGTGCCTTTCCATATCTCCCAGCTTTTTATAAATATTTCCAGAAGTGTTTTCGCTATGGGTCCCTTAAGAAATATGCCGGTATCCCTCCATCCTTTGATTTTCCTGATCCTGTGATATCCTCTGTATTCATTTGCAATATTAAGTCCGCCGGTGAAAGCCAGTACCCCGTCAACGATAATAAGCTTTTTATGATCCCGGTAAACATAATGAAGCGGGTCTGTCCATTTAAAGGGACGTGATGCCCTTATATGAACCCCTGCCTGTTTCAGACTTTTCCAGAATTTTATTGGCGTGCCGAATGAGCCGAAATGGTCATAAAGTATATAGACTTTTACGCCTTCAGATGCTTTTCTTTTTAATATCTCTGACAGCTTATTCCCTGTCTCATCGTTGCGGAAAATATAGAACTCAAGGCATACGAGTTCCTTTGCGTTCTCTATAAATTCAAATATTGTGTGGAATGATTCTTTCTCTTTCCATAAAAGCGTGACTCTGTTTCCTTCAGTGAATGGTGTTCCATAAAACTTCTCGATAGCTTCTCTTGTAAAAGATCCGCCTGTTTCTGAAGCATCCATAATACATAATTGCCTAAATAATATTTTCTGTCAATCGATTCCTCATGGATATTTCCTGAGAAAATAGGCTAAAATTAACAGTTAGAATAATGAATGTAGTTATAAAAAATCTCAAAGAAAATGACTGCGCCTGTGATGCCCTAATCCTTCCTTTTACTGAAGGTGACGAAGGGCTCTATAATAACCTGAATGCATCTCTTTCCATCCTTATAAAAAAATCATTCTCCAAAGAGTTCCGAGGCAGACAGAATGAACTCCTGCTCCTTCCTGCCCCGCTCAATTTCAGGCCTGAAAGGATACTTCTCGCAGGTCTTGGCAAAAAAGATAAAATTTCGAATGAGAAAGTGAGACAGGCAGGTGGAAAATCAGCAGTTTTTCTTCGTGACCTGGGAATGAAGAAGATTGCATTATCAACCAGAGCCCTTTCATCCATGAAAATGTCAGCAATAGATTTCATCGAAGGAAGCCTTCTCGGGCTTTATGCATTTAAAAAATATATTCACGAGAATA
>Ga0315295_10003721_pt1 | contig 12956 bp, 7 predicted proteins | sample YL17G14_0_MG_FD_204453 | JGI IMG/M metagenome (GOLD analysis project Ga0315295, IMG submission 204453) | Sediment microbial communities from Yellowstone Lake, YNP, Wyoming, USA - YL17G14_0 | ecosystem: Environmental > Aquatic > Freshwater > Lake > Sediment | place: USA: Wyoming | collected... | reverse complement strand
AGCTGCAAAGCTGGTGTTGTAGTATAGAATTACGTTGATGGATTCATTTGTGTCTCCGTTGTTCCAAACGGCAACTGAGACCTCTAAAATATCTCCAATGTATGCCTGTGAGGACGCGGGCATTGTGTTCAGCACTGCCACATTATGAAGTGGTGGAGGCGGTGCGGGGGGTGCGTTGTTGTTAAAGAGGCTGTTCTGGAGTTCGTGTGTTATCGCGTTTCCTGACTTGTCTGCAAGTTTTGCTTCTTCCATCGTTATTGCTGTATCACCTGTGTTCAGGATTTGAAAAGTTATTCTTGCCAATGGTCCGCTTCCGCTTCTCGATGTTTCTGGTGACAGCAGAGTCAGACTCAACCAGATTCTGCCGTGCGTCGCATTGAAGTCATTTTTGGTTTCCCATTTAGGTATGAACTGGTTACCTTGATTCATTCTTGGCTCTAGGAAGTTGCCTTCTGGTCTGGTTAGCTGAGTTGCGCTCAGCACTGTGTTGTTGTAGTAGATTTTGACCTCGTATCCAAAAAGATCTGCGACGTCAGTTACCGCTAAAGTTAATGTGATGTTGCTTCCTGCAGTAGAAGCGCCATCCACTATGTTTGGTGGGTCAAGCAGTAGCTTCGTTCCAGAAGCAGAGGTTTGCCTTATGGAAAAGAAAACAGTCATTAAGGACAGGACGAGGCAAAGCGTGATCCAAGTTGACGTTTTTGCGATGTTTCCTCCGCTCCAGAAAGCTATTCTGATCATGTTTTGGCAATTTAAGAGTATTGGAAAGTTTTTGTTATGTCTTGTTAACTTGCTTCTTTCATATTTCTTTGCAGGGTGTCTGTATTAGAAAGCCTGCCTTTTGGATTGTAGCAGTAGTACCATGCAGTCCAACCTGAGTAGAAAGTGTCTTCTTCTTTCTTCTTTCTTCTTTTGGCAATGAACCACAAAAACAGCAAGGCAAACATTAGTAGCAAAAGTAGCAGAAGGAGCCAGTTGAACCAGTATTGATCAAACATGTACTGGGTTGGTGGGTTCGCTACAGTTACGTAGCCGTCTACGTAGGTGTTGTCGTCAGTGTGGGTTTCGCCTTGGACGGGGGTTGCGTGAGCGCTGATCGTGTAGTTTCCTCGTGAAACTTTGTTTGTGTTCCAGTTGAAGACAAGCGTTCTAGGTGCTCCAGCGTCCAGAATCTCGACGGACATTACATCGATAATCGTGTTGTCGTAGTAAACTGTGAGATTGAATGATTCTTTTGTGTCTCCGTTGTTTTTGACTAGAACACTGATGCTGATATCGCTTCCTTTGTAAACGAGTGGAGCAGAAGGAACAACGTTCAAGATGGCAATGTCATGTGTGCGAGATCTTACTTGCACGATGCCGTTTAGAAAAAGATTATCTGAGAAATCTACCTCTCCAGGGACCGGTGACGCAAAAGCGTTGATTGAGTAGTTGCCTTCCGAAAACGGGTTTGTGTCCCAAGTGTATCTGATTGTAATGTCTGAAGTGGATTGTAGGGCGTTGATGTCACCAGTTCCGAGAAGGGTTTCGTTGATGTACACGCTCACTGTGAATGATTCGGCTTCTCGACCGTTGTTTATGACGGTCACGTCTATGTAAACTGTTTCACCTATGAAAACTGTGTCTTTGGATGTCTTAACTGATGAAATTGCAATGTCGTGTTCGACTATCGAGAAGTCTGATGTTTTTTGAGGACAATATGAGACTCCTCCCGTCGTGATTGGAGCGGTGTATACGTTTGTGTATATCGTGGCTCCGCCCAGTGTTGCGTTATTGGGGATGCTGAGAGTGAGTGAAGTGTAACTGATCGTTCCGTTTGCCGGCACAATGATGTTGCTGAGTTCCTTTGAATCAACATAAAGCCTAAGTGAATCAAGAATGGTGATGGCAAGAGTGACATTCTTTTCCGTCATCGCTATGTTTCTGAGGCCGATTTCCACTTCCACCGGGCCTCCTTTTGTGAATTCCGTCCTTACAACATGATTTCGGTTTAGCGTTTTAATCGAAACTACATTCACTATCCAGCCGACTTTGAAGATTACCAAGTCGCTAGCGGCGATGTCTGTTGCAATTTCAGAGTTTCCGTAGATGATCCATTGGCCGAATGTTGTTTCTTCTGAAAGGGGTATCCTGAAGCTGATTTGTGCAATGCCATTTTCATTTGTGACAGCTGTGTACAGAAGTGTGATGTTCTCAACTGGGTTGGGTGGGCCTACGACGCCGAATGCAACTAGCCATGTGCTTACGGGGAAGTTGTTGTATGTAAGTAGCGCATTGAGTTCAACGGTTGTTCCAGGCGCGAAGGCATCGCTTGCCGCGTTTTGGCCTCTGCCGCTGTGTGGTTCTTTCTGAGTGAATAGGTCAAGTTTTCCACCGGTGTACGCTGCAGAAGCATTTATTATAATGAAGTCTATGGAAAATGTGAAAAGCAGCAATATAGCAAGTATTGCGACGGTTCCTTTCGTCCTAATGTGCATGGGTTCTCAGCCTAATCTTAGTTGACATCTAGCACTAGTTAGACGATGAGTTCTTTAACAAATATTCCGTAATCATGAATATTGCTATTTGTGATGCGTTTCTCACGAATAACGGTACTCAATTTCACACGCATATGGCAAAACAGAAGACTGGATCAAAGTGAGAGCACAAGCTTGTCGAAAAATGCCAGCGTGTATGTTGTTCCAGAAAAGATAGACACATCAGATAACGCGTACTCTAGCCTGATTATGATTGCAGACTCGGAGATATAGCGCCTGCTTACGGCATTGTTGACATTTTCGACATGGTAAAGATTGTGCTCTTTTTGGATCAGCTCTATGTGATACAAGCTGGAACTCCGATTCGGCATTAATGATGATGCGCTAGTAGACATCTTTGACATGGTAGTTGTAGCGGCGAGTTCTGGACAGACAAGCTAGAAGGCATATTGCGGCTCTTCTGCTTCAGTCGATTCATTGTTCCTTTCAGCGCAAGCAAATCAGAAAAACTGATTGGATGTTACGGTATTCCCCATTCGCCAAAGTGGATAGCAACAGTAGTCAAGTCGAAAATGTCCACAGTGCCGTCACCGTTAGCGTCTGCTCGGGGGTCTGTAGGCGGAGTTGAGCCAAAGGCCGATCCTATTATGACTATGTCAAAAATATCCACCCAGTTGTCGTGGTTGAGGTCTCCCTGCACGTTAACTTGAAACGTTGCTGTATCAAAAGCTATGAATCCAGTTACGTTTACAATCTTGAACGCCGATGCGTAGATCGTATAGGTGCCTATCTTTCCGCCGAATTTCTTTATCCGGAATGTAATGTTGAAGTTGCCGGTTATAATTAGAGGAGCCTCACCAGCCTTCGAAGAGAAACCCGTTGCGCCTCGCACACCAATGCTAAATGTCGATGATTTTTCTGGGCAATGTGGCGTTCCCATAGCTTCTGGGTAATTGGTATATGCGTTGGCATAGACTTGGGCTACACCCAATTCCGCTTCCATTGGAACTATCCAGGGGGGCCTCCAGTTGTAAGTCCAATTTGGTTCAAAATAGACTGGGCCGTCGCTATAGGTTCCAGTAAGTATAGGATATCCGTTGCCATCGAATATAGTAAAGGTCACTAGAGCTCTCATAGGAATTGCCTGGGTGTTGTTGAAGTAGATGCTTAAATAATAGAGAGTTACTCCATCTTGGTACGCATTTCCCAATGGGTTACCCAAAGCATCGCAAAGGGTCACGTTCAATACGTGCACTCCTCGGATGTCAGGCGGATTGGTTCCTGTATTGAGAGTCCTATAGAGTATAGTTTCATCTGGGCTTTTGGCCTCCAAAGCTACCAATCCGTCTGGAATAAGCGTTCCATCTAAAGTCAAGTTACCCGCGACCTTAACTGCCTCTCCAATGCTGTACAGTGATTTGCCCGTTTCAAGTGCTATTGAGAAGTCCACTGCATGTACAGAGTCGTAGAGACTTGCTGTGGCTATAAGGCATGCAAATAACAATAAGAGGAAGTATGCCTTCGTTCTCACTATTCTCTCCCCTTGATAAATCATTGCTGTGGAACACCATTATAATCCTTATGGAAGTATGTTCTACCGAATTGCGATTCATTCGTGGTTCAGATAGTATGATAAAACAAGCTTGTAACTAGTCCAGAAGATGCATTACCATTTAGGCGAATAGGAAAGAGGGCTTCCAAAGCCTGGCCGTACCACTGTTTGTCCACGCTTTGTTTGCCAACTGGTTTGCAGGAATGTGGCTCCGAAGCTTGCCAGCAAGAAATTCTATTTCAAACTAGACAGTTCGTATTAAGTAAGGAAATTTCTTGACACTGCAAGCATTTGATTCTATGTTGAGCAATCCAGAACGTGACACAATAAAAAATGCGATCCATTGCTAGTTGACAATTAGTTGATAATTCTGTGTATAGCTGAAAGTCGCCCGAATTCTCCTAGATCTTTAGGATGTTTAGCGGCGTCTATATTTCTCTCTGGATCTATGGAAAAGCCGCGGTTCTTTATGGACGAGAGCTAAATAGAGGTACAAAACTTAAGGCCAAACCGGGATTAGTTTGCGTATGGCTTGGAAGCAATTAGCCATTGTGCCTCCTCATAATCTGAGTTTCTGGTCTTTGCTCTTTTTGGGCGCTTCTTGGAAAGCATTTGACCATCTCAATCGCTAGCAGTTCTCAGCAACATGCTGCTTGCCTGGCAAAACACACGCCTTCAAGCATCTAAAGCTAATCCACATAATTCTCTGTTCTTCTTCAATTGCTTTTGCGTGTTCACATCTTGTTAACTTTTGTTCACAAAGATTAATATCCGCGCACAGTTGCGTAACGTTGCTCGCAAATGTGTACAAATGTTCACAAAGCACTGTTTTTATGGATGCAAACCTCCTTTTTCTTGGATTTTTGTTCACGTCGCGCTCACAGAAAACTCAAAAACGTTCACACGCCACCGTTTTCATGGACTTCTTATGGTAAACATTTTGTGAACGACAAACGTGGGAAAAGGCTGAGAAAACCGTCGTACACGGCTTGCTCACACGCTTTCAATTAATTTCCAAATAATTCATATGCATACTACGAGTGGTGTATAAGTGTTCAAATCTCATTTAAACGGATCAACTGCTGTCCAGTTTCTGCGGGATTTTTTTGAGCTTCTGCTTCGTTTATGCTTTGTTGAAAATGCTTAGGACTGATTCTTGGTAGTTGGATATTACAAAAAAAGTGAGGGAAGTTGATCTCACTTTGGCTATGCGTCTACGATGGCAGTATGTTGACCACTATTGAGGTCTCTGGACACCAAGCGCTGCCTGCGAACCATGGGAAGTCACTCAAAGCGTTAATTCTTATCGTGGCTAATCCCGCGTGGGCTGGCTTGGGTATCGGGAGATCAAAGGTCACTGTTCCGTTGGCGTATTGGCACCATAGTTCCATGTCGAGGTCGCCGAGTACTGTGCTCTTGTATTCTTTGGATACTGGGTAGTTGAGTTCGTCGTGCAAGACTGCTGTGAACAGTACTGGGTAGTGTTGTATTGCATATGTTCCGTAGTCAACTGTTACGTGCACGGTTTCGCCGTGTGCGTAGTCAGTCTTGTCAGTGGTGACTTTCCACCATTGACCGACCATGTAGTCGAAGTGGAATTGCATTGTGTCGTTGACAACGATACATGCGATGTCCACTGTGGCTATTACGTTCCATATGCCGAACAGTGCAGAGGTGTTGAAGCATGGCCAAGGTATGCGGTAGCTTGTGTGTGCAACACCGTTTTCATCGGATATGGCGGTGATTATGTCCACGATTTCGCCTTGCGGGTTGTGGATTTCGAAGGCCACAATCTTGTTCTGCTCAGGCCACAAGTTGTATGTGACGTTTGCCCAGAGTTCTACTTGTTTCTGGGGCCAGAACATGTCGCTCGGCATGTGTGGGCCTTGTCCGCCATATGGGCCTGGGTACTGTGTGTACATGTCGATTTGTCTGCCGACTACGAAGCCGAAGACTCTGACGAGACCGTCAACATTAGCGACTGGGGTTGGAACGGGGCTTGCATTTATGTCTGCGTATTTGGCATCATAAACATCAAGTATACTCTCGTCGTACCATGGGAAGGCTTCTTGGTGTATTACCTCGAAGGTCAGCTTCACAAGGTGACCAGAGCCAGAAATCGGGAAGTCCCATACACTCGGTGGCGAGTGGTGTGGCAACAACACAACAGCTGTGTATATGGTGCCTGGGCCTTCGATTACTGGAACCATGTAGATGTCGCCGAATGCGTCAAGCCACGGGTCAACACTGCAGCTAATGAAGTCGATCAGTGTGGGATCATAAGCCAGCTTGAATTCGATGCCGACAACCCAGAACGCAGCGTTAAGGGCGTTGACGTCAACGTAGACGTCGAAGAAGGCGTTTGCTGTTCCGAGAACTGGGGCACCAGCAGGAATTACTGTGGTGGGCGGTTGAACGGACAGATAGTGGATTGGTGTTGGCAGAACAAAGTAATATTCGTATGTTCCGTCAACAGCAGTGTGTACAATTGGGTTAGCTGCGTCGTCTGCCATCTTCGTGTCGTACAAGTCGAACGCTGAAGTTATAAGTGGATCACCAAAAGTCGGTTCCACCAATATTTTGAAGGTCAACGTGACCAGCAAACCGCTTCCTGTCCTTGCGGTTTCAGGAGCGAGCAAGGTGTAACCGAAGTGGGCTATTTGCCATGGGGCGGCTAAGCTTTCGTTGGTCTTCCAGACTGGCACGAAGTAGCTGCTTGGGTCTCCTGTTGGTTCCAAGAAGTGACCGACTGGGCGTACTGCGCTCATAAGCTGAAGTTTCGCGTATTCGAATTTCAGCCTGAACTCGTAAGCAAACATGCTTGTCACATCAAGAACCTTAACATCGACTGTGAATGTGTCGCCAACGTGTTTTGTGTCAGTGCCGAACGAGGTTGCAGCGGGGTCAATGTACAGTGTGGCGGGTACGGCTTTCACTGGGAATATTGCGGCCATTCCGACTAAAAGCATTGCAATAAGAGATATAGATATACTTCTTTTTAGCATTTTTTACTTCTCCTTTCTCTCTTTATTTCAGCAATAGTAATGTTCGCCATTTGCTCATTTAAGGATTACGGAATTATCTTCTATTGCAAATCGACATATTACAAACATAGAAAAACGTTCAAAAACGTGTTTAATCAGCGAAAATGAATCAAAACCAGAGTTCCTCCTTTACTTGAAAGAATAATAAAAAGATGGGGAGATTAAACTCTTTATGGTTGCTGTCTTACCCTGGCCAGCCGAAGACTAACGCTATCTGGACAATGTCGAAGATGTCGACTATGAAGTCGTGGTTGGGGTCTGCCTGTGGGTGGTACAACGGCTCGCCGAATGCGGCGCCGAATCTGCTGCCCACGATGACGATGTCGAAAATGTCGACAAAGCAGTCGTCGTTGAGGTCAGCACCAACTGTAACCCAGAACTTCTTTTCGACGGTTCTCGGACCGAGAATCATCTGCCAGAGGCTTGGGTCAAGATGGTCGTGCACCCAGAGGAAGAGATCACCACTTGTCACTTCGACTATCACTCGCAGCGTATAGATGCCTGGTGCCAAGCCAGTCAGATCGAAATATTCTTTATCGATCTCAAGTGGATCGAGCCACAAGCCAGCTATGTTCGCCAATGGGTGAACAGAGCTGTCTGGATAGATTATATCGACCACTTTGTGGATGTCCTGGGCGTCATTGACGTCCAAGTTTGTCACCGGTATCGTTATGTGTACGCTTGCGGTCGGTGGGGTTCCAGCGGGCTTCACTTTGTACGGCGTAAGCTGTGTCGTTGGGGCAACAGCTTCCACTGTTATACCCTTCTTCAAAGAGTATGTGAAGTGCTCGAACCAGTTTACACATTTGTCCATAGTGGCGTAGTATGTTGGGTTTCTAACCAGCAAGAGTGTTTCAGGCGTGTTGGACACGTATATGAACGGACCAGAGCCGATCAACATTTCTGGCTGATCAGACATGTCTCCGGATATATCTGCTACAGAGTGTGTTGCGATGTATGGCTGCCATAAGTGCTTCGGAATGACTACGTTGCCTGCGATCCATGAGCCTACCAAGAAGGTGTTGACGTTCATGAGGATCTCAACCGTGTAGGCATCAAGTCTGAAGAAGCCTGTGATACGGTCGAGTGTGGGCTGCCACCAAACAGAGGGGCAACCTTTGGCACTCAGCTCACGGGGCATGTCAACGAACGTGTAGATAACGTCGTCGATGTCCAATTTGTGGCCGTCAGACCATGTAACGTCAGAGCGGATTGTGAGTGTGACCTTTGACAAGGTTTCGCTTGTTCTCGGGTCAACCCACGTGCCTACCGTGTAGTTTTCAGCAATTCCTGGAACTTCAACAGGACCCAATGTCATTGGGTCACGGCTGCCAAGACCATCGTAGCATCTGCCCCAAGCTTCGCTTTCCCAGTACCAGCTTGAGTACATGGGGTTCAAAGTCTGTGGCATGGTGTTGTCTTTCCAACCGTATCTCACGATCATGTTGCCGTCACCGTATTGGTAGTCTCCTGGATACATGTTCAGCGTTGACCATAAACTGTTTTCACCTTGGCCCTTCTGGTTCACTAACTGGGTCCATGGTTGACCACGGTACTTGTCCTCAGCATCACCCAATGCTACACCGTTGTTTCCACCGGTGTACCACTTATTGTATGCTTTAGGTGCACCTGTGGAGCCCAGCGGGCATTCACTTGCCATCGTGGCAAACTGCACCTGGAAGGCTAGAGCAGCAGTCTGAGCATCCTCAGAACTTGCGGCATACTTTATTCCTTCAAGAGCTGTTTGCATGATAGGGTCGTTAATGCTGATCGCGCCCCAGTTCGGTGGGTCTTCGGGGTGATAGTAGCTGGTTATGTGGTACAGGTCGAACATGTAGTCCGGGTCTGGACCGATGAAGATCCAGCCTGCAGTGTAAAGATGGTAGTTCTTTTCAACCATGCACGTCTGCCAAGCTTGGCCACCAGTGCACGGGTGCCTTGTGTAAGCAACGTTAACCAGTGGGTCGTCAAAGCCGTTGCAGAGCATGTCTGCAGCACCCTTTCTCAAGATGTCTAGTCTTGTGTAGGCTTCTATGGTGAAGTCTTCACCTGCATCGTACACGTTGTTGTCGTTCTTGTCCCAGTATCTTTTGCCACCGGCACCACCAAGGTGGAAGCCACCAGCATCAAGCTTTGCAGCAGCAGCTGCAATGCTCGGCGGATATGCCAAAGCTGATAGCAAGCCTGTGTAGCTGATTTCTGGGTGAACAAAGTAGGCCATGTATGCTGGAATTGGGGTGTAAATTGCTTCGTACAGTCCTTGACCTGGACCAGATACCAAAGTGGCACGATCTACAAGGTGAGAGCATGCCTGTCTGAACTCCTTAACAGCCATTGGGTTCGGATACACAGGGTTCGGATAAGCCGGATCCTGTGGAAGAGCCAAATACTGGTTAGGGTTGTTGTTAAAGTTCATCGTGTAGTAGCCAGCTTCACCACCATACGCCAAGACTGCGACGTCTGGGTCTGTGGCGAAAGTGTCTATCCACGATTTGTCTAAAGCCCAGTCAGTAATGTCAATTTCACCGTTCTGTAGAGCAGCCATTTCCGCATTTAATTCAGAATACTTTTTGACTAAGATCTGGTCGATTCTTGGACCATAGTTCTCGAAGAGCATGTCCTGTGAGCCATCTGGGTAAACGAATGCCAGCGAAGGAGCAATAGTCATTGAAAGCATCAAAGCAGCAACCAAAAGCGATGTAATAACAAATATTCTATCGCGCATTTTTCCTTTCTCCCAATTTTATATTGCCATTAAAATACTTGGGAACGAACTTTAAAAGCTTTATGGAAAATAGTTACATAAGAAAGAAAGGGGTTTAGAGGGCTCTATCGGCGCATTCTGAGCCGCGGATTGAACACTTCGTCCAAGGCGAAGCCCAGCATAATGAAGGCTATTGCAAGTAATGCAATGCACAGGCCTGGCGGAATTACCCACCACCAGTAGCGGACTCCACCGCTTCCTTGAGCTTCATACAGCATTCTGCCCCATGACATTCTGCTAGGATCGTAGAAGCCTAGAAAACTCAATGCTGCCTCTGCGACTATTGCGCCGGGTACAGATGTTGCCAATGACACGTATACTAGAGACATAACGTTGGGCAATATGTGTTTTCCCATTATGTGAATTTTCCCAGCTCCAACAGCTCTAGCTGCCTCAACGAACGGTCGTTCCTTCAAAGTAAGCACTTGTGACCTCACAAGTCGTGCAAAGCCCATCCATCCTAGTAGCCCGATGACCAAAATCAGGTTTTCTAATCCTGGGCCTATGACAGCGATCAAAACGATGAGTAATGGCAAAGTAGGTACAACTAGCAACATGTCTGAGAACCGCATGAGAACTTCGTCAACGTACTTCCCCATATATCCAGATGAAAGACCAACAATCAAGCCTAACCCGACACTGAGTACCGCGGATAGAAGGCCGACATAAAGAGAGATTAGGGAACCATTGACCAGTTGCGACCATAGGTCACTGCCATATTGGTCTGTTCCAAGAATGCCCCATATTCTTCCTTGAAAAGTGAGCCACATGTTGTCTAAGTAAACCGTTGTCTCAATAGGCATCTTTGATTTCAATGAGCTTGCGGGATCTACAAAAGTCATGTTAACGCCGAAGAGATAATCACTAGGTAATAGACCTTCAGGAAACATCTGGGTCACAACATCAGCCGTTGTGGCATTGGCCAAACCTGTAGTGGGAAATCTCACTATCTCAGAATCACATAGCATAAGATCAGTAATAACCCACGGAGTATTTGGCGGAGGCCAATATTGGTCAAGTGATTTAGTATCCCACTTAAGCGTTCCAATGCCAGGTATCTGGTTTCCCGGATCAGATGACCCTTTCGTAAAATCCATCCCCCTCGCGCTATAGTTGGAGTAAGGCCAAATAGTAAACATTCTGCCATCTGTCAATCTCTGCATATACATGTAGACTTTCACAGGCACAGTCAGATAATTGATTGTGAGATTATAATCTGCCCACGTTCCATTGTAGAAGTCTATTGGTACCGTGTAGTTTATGCTCCGTGAAACTGTTCCTGTTGGCAACATATTTATGTTAACAACCCATTTCCTCGGAGTCCCCGCATACGGAAACGTGAACTTTCTGTAGAAAGCAACAGATAGACTGCCATATCCAGAGGTTCCATTGTCACGCAAATATGTGATCTTAGCGCTACCGTCACCCCCTGGAATGGCAACTGCGTCTTTCCTTGAAAAATTCAGACCGACATCTGAATCATAGCTTACTGCTATGGGGTGAGTCGTATTACTCTTCCAAGTAGATAGTGTATAGTTCCATCCTGTAAGTCCATCAGAGAAATCCTTGTTGTCTGTAACTGCAAAGTTTTCAGCTGAATTGGGCATTCCGCCAAGGGCCTTTGGCAGTTGCTTGAGCAATGCTGGTGCACTGTAGGCTCCTGAAAGCCATTGATCACGTATGGGGTGATATGGTGTCAGTAGTGGAGCACCCAGAGCCATAAAAGTAAACATCAGGATTATCAGAAGACCGATCATTCCTCGGAAGTTGTGTGCAAATATCGACAGGAATCCTTTCAGCTTGTTCAAGGGTGACAGAATCTTGCTAACAATGTTTCCCATTTTCAGACCCCAAAGCCTAGTATTTGATTCTAGGATCAATAATCCCGTAAAGCAAATCTGCAATGAAGTTCGCGAGAATCACGCATACGGCTATAATGTAAAAGATTGCCTGCAGAATATTGAAGTCTTTGATGGTAATTGCGTTGAATATCCATCTGCCCAATCCTGGCCATGAATAGACACCTTCAGTGATTATGGCGCCGCTTAGCATGAAACCAAAGGACAAGGCGACGCTTGTTATCAACGGCAACGAAGCATTCTTCAACGCGTGTTTAAAAATGACACTTTGCTCAGCCACGCCTTTGGCTCTGGCCGTAACAATATAGTCTTCTGTCAAAGCCTCAATCATTGTTGCGCGGGCCAGAAGCAGAAAGCCCCCATACTGGAACAGTGTCAGAGTCAGTACCGGCAGAAAGGAGTGCATGGCATATCCAGATAGGTATCTCCACAACTCGCTAGGATTCACTGTGACGAAAACGCCCAGCGAGCTAGCAGAAGACGAAGTTAATGCAAACGGCGCCGGAAACTTCCCGCCAACATCCCATTCTGGCGGCTTAGCCATAGCATGTGGGAACCATCCAAGATTTGTATAGAATATGAATATGAGAACCAAACCAAGCCAGAACGTTGGAAGAGAGTAGAATATAAGTGAACTTACCACGGAAAACGTGTCAAATCTTCCGCCTCTCTTGTGAGCTGCAAATGCACCCAGCACAACTCCAAATATTATTGCGAAAACTGTTGATCCTCCAATAAGGACTAGTGTATAAGGCAACTTCTCAGCTATCAACACCGAAACAGACTCCCTATCAGTAAAGGATATTCCGAAATTCCAAGTCAACATGTTCCCAAGATATCTAAAAAACCGAATCACCGGTGGATCATCAATGCCCCATAGCTTTCTCAGAGCAGCCGTTTGAATCGCAACTTCAGTAGCGTTACCCTTCTTGTATGGATGAATAAACAGCGTGACGGGATCACCAGGCATGATCATGAAGATGAAATAGTTGAGACTCATGACTAGTACCAAGAGAACTAGAGAGTAGATTACTCTCTTCATAATATACTGTCTGAGACCCATCCATTCCCACCTTATTTTAATGGAGAAATGCATCAGATTTAAGCTTTTGCGTCACTCGTCTTACGCCTAATCGTTTCGTCTATGCAATCCCAAAAATCTCCTTCTAATCTTTCAAGGAACCCTGTGTTCTCCAATTTTCCTCTCATAAGAAAACCGCCTCCAAGAAGAGTGGATAAGAGACCGAGACGAGCCATTCT
>Ga0315295_10003720_pt1 | contig 12958 bp, 7 predicted proteins | sample YL17G14_0_MG_FD_204453 | JGI IMG/M metagenome (GOLD analysis project Ga0315295, IMG submission 204453) | Sediment microbial communities from Yellowstone Lake, YNP, Wyoming, USA - YL17G14_0 | ecosystem: Environmental > Aquatic > Freshwater > Lake > Sediment | place: USA: Wyoming | collected... | reverse complement strand
GACCGACCCAGTCGAGCCCGGGCAGTGGTTATTATACCGGCTACACCCGGGCGCGATTCTTTGTCCCATCTCTCGCCTATGCACGTTTCCAGTATTCCTTCGGACGTTACGGTGCGACCGACCCGGTAGTTCCCCGGGCTCGTTGTTCTTGAATATGGTTCTTCTCCGAGAAGTGTGGGTAGCGGGAGATGATAACTGGGGCAACACTTCTCGGAGAAGAACCTTAAATATCATGGCTACACCCGGAGGTGCTCATTTCTCCCCTCGCTAAATGATATGCGCGTCACGTGCTCTTAACCGTCTTTACCAGCGGATACAGGTAAAGGCTTTTGCGAATACGGACGATTAATGGGGCGTGCCGGAATAAAAGAAAGAATATATGCTCATGGAAGAAACAACCGCGGAGAAAACCGGTCCCGGCAAGGCGCGCAGGCTAGGGGTCGTCCTCATCGTGGTGGGGTTGATCGCGCTCTACCCTGTCTTCTTCATCAACGGGCGCGGTTGGGGGAGCAGCGACGGCGAGGCCAATGCCAGGTTGTCCTACCGGGGCGGGATCGTCATCGAGCTGCAGGGGAATTCCTGGCCGGTCTCCCTGGAGGCGCGCCCGATCCAGGGTACGGATAACCAGAGCCGCCAGGGCTATAAGTACAAGAACATCCGTGAGGGTGAGGATTTTCATTACGTGATCGCGGGGTTACCGCAGCAGGCCTACGATCTCGAGTTGAGCTTCGTCGAATATGCCCACACCCTTCCCGGCGGACGGGTTTTCAACGTCTACTGCAACGGCATCATCCCTCCCGGCCTCGCCTCGGTGGACCTTTGCGCCAAGGCGGGCAAGGAACGCGCCTACCAGGTGACTATCCCGGGAGCAAGCGCGCCGGGCGGGATCATGGACCTGCGCTTCGAGGCGGTTAAAGGCCTCGCCCTGGTAGGCCACATACGTCTAAGTGCTCCCGGCGAGAAAGACCTGGAGATCAACACCGGCGAATCGCGCCACTGGACTTACGTCCCCCTGCGCTTCTCGGGCTCGCCCGGCCAGAACGTCTACGAGGCGGTACTGGGCCGCTTCGGCTCGCGCTTCATGATCAACCCGGTGCCCCAGCTCCTGGCCTGGCGCCAGTCGCCATTGGGCACCTGGACGGACGACCTCTCGGAATTCGTCCTGGCCTTCCGGGACGAGCAGGGGGATATACGCAGCCTGCCCTTCACCGACCGCTATCCCGTCTTTTCCACCATAGACCAGCAGCTGACCCTCACCGGGATCACCTACACTTGCCAGGACCCTTCTTTGCCCTTCCAGGCTACGGTGACCCTCACGGCCCCCTTCTATCCCGAGGATGTGAAGGTCTCCACCGCACCCTTCTTCTACCTGAAGATAAACGTATCCAACCCCGGCGAGAGCGCGGTAAGGGGCGAGATACTCCTGGCGCGCCCTCACAAGGACGACAACGTCGACGAGGAGTCGCCGCGCTCCCTGAAAGGCTCCCGGGGCTTTAAGTACACCACGCGCTATACCTACGGCCAGGAGACGCATGTAAACGACGAGAACAACTCCGGGGAATTCGAATTCTGGGAGGCTCTGGCTGTGGACGAGCCATCGCGGGTAAACTGGCACTTCGAGGACATCACCGCGACCGACTGGATGTGGGGCTCGCCCGCGGGATATCCTCAGGCCCGCCCCTTCCCGGTATACTCCTTCATACCCCGCGGTTACTCGGGCTTCGACGCACCCTTTGCCCTGGAGGGGAAAGCCCGAGAAGCCTTCACTGTCGTGCTGGCCTGCCACCGTGCCGACGGTGTCCTCGAGGTGCAGGGAGAGAAGGCGAACCGTTTCATCTACAACAAGCCCGCCGGCCCCAACCTGGGTTCGGTCGATGCGGTGGTGGACTACGCCCTGGGGGCGGAACGACCGGCCATCGAGGAGAAGACCGCTTTCTTCGACGGGGTGCTCTCCGAGGGTTATCTCTCGCCCCTGCCGCAAGCGGGGCGGGACCTGTCAGCCTGCGCCCTGCAGAACTTCATCTGCAACGCCTGGTGGGTGTACAACAACTGGGGGCAGGAATGGTTCAGCGTGTGGGAGGGCGAACCCTATATGTATCATTCATCGGTGGATGTCGAATACACCAACGCCTTCTTCTACCTCTCCTTCTGGCCGGACCTCCTGAAGACCCTGCTGCAGGAATGGGTCGTGTTCGAAAAGGAGATGGACCAGGGAAGGTGCCTGAGCCACGACATGGGGGTGGAGCATTGGGTCAACGGCATGGCTTACCCCCACGATATGCCCGTGGAGGAAAACGCCGACTATATCCTCCTGCTCTACTCGATGTGGAAAAACACCGGGGATACCGCCTTCATGCAGGGGGAGTTCGCTCACGCCCGTGAGTATACGGAGTTCATCTTCAACTGCGACACGGACGGGGACGGCCTGCCGGACATCAACGTGGACAACACCATCGACCAGGGCTCCCGTGCGGTGCAGCACACCCGCAACCAGACCTACCTGGGGGTGAAGTCCCTTGCCGCCTACCGGGCAGCCTCGGAGATGGCCCGGGCGCAGGGCTCACCGGACAACGGCTTCATCTCAGCGTGCGAAGAGCGGGTGGGACTCATCAACCGTACCCTGGAGCAGAAGCTCTGGCTGGGGGACCACTTCGCCGTCTGCGCCGATCCCGCGGTACCCAAGTCCGAGCGCGAGGCCTACTCTATCTACGCCTCCAACGGCCTGCTCTACCTGCTCGCGTCAGGCCTGGACCCGGCGCTCACCACGGCCAACCTGGAGAGGTTCCGGAACGACCTCTCCTCTTCCGCCGCATTGACTTCCCGCATGTACGGCTTCGTGCACACCAGCTCGAACAACGAGAACCAGTGGGTCTCCCAGAACCTGTGGCGGGACGCCCTGGGCTACTGGCTGGGCGTTGGAGGCTGGCCGGAAGGCCAGGCGGATCGCCTCACCCGCTACTGGAGCCTGGAGTACTATTTCGCCACGGAGAAGAACGGTGGGTTCTGGGATGTGTGCGCTTACAATCCGGGCAAGGAGGAAAGATCAGGCGCGATGCGCGGCCCCTTCCTGCCGGAGTACGCATATGACCAATCTCTGGGATATTATTCCAGGGGGGTCGCTTTCCTCTCCCTCACCGGCGCCATGGGCCGCCTGCGCCTCGACCGCGCCACAGGCTACCTCCTCTACGACCCCGCTCACGCCCCCGGGCGCGTGCCCGTATTCAGCTGCGCCGATTGGGGGGCCGACGACCCGGATGCGCGCCTGCCGGTGCTGGTCTTTGACGCCAACGGCGGCCTGCAGGAGACGCTCAACCCCCAACTTTTACCCGACAACCTGCAGCGCTCTTCTCTCCCCTAAGGGGTCAGGTCTTGTTTTTTACATACCGAAGTATCTCTATCCCTGTACAGCGGTTAGATGGGAATCGTGCATAAATCATACTTTTTGCATGCCGTGGTATGCAAAAAACAAGACCTGTCCCCGTTAGCGTTTGTCGAGGAAGCGGGTGGCTTTGAGGGCCATGGTGGGGTCGTAGATCTCCGGTGATTGCACGAACTCCACCTTGGGGTCGATGCCCGTAGCCTCGCGGACGCGGGCGACCACTTCTTCCTCCAGTTCCTGGCGCATCCTCCCCGCGACGGATAGGCGAATGATCAGGCGGTCCGGGCTGAAGGGGTTCTGCGAGTCCTCCTTCTCCACTACCAATTGGTATTCGACCATGCCTCTGACACCCGCCAGTTGGTTTTTGACCGCCGCGGGATTCACCAGCTGGCCTCCGACGCGGATGACCTCCTCTGCCCGGACGGCATAGGTGGAACCCATGCGCACCACCAGGCGGCCACCGCTGCGTCCACAGTAGGGACAGGTGCCGCCCTCGCACGCCGCCAGGTCCCCCACCACGTAGCGCAGCAGCACCGTGCCCCTGCGGTCTATGTGGGTTATGGCGAGAAGGCCGACCTCGCCGTCGGGGAGCGGTTTCAAGCTCTCCGGGTCAAGGATCTCAATATGGAAGATGTTGGGGGCGGGATTATGGTTGCCCCCGAACTCGCAGCATTCAACGAAGGAGCCCTGACATTCGGTGAGGATGTAGCCGTTGTTGACGAAGAGCTCCTTTCCCGCCACAACGTGCAGGTGCTCGCGCATCTCGTCGCGCATGCCTTCGGGCACAGTATCACCCAACGCCATGATCACACGCAGCGACGAGAGGTCGGTGCCGAGCTGTTCGCCCCGCAGGATGAGCCTGCGCTCGTAACGCCCTGTCCCCGCGAGCACGCTGGCATGGTGCATCTGCGCCAGCTCGAGCACCTCGTCCACGGAACGGTGCAGAAGAAAGCCGGGTGCGTCCTTGCCCACCAGGGCATTCACCAGCTTCATCCCCACCGTCGAGGCGAAGTGTATGGTGCGGTAGAAACCGATGTGTGGCAGGCTCCCGTAGGGGAAGAGGTTGATCACCGTATCCTCGGGCGTCATCCAGCTTATCTCGGCCATGCGGCGCAGCTGCAGGCTGATGTTGTACATGTCGTAGGCGGTGTTGAAGAAGGGGGCGGGGCTCCCGGTCGTGGTCCCCGAGGTGTAGGTGATCTCGTAGGTCACGTCCAGAGGCTCCGGCGGATCGACCACCAACAGGAAGGAGAGGGGATTCGTCAGATATGACTCCTTGGAGGTCACGGGAATACGTTCCAGGTCCTTAAGGGTGCGGATATCCCCAACCGCGACCTTTTCGCGCTTGAACACCTCGCGGTAATAAGGGCTGAAGGCCGCCACCAGCTCCAGCTGTCTCCGTAGGTTCTGCTCCTGCAAGGACTTGAGCCCGTCCGCATCCATCCATAGCGGGTTGTCGCTGTCCCGGGTATATATCGGCCAGCTCGCAACGAAATCCTTCACCTTCTGGGGGGATATCTCTCCGATCCTCATGTGCCACCCTTCCGTTGGCTCCATTACAAACGCAAGCACCCTCATTATATAGAAACCTCTGCCCGGGAAACTACTGGGTCGCCCGCATCAGATTAATGAAATGAATCGTGTGCATCAAACCGTTTGGATACAGGAACAACGCCCGGGCATAGCCTGTATGAAAACCCCTTACCGAGAACCGGGGGTCGGTCTGAAGCGACCTTCGCGAGCAGTATATACGTCAGAAGGCTGCGCTCTGGATCTGCAGCCTGCGAGTGCGGAGCGAAGACTGTTACCCCCGGGCTCGGGCAACCTAGCGTTTTTTTATATCACACATGAGGATGGTGAAGTCGTCCTCCATCCTGCCGCCACAGAAGCCTTTAAGGGTATCCACCAGGCCACCGATGAAGGCGCCCGGAGCCCTGGAGCCGGCGTTCTTCAAATAGCGCCTCAGGCGGTTCTCGCCGAACATGCGGCGCCGGGAATCCCGGCACTCGATCACCCCGTCGGTGTAGATGAATATACGGTCCCCGGGCTCCATCTCTACCTCTTCTTCCTCCAGGTCGGGGTCCTCGAAGGCGCCCAGGATGGTGCGCTTGCTGGAGCCCAGGGTGATCAGCTCCGTGCCGCGCCGGATGAGCACGGGATCGTTGTGCCCGGCGTTGACGTAGCGCAGCTTGAGGGTCTGCAGGTCCAACTCGCCGTAGAAGACGGTGATGAAGCGGTCCTCCAGCCGGTGGGGCACGATGGCCCGGTTGGCCTTGGTGAGCACGCCCAGGGTGTCGGTGCGGTACTTCGCTTCGGCCCGGATGGCGCTCATGGCCAGGGTGGCGAGGAGCGCCGCGGGGATGCCGCTACCGGCCGCATCGCCGATGACCAGCATGAGGCGGTTGTCCTCCTCCCAGAAATCGTACCAGTCTCCCCCTACGATGCGCGCTTGCTCCTGATGTGCGAGCACCCTGACCAGGCCGTTCTCCAGTGGTCCCTCCGGTAGCAGGGCTCCCTGGATGTGGGAAGCGATGTCCAGTTCCTTGTCCACCAGGGCCAGGTGCTGCAGCCTCTTCTGTTCGGTTATATCCCGAAAGGCGCAGGCGACGTTCTGGATCTGGCGCTTCCGGTTGCGGATCACGGAGAAAGAGCCGCTGATCCACACCTTGCTCCCATCCCGTCGCTCGTAATCCATCTCCTTGAGCAGTGGCCTCCCGCCGCGGAAGGCGTCCTCCACCGGGCAGTCCTCGCGCGTGCACACTGCGGTCTCCAGGCCCGGTTCCCCGTAGAGCACCTCGTGCACGTGCCTGCCGACAGCTTCTTCCTCGCGCCAGCCGAAGAGCTCGGCGGCCGCGGGGTTGAAGAGGATGATGTTGCGGTCTCTGTCCACTAGCCAGATGGCATCGGGGCTGGCGGATATGATGGCCTCGCTGCGCTCCCTCTCGACAAAGACACGCTCGCTGGCCTCCAGCTCCTGTAGCCTCCTCTCGCGCTCGCGGACACGCTCCCGCAGCCTCACCTGTTCGATGGCTATGGTCACCTGGTCCAGCATCACCATGATCATCTCCCGGTCCTCCTCTTCGAAGAGGCGGGTCTTGGTGTCGCTGCCGATGGCCATCACCCCGCTCACTCTGCCGCCGTAGATCAGGGGGGCTATGATGCATGCCCTGACCTTCAGGAAACGGGCGTATTCCTCGTTTATCCTGGGATCACTGCGTGCGTCCTCGGTGGTTATGACCTCCTGCTGCTTGACGGCCAAGGCCGTAGCCTCGTCGAGGTCTTCCAGGTTCCAGACCCGGTTATGGAGATACCTGGTCATGGAAGAGGTCAGCCCGTACCCCCGCGCGAACTCCAGCCTGTCCGCGTCCGAGTCGTAGAAGAAGAGCAGGCATTTGTCCGCTCCCGTGATCATCACCAGGCTGCGCACGAGTATGCCCATGGCCTGCTTGAAGGACATGGCCCCCGCGATAGCCTCGGCGAGCTCCTTAAGCTCCACCGTCTGCCGCCGCCGTTTCCTCTCCAGCTCGAAGAGCCTGGCGTTTTCGATGGCCACCCCAGCCTGGGGCGCGAAGGCCGCCAGCAGGGCCATGTCCAGCCGGTTGTAGGTGCGGGGCTCCACGTCGTACAGCTCCAACCCCCCGATGGGTTCGTCATCCTTGAGGATGGGGCATGAGAGGACGGAGCGCACCCTCCCTCCCCGCGCGGGGGTCGGCAGGTTCAACCCGCGCAGGCGGGTATCGGACCCGGTTTCAGGGGCGTTCTCCCGCATGGCCTGCGCGAGCAGAGAGCGGGCCAGGTGCACGCGGCGCCCCTTCGTCCAGGGCTGGCTCAACCCGATCTGGGAGACCAGTCGCAGTTCCTCTCCTTCCTCATCCAGGAGATAAACGGCCCCCATGGGGGTCTGCATGATGCCGGCGGCCACCTCGAGGATCTGCAGGAAGACGCGGTCCAGGTCCATGGTGGAGGAGATGGTCAATCCCACCTCCAGCAAGCCGTGCAGCTCTCTCAGCTGCCGGTTGATCATCTCGTCCTTCGTCTCCGAGTAAGCGGCCGAGAGCGCGGCGATGAGGTTGGAGTTGAGCTCGCTCTGCACATCCAGCAGCCTCTTCAGGTCTGCCGGCTCCAGGTCCATCTCCTTGACCTCGGGGATCACCCGGTTCCAGATGATCGACTCCACCAGGTAGATGGCGCGCACCAGGTCGGCGAAGGGTATGCTCTGCAGCGAGCGGTTCCTGCCGATTACGCGGGCGAACGCGTAGAGGTCCTCGCGGTCAACGCCGGTTCCGGCCATGAACTCAGCGGTCCTGAGGGCGAGTTTTTTAACCAGCTCCCGGATATCGCTTTTGGCATCCGGGGAGAGCCCGGCGTAGGTGGGCAGCTTGGCCTCGAAGGCGCCTTGCATCTCCTCGACCAGCGCGTCGAGATAGGTGGATATGGTGCCGGACAATTCCTTGAGCATGACCCTGAACCACCTTGGAGAGCAGACTTCGCCTATCTAGAAGTATATCTCATCTGACCTTCAAGGTCGGAATATTATAGTGGTTCTTCCCCCAACAAACGTCCGGTGCATTGCATCGCGTAAGCGACAGCGACGCCTGGAGGGCGGCGTGACGGTGCCAGCGCTTCCACATTTCCATGTGGGGGCCTGGCACGCATACATCTGCGCACTCACGTGTAGTGGCGATACCCATCCGCATTAACAACCCACACCCCGTGGATTGCATCGCGTATAAAAACCACTGTCCGGGCTCGACTGGGTCGGCCGGACCTTCCGTCTGAGCTGCCACTAGCCCGGGGAACTACCAGGTCGGTCGGAGCGGAGCGTCCGAAGGAATACTGGAAACGTGCATAGGCGAGAGATGGGACAAAGAATCGCGCCCGGGTGTAGCCGGTATAAAAACCACTGCCCGGGCTCGACTGGGTCGGCCGTAGCACTCATCTGGGCAACCACTTGCCCGGCGAGCAAGGTGCTCGGAGGAGCATGCGACGACGACCAGCCTTGTCGCCGGGCCTTATAAGCCCAGAGGAGCGAGACCGTTATCCAGCGGCCCGGGCCGCCTCCTCCTGCATGCTCTTGATCTTCATGAGCTGGGTGCGGTAGGAGCGCTCCATCTCGTCCAGCTTCATGGTTATGTAGACTACCGTCTCCTGCAGGGAAGGGATGAGCACGTATTCCAAGGCGTTCACACGACGGCGCGTCTTCTCGATCTCGATGGCCAACAGGCGGATGTTATTCTCCATCTCGGCCAGCTCCACCAGTGCGGGCATCAGCTCGCGGTAATACTCCAGGGCCGCGTCAAAGGCCATGGGGGTAGTCGCGAGGCTGTAACAGTCGTAACCGCCGACGAAACGCACGCCGAAGCGGGGGGCTTTTACGCCCATGATCAGCCTCTCCCCTATCTCTATATCCAGCTCGGCCGCGGGCAGAGCCAGCGCTTCCTCTACCTCCTCGGCGGTCACCTCGGAGCGTGCGATAGAGAAGATGGTGTGGGCCTGCTGCAGCCTGCCCTCGACTTTATCACGCAGGTTTCCGCTCTCACTGATGAGCCTGAGGAACTGCTTCATGAGCTCGTCGAGCTTATCCTTGAGCAGTTTATGGCCGCGCTTCGCGATGGCCGTGCGGCGGCGGAGCTTCAACAGCTCCATGCGGTTGGGATTGACATTGATACGCGCCAACTAGCTGCTCACCCCAGTTTCCATATATTTCCTTATCTGCTCTTGCTTGACCCTCTTCAATTCCGAGCGCGGGAGGATCTTCAGCAACTCCCAGCCTATGGCAAGGGTTTCCTCGATACTGCGGTCCTCGTATTCGCCCTGCCGGATGAAACGTTCCTCAAAAGCATCGGAGAACTTCACGAAGAGCTTATCCTCCTCCGAGAGGGCTGCTTCCCCCAGGATGATCGAGAGCTCCCTGGCCTCCTTGCCACGGGCGTAGGCCGAGAAGAGCTGGTTGGAGAGGCCGGAGTGGTCCTCCCTGGTCTTGCCCTCGCCGATGCCCTTCTCCTTGAGCCGGGAGAGGGAGGGCAACACGTCCAGGGGTGGATAGACGCCGCGGCGCTGCAGGTCCCGCGAGAGGATGATCTGCCCCTCGGTGATATAGCCGGTGAGGTCGGGGATGGGATGGGTCTTATCGTCGTCCGGCATGGAGAGCACCGGTATCTGGGTGATGGAACCCTTGGCTCCCTTGATCCTCCCGGCCCGCTCGTAAATACTGGCCAGGTCGGTGTAGAGGTATCCCGGGTAGCCCCTGCGCCCCGGCACTTCCTTGCGGGCCGCGGATATCTCACGCAGGGCTTCACAATAATAGGTCATGTCGGTAAGCAGCACCAGCACCTGCATGTCCTGTTCGTAGGCGAGGTATTCCGCGGCCGTCAATGCCATGCGCGGGGTGGCGATGCGCTCGATGGCCGGGTCGTCGGCCAGGTTGATGAAGAGCACGGCCCGTTCCAGGGCGGCTTGGGTGCGGAACTCGCGGATGAAGAAATCCGCTTCCTCGAAGGTGATGCCCATGGTCGCGAAGACCACCGCGAAGTCCTCCGTCTCCCCCAATACCCCCGATTGGCGGGCGATCTGGGCCGCGATGCGGTTGTGTGGCAGCCCCGCCCCGGAGAAAATGGGGAGTTTCTGGCCACGCACCAGGGGGTTCAAGCCGTCGATGGACGAGATGCCGGTCTGGATAAAGTCGGTGGGATAATCGCGTGCGAAGGGATTGATAGGGTTGCCGTTGATATCCAGTTTCTTCTCGGGGATGACTCGCGGCCCCTTATCTATCGGCCTGCCCAGGCCGTCGAAGACCCGGCCCAATATGTCCTTGCACACGGGGAGCTCGAGGCTCTTGCCGGTGAAACGAACGCGGGTCTGGGCTACGTTCAGCCCGCTGGTGGTCTCGAAGGACTGCAGGAGCACCACATCCCCATCGACCTCGAGTACGTTCCCCAGCCCTATGGAGCCGTCTGGGAACTCCACCTCTACCAGCTCGTTATACTTGGCTCCATCCACGCCTTCCATGAGGATGAGTGGCCCTACTATCTCCCTGACCGTGAGGTACTCCTTTACCATTCTGGGCTCCTTCCGATGGACCTCAACCCGCAACGGGGAGGTCTATGCTTCCCTGTGTGGCCTCGGAGGCGGGTGCGGTCACCTGGCTCACGATCTCATCCTCCAACGCCGCGAATCTAGCCAAGTCGTCCTCGGGGATGAACTTAGCCCGGGCGATCTCCTCCTGCACTGGCAGGCCCAACAGCTCCTCCACGTTCCTCCCCTTCTCCAATTCCCCGTCCGCAACGGCGTTGAACCTCATGATCAGTTTGAGGAGCAGGAACTGCTTCGAGAGCGAAGTAAAGGCGTCGGCGTCATCGAAAGCGTTCTGCTGCAGGAAGTCCTCCCGCAGTGATTTGGCCGTCTCCATGAGCAGCCGTTCCCTGTCGGAGAGGGCCTCGATACCGATGAGCCTCACGACCTCCTGTAGCTCCGCCTCGCGCTGCAGGATGCCCATAGCCTCTTCCCGCAGCCGGGCGTAATCCGGGTCGACCTCGTCTCCCCAGTATTCCTCGCTCTGCTCCAGGTAGAGGCTATAGCTGTTCAGCCAGCTGATGGCCGGGAAATGGCGGGCAAAGGCCAAGCGGTCCTCCAGCGCCCAGAAGACCTTGACCACGCGCAGGGTGGCCTGGGTGACCGGCTCCGACAGGTCGCCGCCGGGCGGGGAGACCGAGCCGATGGCGCAGATGGACCCCTCCCTGCGGTCCTTGCCCAGGTTTACCACGCGCCCGGACCTCTCATAGAAAGCTGCCAGGCGCGTCCCCAGGTAAGCTGGGTAGCCTTCCTCTCCCGGCATCTCCTCCAGGCGGCCGGATATCTCGCGCAGGGCCTCGGCCCAACGCGATGTCGAGTCGGCCTGCAGCGCCACGTCATACCCCATGTCCCGATAGTATTCCGCCAGGGTGATCCCGGTGTACACCGAAGCCTCGCGGGCTGCTACGGGCATGTTGGAGGTGTTTGCGATGAGCACCGTGCGCAGCATGAGAGGCTCGCCCGAGTAGGGATCGAGCAGCTCGGGGAACTCCTGCAGCACGTCGGTCATCTCGTTGCCCCGCTCCCCGCACCCCACGAAGATGACGATCTCGGAGTTGGCCCACTTCGCTATGGCATGCTGCAGCACCGTCTTGCCGGAGCCGAATGGGCCGGGGACGCAGGCGGTGCCGCCCTTGGCGATGGGGAAGAAAGTATCCACTATGCGTTGGCCCGTGACCAGGGGCTCGACGGGGGGCTTCTTCTCCTGATAGGGCCGGGACCTGCGCACCGGCCACCTCTGCATCATGCTCACCTGTACCTCGCCCCCGGAGGTCTCCACCACGGCGATGCTGTCCTCGACGGTGAAATCGCCCTCCGCGACATGTGAGACCCTGCCCTCCACGCCGGGCGGCACCAGGACCCGGTTGGTAACGACTTTGGTCTCCTGTACCGTTCCCAGGATGTCCCCAGGCTCTACCTCGTCCCCATCTTTGACCGCCGGCTGGAAAGACCACTTGCGCTCGCGCGACAGCCCCGGCTCCTCCACTCCGCGCGGCACGTAGTTGCCGTACTTCTCCCTGATCACGTCCAGGGGTCTCTGCACCCCATCATAGATGGAGGTCAGGAGGCCGGGTCCTAACTCCACGCTGAGGGGTTCTCCGGTGGTCACCACTTCGTCGCCGGGACCGATGCCCGAGGTCTCCTCGTAAACCTGGATGGAGGCCCGGTCGCCGCGCAGTTCGATGATCTCCCCCATCAGGCGGTCCTTGCCTACCTTTACCAGGTCATACATCTTGGGGTCGGGAAGACCCCTGGCCACCACCAGCGGACCCGCCACCTTTGCCACGTACCCCTCTTTCATGCCTTACTCCTCATCTCGATGCGTCGTTTCGCCTGGCCTAAGGACGGCCTCGCTTCCATATCAGCGAGAGCCCCCCGCTGCTTACACCCCTATGACCGATCCCAATGCTTTCACGACCCTCTTCCTGATAACGTTCCTAGCGATCCCCATGGAGCCGCTCACGGCCGGGACCGCCAGCACCACCGGGAGCCCCTCATGGGAGGGGAAATCCGGTGCCAGTTCACGCAGGACTTCGTAGACGGGCTCGGTGATCATCACCACCGCGTACCTCTCCAGTGGAAGCGCTCCCCAGACCTCTGGCCCTTCCTGCGGGGAGGAGGTGACATAGGTGTCGACCCCCACCGCCTTGAAGCCCACCACGGAGCTCCAACCTCCGATCATCGCCACCTTCAGGTTTTCCATCTACCGGCTGTTTCCTTTTATCCGTGGGGCGAGTTTCCTCGGCCCCTTCGACATTTCCGCTGCAAGGCCTGGTTTCGCCAGCCCTCACCCCTGCTTCTACTCTATGTACAGCTTCCTGAGCATCTTATCGATGAAGGCGGGAGGGATGTTGTGCAGCTTGGCTATGAGGATCATGCGCACCATGAGCACCTCGTTCTCGCGCGCCCTCACGTAGGCGAAGACGGGCTCCACCCCTACGGATATCCTCTTGGTCCCCCGTACCATTTCCATGAGGAGGTCGTCGCTCCTACGGTCGAAATCAGTGA
>Ga0315295_10003719_pt1 | contig 12958 bp, 10 predicted proteins | sample YL17G14_0_MG_FD_204453 | JGI IMG/M metagenome (GOLD analysis project Ga0315295, IMG submission 204453) | Sediment microbial communities from Yellowstone Lake, YNP, Wyoming, USA - YL17G14_0 | ecosystem: Environmental > Aquatic > Freshwater > Lake > Sediment | place: USA: Wyoming | collected... | reverse complement strand
AGGCTATCTACCAACGTCATTACGAGGAGGCTAAGCCGACGAAGCAACCCCAAAGCCTTACGAGCTCTTCGCGCAAGCCCATACTGATGATAGAGACGTGGCATGGCGGTCACAGAACCGAGGTCTCTGAATAAAGCAAACGTTGGGGGTTAAAGATCGCTTCGCTTACGGTCCAGGCTGACCGAGAATAGGAGATTGCGTGGATTCAAGCCGGGGGTCAGCCCGGCTCGCGATGACGCGTGAAGCGCACCTCAGGCACAAGGCCGGGCCTGACCCCCTGGCCTCTGCTAGAATGGCATTGGGCGTTAGTCGGAGGGTTGCGAGATCCATTAACGGTTGAGGAAAGAAGCGCATGCTGCCCAGGGTACCGGTCCAACCGAGGAACATAGAACAGTACCGGCGTATCGCCGACGACGAGGTGCTGGACGAGATCCTGTCCCTGGCGAAGGGACTCAAGGGCGCGCGGGTGGCGCACATCAACAGCACGGCCCACGGGGGCGGGGTGGCCGAGATGCTCTACACCCTGGTGCCGCTCATGAGCAGTGTCGGCCTGGAGGCGGAGTGGCACCTCATCGAGGGGGACTCCGATTTCTTCACCATCACCAAGCTCTTCCACAACGCGCTGCAGGGCATGGAGATCCCCATCACCGACGAGATGAAGGCTAAGTACCTTACCATGTGCGACGAGAACGCATCCGATTTCAACGCGGAATACGATTTCGTCATCGTGCACGACCCCCAGCCCTGCGCGATGATCGCCGCGGTGGAGGGCACGAAGGCCCGCAAGGGCAAGTGGATATGGCGCTGCCATATAGACACCACCTTCGCGTGTGACGATGCCTGGGAGTTCCTCGAGGACTACATCGACCTCTACGACGGGGCCGTCTTCACCATGGACAAATATATAAAGTCGCCCATCAAGGTGCCTTGCCTGGCCTTCATCCCGCCCTCCATAGACCCCCTGAGCGCCAAGAACATCATCCCCGAGGAGCGGGTGCAGTCGGACATCGCCCGCCGCTACGGCGTGGACGAGGCCCGGCCGATCATGCTCCAGGTCTCACGCTTCGACCCCTGGAAGGACCCGCTGGGGTTGGTGGACTGTTACCGCGAGGTGAAGCGCCGCCACCACGACCTGCAGCTGGTGTACCTGGCCAGCATGGCCGACGACGATCCCGAGGGATGGCACTACTACGAAAAGACCTTCCAGTACAGCGACGGCGACCCCGACATCTTCCTGCTCTCCAACCAGCAGGGGATCGGCAACGTGGAGGTGAGCGCCTTCCAGGCCATGTCTACGGTAGTGCTCCAGAAATCGTTGCGCGAGGGTTTCGGGCTCACCGTCGCCGAGGCCATGTGGAAGCGCAAGCCCGTGGTGGCCGGGGAGGTAGGGGGGATACTGCTGCAGGTGGACGATGGCGTCAACGGTTTCCTGGTGGAGGATATCGGCGAGGCGGCGGAGAAGGTGAGCCTGCTGCTGGAGAGCCCCGCGACCGCCCAGCGTATGGGGGACGCCGGCCACGACAAGGTACGCCGCAACTTCCTCTCCACGCGCCATCTCCTTGACTACCTGCGTTTCTTCCACATCCTCCTGAAGAGCTGAGTCCAGGGGGCATGCCTGGAACGTGCCTGGGCTCACATCCCCAGGGTGCCCATTAGCGAACCCGTCATCGATGAGCATCCCCAGGCATTGAAATCCCGCCGGTTGCCCGTTAAGGGTTGCACTCATACCAGTCGAGATAAGGTATGGTGTATCATGTAGCGAGGTTTGGCGGCATAGCATCGTCGAGCTTCAGTCGGTTGATTGACGGGAAAGAGGACGAGGAGGGACCTGGTTGGTAAATCCGGGAGATAACGGAAGAGATCTGATAGTCTTCGACAGGGTGTGCAAGACCTACCCCATGGGCGAGCTCGAGGTCAAGGCCCTGCGCAACGTGGACCTGGCCATCGAGAAGGGAGAGTTCATCATCATCCTGGGTCCCAGCGGCTCGGGGAAGACCACCCTGCTCAACCTCATCGGGGGGATGGACACCATCTCCGAGGGACAACTAACCATCAATGGGCAGGATATATCCCACCTGGACAACAAAGGTCTCACTAATTACCGGCGCACCCAGATCGGCTTCATCTTCCAGTTCTTCAACCTCATCCCCACCTTGACCGCGTTGGAGAACGTGGAGTTCGCGTTGGAGCTGGTGGAGGATAACACGCGTGACAAGTCCATGCGTGCCCTGGAGATGGTGAGCCTCGCCGATCGCTCCGACCACTTCCCCAGCCAGCTCTCGGGCGGCGAGCAGCAGCGGGTCGCCATAGCCCGTGCCATCTGCAAGAGCCCGCCGATACTCCTCTGCGACGAGCCCACCGGTGAACTGGACTTCGAAACCGGGAAGAGCGTGCTTAAAGTCATGCAGGACATCAATCGCAAGGAAAAGCAGACCATCATCCTGGTCACACATAACTCCGCTATCGCGGAGATGGCTGACCGTACTGTGCGCCTGCACAGTGGCGAGATAGCCGAGATAACCAAGGTGGATAATCCCAAGGACGCAGAAGAACTCGTCTGGTAACGGGGTCAGCCCTCCATTTTCCACATAATCCTTCGAGCGCTGCCAATTAATCAATGGCTTTGCTGGATATGTGGAAAATGGAGGGCTGACCCTCGGTGTGGAGGGCTGACCCCAGGCTTAATTAGAGTCGGGAGAGGAGGTCGAGGAGACCTTCGGGGCCTTCGACGGCGACATCGGCCACCGCCTCCAGCTCTATGGGGGTCTCGGGGGAGAGGACGGCGATAGCCGTGCCGTCGAACCCGCCCTCCTTCATGAGATAGCGCAGGCCGCGGAAAGCGTCCACGTCGGTGAGGTCATCGCCGGCGTAGAGGGCGCGCTTGAGCTTCCAGGCGGCGGCCAGGCGGATGAGCACCGTGCCCTTGTCGATATCCACGGGCGGGCGCAGCTCCACCGTCTTCCTGCCGCGCCTGACCTTCAACCCCAGGTTCACGGCCAATCCCTCCGCCAACTCCACCGCCCGGTCCTCTTGGTCGGGGACCTCGCGGAAATGCAGCGAGACGGAGAGCAACTTGTCCTCCAGGGTCACGCCGGGCAGGTCGGGGAGGGCGGCGTTCAACTCCCCGCGGGCACGGTCCAGGGTCGGGAGGTGGGGAAGGACCACGGGATCGATGCACGGCTCCTCCTCCATCCACTCCATGCCGAACACGCCCACGTAGTGGATGTGGGGCAGGCCCACCAGGGCGGCCACGTCCGCAGCCCTGCGACCGGACATCACGCACATCGGGTAGCGGCGGGCCAGGTCGGGCAGCAGCTCGGCGGCGCGGGGGTGCAGCCTGGCTCCGGCTGGTACCGGGGCGATGTCGCTCAAAGTCCCGTCGAAGTCCAGGAAGATGCCGGAACGGCGGGGATCCGCCGTAAACGCGGAGACCCAGTCACGCGCCGCGCTCACAGCGACCTCCTGCGCTTGAAGAGCCGCCCCCGGCTGGAACGATGCGAGCCCCCCCCGACGGCGTCCACCAGGTCCTCCCCGGCCAGTGCCCGCTCGGGGTTCACCTCGAGGAGGATACGCGCCGCCTCCTCCCCCAGCCGCTCCCGGATGATGCGGGCTGCTCCCGACAGGTCGGCACTGCGGCCGTTGGGCGCATGGGCATCCGAGGCGACCAGGCGGGCGGTGCCCTCGCCGAGCAGGGCGAACGCGCTGTGCCGGGCTGCTTTGCCGTACAATCCCTCCAGGCTGCCGGAGTTGACCTGGACCTCCACCCCGCGCTCCACCAGTTCCCTCACCGCCTCGGGCCTCGCCGCGAGATAGCGGTTGCGCTCCGGGTGGGCGAGGATGGGAACGCACCCGCACAGCTGCACCTGGAAAAGGATGTCGGCGGTCGCGGTGGGCAGATCGATGAGAGGAAGGTCGCTCAACAGGTATTTTCCACTGCCTCCCAGGCTGAGGCGGCCCAGGCTCCCGTCCCCCCTGGCCAGCCGGTAGAGGCCGGCGTTCACCCGCACCTCCACTCCCGGGACGAGCTCCAGGGGGATGCCCTCCCGCCGCAGCAGCTTGCGATGCCCTTCAACCGCCGCGAGCACGGCCTCCAACGTAAGGGCGGGGCTCTCGAGGTCGTAGTGGGGGGTGGCCGCTATGCGAGCGGTGCCACCACGCACCGCCACCCGGGCCATCTCCAGGAATTCCCCGTCGTCGGAGGCGCCGTCGTCGAAGCCTGGAAGTATATGGGAATGAAGGTCGGTAAAGGGCAAAGATTACCTCCGCAGGTTCTGGCGATACCATTCCACGGTGCGCGAGAGCCCTTCCTCCATAGAGGTGTGTGGTTTCCAGCCGAGCACCTTCGACGCTTTGGCCGCGTCGAGCGCGATGTGGTCCAGCTCGCCCTCCCGCGCCGGCGCGTATCCGGCCTCGATGTCGTATTCCATGATCTCCGCGATGCCCTTGTAGAGCTCGTTCACCGAGGTCTGCACACCGGTGCCGATGTTCATGAACTCCCCGTCGCCCTTGGAGAGCGCGGCGCGGTAGGCGTCCACGACGTCTTCCACGAAGACGAAGTCGCGGGTCTGCTCGCCGTCCCCGAAGATAAGACACTCTTCACCGGCCAGGATCTTGCCGATGAAAATGGCCACCACACCCGCCTCGCCGAAGGCGTTCTGGCGCGGCCCGTACACGTTGGCCAGGGCCAGGGTGCAGCAGGAGATATCCCGCGTGCGCTCGTAGTAGCGGATGTATTTCTCGGCCACGTCCTTGCTCACCCCGTAAGGGGAATCGGGGCGCTTGGGCGCTTCCTCGGCCACGGGGATGGCATCGGGCTCGCCGTAGACGCATCCTCCCGAACTGGTATTGATGAAGCGCTTGACGCCGTTCTCCACCGCCAACTGCAACACGTTGAGCGTGCCCAGCACGTTCACGTCCGCGTCCAACACCGGGTTCTTCACCGAGACCCGCACGTCGGGCTGGGCGGCCAGGTGGATGACTGCGTCCTGTTCCCTTCCCTTGAAGGCCGCCACCAGGGCGTCGTCGCGGATATCGGTGTGCAGGAAGGAGAAACGGTTCTCCTTGGCGGCGTCTTTCACGTTGTAGAGGTTGTCGAACTTGCCCGTGGACAGGTTATCGACGACCGTCACCGCGTGCCCTTCATCCAGAAGGGTGTCCACGATGTTGGAACCGATGAATCCCGCTCCGCCAGTCACTACGATGCGCAATTGCGCCACCTCCCTTTCTCAGCCCTGCCGGGGATGGGCGACCCGTAGGTCACGCGCTTTCTTCCCGCTGCTCTCAGCATCAGCACAAGGTTATCACAGGGGCCCATGTGCTGCTTATATCGGGCGTTTCGTCGGGGGTCTGCTCCTCCAGGATCTGCTCCCACTTGAAGGAACCCGTGATGGAGTAGAACTGCGGGCGCGCGTCCTTATATTCTCCCGCCGGGGAGCGGGCCTGGAAGACGAAGATATAGTCTCCGGCTACGATGTAGTAGAGGAGGAACTTGGTCTCCTCGCCCATGATGTTGGCGGTGAACTCGGTGTAGAAAGCCGGGAGGCCGGAGATATGGGTGGAGGTGAACATCTCGTCGGTCGAGGTCTCATCCGTCTCATCCGGTGCTGTCGTCTCGCCCGTCGCCGATGTGGACGTCCCTTCCTGGCCGTAGCCCGTCTGGCTGTTCTTCGGCTGCGAGGCTTCACTGGAGCCCGGTTGGCCGCCCAGGGCGATGATGCGTCCGGTAGCGTCCTCGACCAGGTACTCCTCTATGGCCTCGATGCCCCCGATGGATATCACCGGGTCCAGTTGATACACGCGGAGCTCCATGTTCTTCTGCGCGCTCAGGCTGAGGGTGAGCGCGGCGAGTTCGTTCTCAGCCGGGGATCCCAGCTCCAGCGACCAGTTCTCGGGATAGGATATGGTGAACCCGAGCTCCGGGTCCGTGTAGTCCTGGTTCATATCCACGACCTCGCCGCCGTCGTTCTTGGCCTCGTTTTCCCCCCAGGCGATCCTATAGACGAGATAGCCTGCGCCGGCGAAGACAGCCAGGGCCAGGATGACGATGCCCGTAATAGCCATGTAGAACCAGAAACTGCGGTGGCGGGGCAAGACTATTTCATGCTCGGGATCGTCCTTGAGGAAGCTCTCCATCAGCCCTTCCTGGGAGAGACCCTCACCACACATACCGCAGTACTTGGCCCTGTCAGGCTGATAACTACCGCACTTCGAACAGATCAATCCATCGACCTCGCTCTTCCAACACGTTCTTTCTTATCCCTATTCTTATTCTCTCCGCTAGCCTGCGTCACCTTGGATTATAGACGATGGGCGGGCTCCTCAAGTTGCAGGTCTGACGGGGTCAGCCCCGGACATGGGACATTTCTCCCATTTTCGGCCTGGGGCCTAGGGGTAACGGTCTCCGCTCCGCACGCGCGGCTGAGTGAAACCTTCTCTATCCGGCGACAAGGCTGGTCGTCATCGCAAGCTCCTCCGAGCACCTTGCTCGCCGGGCTTGCCAGCCCTTTTTCAGCCGCTTGCGATGTCGCTCCGACCGACCCCGTAGTTCCCCAGGCAGGGGTTTCCATATAGGCTACGCCCGTATGTAACGCTAGTATCCATTACCGTCGTATACGCACGTTGTGATGACCAAAGAAAATGTCCCATGTCCGGGGGCAGACCCCATCAGCGGGGGATGCTGAAGTACATGGCGCGTTCGACGATGGCGGGGCCGCCCGTATCCACCCGGATGGAGAACTCAGAGCTGGAGAGGTTAGGCACCAGGTTCACCTTCAGGCTGGCGCGGCTGTGCGCGCCGACCATCATAGGCTGCCCCACCGTGGTGCCGTCGGGCCGGCAGAAGGTCACCACCACCGGGAGGTTGGTGTCGCTGGGGTTCATCACCAGAAGGTAGGTATCGAAGTATTTCGAGGTGCATCCCTCGGCGAAGTAGTAGAGGTTCCCTGGCTCGGTGTAACCCGTTTGCACATGCCCGCCCGGGCACTCGGGATACCCGAAGTACATTGACCTCTCCGCCACCACCGGGCGGTTGGAGGTGAGCTTGACGGAGACGTCGGTAGCGTCCATCCCGGGCACTGCGTCCACGTAAACCGTTGTGCGGCTGTTACCCCGGGCCGGGAAGACCTGCGAGTACATGCTGCCGTCGGGCTTTAAGAAGTCGAAGGTCACCAACGCATCTTGGGGATCGGGGTTGAGGACCAGGATATACTCGTTGAACCCTCCCCCCGTATATCCCTCCGCGAAGTACCATTCCAGGGAGGGTTGGGAGGCGCCGGTGCTCACGTGCCCCCCGTCTATGCCGTTGTACCCGAAGTACATGGCGCGTTCCGCCACTACCGCTTGGTTGGAATGGAGGCGGATGGAGACGTCGGTCGCGTCCATCCCCGGCGCCGCGTCCACGTTCACCGTAGCCCGGCTGTTCGCCCCCACCGGGAAGTCCTGCGAGTATACGCTCCCATCGGGCTTTAAGAAGTCGAAGGTCACCATGGCGTCCTGGGGGTTGGGGTTGAGCACGAGGATGTACTCGTCGAAGCCGCCACCCGTGAACCCCTCGGCGAAAAACCAGTCCTGGGAGGGCTCGGTGACCCCCAGGGACACGTGCCCCCCGGTCTTGCCGTTGTAGTCGAAATACATGGCACGTTCCGCCACCACGGGCAGGACGGACCGCACCCGCACCGAGACGTTGGTGTTCGACATGCCACCGAAATCGTCCACGTTGAGGGTGATGCGGCTCTTGGCCCCCACGCCGAAGGAGGACGTGTGCACGCTGCCGTCGGGTAGCATCATGTCCACCTCGAAGGACGTGGCCTGCTGCTGGGGGTTGAAGATGAGGACGTACTCGTTGAACCCGCCCCCGGTGTATCCCTCGGCGAAATACCACGTGGTGGCGGCGTCGGCCGCTCCCTTGGAGACATGCCCGCCCTGGATGGGCGCAGGCGGCTGCTGGAAGGGGCCGGGGATGATGGAAAGCGGGGTCCCGTCCGGTGCCCAGTAGAAGGGTATAGAGGCCTGGGTGGGGTCGAGGCGTACGCAGCCGTGGGAGGCGGGGTAGCCCAGTCCCTCGTAGTTCGACTGCACGCCGTTGTAGGTGGGCCAGGCGTGGATGGCGTAATCCTCGAAAAACCCCATCCAGTAATAGCAGACGCACCCGGGGTACTTGGGCACCGGGTGGGCCTGGTCGTGATAGAGGATGCGGAAGTCGCCCGTGGGGGTGGGCGTGCCGCCCGCCCCGGAGGAGACGCGGAAGACGTAGACCACGCGGCCGTTCTCCAGGCAATATAGCTTCTGCTCGGCGATGGAGAGGACCATGCTCTTTTTCACGGTCACAGCTGCCTCGACCAATTGTGCGGCAGGTGCGGCAGCGAGCTCCCTCGAACGCTCGCTCTCGCGCCCCTGGCGGTCCACAGCGGTCACCACGTAATAGTAGGTGGCGCCGTCGGTGAGGCCGGTGTCCACGTAACCCAGGTAGTCGACGCCCGAGTCGGTAGAGCGTTCGCTCAGGAGGTCGTAGGGCCCGCCCGGCCGCTGCGCGCGATAGACGCGGTAGGCGGCGATACCCGGCGAGGGGCTGTCCGACCAACCCAGGTCGATCTTTCCACCGTTGTCGTCGGGGCGGTCAGCCGCCCGGGGATCCGTGGGGGGGAGTGGACGCTCCGATGCAGCGGCTGCCGCGGGCATGACCAAGAAGCAGAGCAGCAGGACGGCGAGGCCGGTCAGGCATACTCTGCGGCTTAAAAGATTCCCTCGTGGGCTCATCGTTAGCACGTCACCTTCAAAAAGTCGTCTACATGGTGGTTTACGATACAGTGGATATTATCGGCAGGCGGAAAACTTTTTACAAGGGCTTTTATCAGGTCATTCCGCAGGCCGGGACAAGAGGCGCTGGCCCAATATCTTGGGGATCCGTGCCGGCGCGGCTGCGGCCAGATAAGGGATCGCATCACGCCGCCGGGAACGGAAACGATCGCCCCCGAGGGAGGGCCGGGTAGGTGCGGCCGCGGTTCAAGAAGGGGCCAGGTTCTGCCGATTTAAATAGCGTTAAAAGGGATGCAAAAGCGCGCCGATAGGGCCCGACGGAAGAGAACGGGTGGGGGGACAGGGAATAAAGTCTAGCTTTCTTCCTCGGCTTAGCCCGAGGGCGTGATGTTTGTGGAATGGTTTGCGGAAAGTGAGAAGGCAAGGGAAGCGATGGGATACGAGGTGCAGAGTTGGCGAGAGTAGGAAATTTTATCGTCCGTGACTCGGACATCGACAGGATAAAACTGGAATTGATCACCTTCTTCAAGGATAACCCGGGCACCGTGGACAGCGCGGAGAAGATCTGCATACGCCTGGGCCGCTCGAAGGAAGAGGTGGAGAAGGCGCTGGAGGAGCTCTCCGAACACGGCATCTGCCACAAGGTACCCGCGCGGCCCGAGCCCATCTACATGTACTATGCCTCCGCGCGGATCCTGAAGCGCATCGCCGAGCTGGCCCCCGATATGGACTACGACGCCCAGATCGAGCTGGTGAACACCCTCCTGGCCCGCCACAAATCCTGACCCCAAGCATGTTGCGAGGAGCGAAGCGACGCGGCAATCTCTCGTTACCACAAACGCGCCCCTCTTGCGATGTCAGCCCCAGGCACGTTCCAGGTTTGACCCCAGGTGCCAGCAAGAACGTCATTGCGAGGAGCCGCCTGCGGCGACGCGGCAACCTCAACAACCTGGGTACTTCCATGCAAGCCGACGCTGATGATTGAGACGTTGCGAGATGATCATAGAACCGATGCTCCTGAATAAGGCAAACGTTGGGTAATAGAGGTTGCTTCGCTTGCGCTCGCAATGACGTTTTCCGCACCACTTCGCTTGCGCTCGTAATGAGTGTAACTATTGCCAGGCACGTTCCTGGTTCGACCCCAAGCTTACCCGAACGGTTTATAATCCTGGTATGGATGAGGGGAAGCTCTTTCTGGTAGGGACGCCCATAGGGAACATGGAGGACATCACCCTGCGCGCGCTGCGCGTGCTGCGTGAGGCGGACCTGGTGGCGGCGGAGGACACACGCCGGGCCCGCAAGCTCCTCTCCCGCCACGACATCCACACCACCGTGACCAGCTATCACGGGCACAACGAGCGCGAGAAAGCGGAGTCCATCGCGGCCGAGATCGCGGCGGGGAAGAAAGTTGCCCTGGTGAGCGACGCGGGTATGCCCGGCGTGGCGGACCCCGGCTTCCGGGTGGTCGAGGAGTGCGCGCGGCGGGGCCTGCGGGCTGAGGTCGTGCCCGGGCCGAGCTCCCTCACCGCTTCCCTGGCCCTTTCGGGGCTGCCCCTGGCGGGTTTCCGCTACGAGGGATTCATCCCCCGCAAGCGCGGCGAGAGGCGTACGCGCCTCGCCTACCTGCTGCGGGAAGGGGAGGCGCTGGTCTTCTACGAGGCGCCCCACCGCCTGGTGGAGACCCTGCAGGACCTGGCCGAACTGGCGCCCGAGCGTGGGGTGGTGGTGACGCGGGAGCTGACAAAGCTGCACGAGGAGGTGCTGCGCGGGACGGCGGCCGAGGTCCTCGCGTCCTTCGGCGAGGGGAAGCCGCGGGGGGAGTTCGTGGTCATCGTGGCCCCCGGCGCCGGGGACGAAGCGCCGCCCCTGCCCGAGCTGGCCGGGGAGGTGGCCGCACTGCAGGAGCAGGGTTTGCCCGCCCGGGAGGCGGTACGAGCCGTGGCGCAGAAACACGGCGTATCCCAACGCGAGGTGTACAACGCATGGCTGGAGAAGAAGTCCAACGACTGAATAGCCACCGCGTTGGGTGCTGGCATTGACCTGCATGCTAATGCGCCCTCTTGTGGAACCCAACTTGCAGCCCGTGCCGTCTATCAAACCAGGGACATGATAGTAAGGGGGTTTGAAGATGGGGAAGAGAATCCTGGGCATTATCTCAGTCAGTCTCATGCTGCCACTTCTACTCTGCGCCTCGGCTCAAGCGGACGGCGGCCTGTTCGGGAAGGAAGGACGCGACATCTCGGAGCCGGAACAAAAGGCAGTCATATTCTTCCATGGGGGCGCGGAGGAACTGATCCTCTCCGTTCGCTTCGAGGGAGCGGCGGATGATTTCGGTTGGCTAGTCCCTACCCCGGAGCCCCCGCGGATAGAGGAATCGGGAACCTCCCTTTTCGAGATGATGAGCATATTTACCCCATCTGTCGTGACCTACGGCGAAGGTCGCGGGATGTGGAAGGAGCGGACATTGGGTGAGGGAGTTGACGTGCTCGATGAACTCACGGTGGGCGCTTTCGACCTCACCGTGGTGCGGGCGGACGATGCCGGCGATCTCAGGTCCTGGCTCGAGGAGAGGGGATTCGCCTACGACGAGGAAGCCGAGAAGATCCTCGCGGGCTATATCGAGCGCGGCTGGTGCTTCACCGCCATGCGTATCAATCCCTCAGTCAGGGATCCCATGCAAGGTGATCTGGAACACGAGCTATCCCAGGGAATCATCGACCCCCTCCGTTTCACCTTCGACGCTCCCGAACCCATATATCCCCTGCGTATATCATCGCTTAATCCCGGTGAGACGGAGGTGCTGCTGTACGTGCTGGGCCCGCAGGCATATGGACATGAAGGCATGCAACTGGAATATGCCGAGCGATGGCAGCCAGTCCAGATAGGCGCGTTAAAGGAATTCAGTGAACTTGCGGGAGAGATGGAGAAGAACGGCGGCTGCTGCCTTACCAAGCTGCGCCGCACGTATTCCCCCGAGCAGATGGAGGACCTCTACCTTTCGCCGCTCGATTCCGCCCAACTGGCGCCGTGGCCCAGCCTGGCAACGCTCGCGGACAAAAACGATCGAGTTCCGTGGTGGGCGCTGCTGGCTATCGTCCTGGCGCTGGCCGTGCTGGCCGGTGTCGCATACATATTCTCTAGTACGCGCAGAAACGGATGGCTGAAGAAGGCGGCAGCGGTTTTCCTTATCATCTCCCTGATAAGCTCGGCGATCCTGATACCGCTGGGGATATGGGTGTTACCCGCGGAAAATGCGATGGAGGATGAACCCAAGGCCGACTGGCCATGGGAGGACGACATCCTGGTCACCCATAACGGCTGGTCCAAGCTGATCCATCCTGACGGGCGAGTAGAGATAAGGGGGCTGGACGAGCAGCTGTCGAGGCTGATATCCCCTCAAGAAGTCTCGTTCCAGGAATATCCCCCGGATCTTATATTGCCGGGCCGACAACTGGATGAAGAAGGAAGATGGGAATGGAGCGTCAGGCATTTCAGGGCTGATACCTGGCAGACCAGATACCTGGCCGTAAGGGACCGCGAGAGCGGCACTGTCCGGGAGGTGGACATAGGTGTGAAAGAAGTGCACGACGTGCGCCTCTCCCCACAGGGTGACAGGCTATGGGTCGCGATGAACCCTGAGGTACCCGTGAACAAGACGGAGGTGCAGGAATACACCTTTCCATCACTGGAGCTGGTCCGCTCTCTTATCCATGATGATTGCATGTGCGTGGGTGAGATAGTCATATCGCCGGAAGGCGAGCCGCTTCTCGCAGGCTGCTATAAAAGCGGCGAGGAATATATGGATAGCCGCGTCGGCTTTCTCCCCATGCTCGAGAAAAATGCGGAGTTCGAGGGGAAGCCCTTCGAGATCGAGTACGATGAGGTGCAGCCGAGTGAGGATACGAAGATGATCCAGATACTCAACAGCTACTTTTGCGACGCAAAGGACCAAAGCCTCTTCCTCCTTCTCGCTGGCTACGACTACGAAACCGGTGTCAATATGACGTACGTGTTGGATTCGAATGACGGAAGCATATACGAGGTGGGCGAGGGGTTCCCGGTCGGCTGGCAATGAGCATGGTTTATACCCTTCTTTTCATTGCTTTCCGAGAAGTGCGGATGGACGTATGATGAGGCTGGGCAAGCAGTTCTGATGCAACGGAGCTTTGGCAGTTGATAAACAGGTCTGAGTCTCCCGGGAGAG
>Ga0315295_10003718_pt1 | contig 12959 bp, 12 predicted proteins | sample YL17G14_0_MG_FD_204453 | JGI IMG/M metagenome (GOLD analysis project Ga0315295, IMG submission 204453) | Sediment microbial communities from Yellowstone Lake, YNP, Wyoming, USA - YL17G14_0 | ecosystem: Environmental > Aquatic > Freshwater > Lake > Sediment | place: USA: Wyoming | collected... | reverse complement strand
TTTTAATTTTTCCGTCTCGATTAACTCAGCAATGACCTGTGTGTAGTGTTGGACAGGGATATTAAGATCTGGATATTCATTTTTAAAGGCATTGTAGCAATGAGGTGAGATGGTGATGATTTTTTTAATCCCAGACTTTTTGAAGAGGTTTGTATTGTCCTTTGCCAGTTTTTTAAAAAGAGCTTGCTCGCCCATCCTCTTGATCTCATTTCCACAACAGGATTCTTTTTTCCCAAGAATTCCAAAGTCGAGATCCGCTTTTTGAAGAATCTTGATGAGGGCTACTGAAACATTCTGGACTCTTGGATCATAAGAAGGGGCACAGCCCACATAGAGCAGGGTCTCTGTGGTTGCTTCTCCAAGAATCTTTACTCCCAGGTCTTTTGCCCAATCTGCCCTGCGGTCGCGGAACCGTCCCCATGGGTTGCCCTGCAAGAAGGTATTTTCAAGTGCATCCCTGATCGTTGAGGGAACCTCCCCTTGATTGGCCAAAAAATTTCGTATCCCCATAATCAGTTCGACATTTTTAACCCCAGCAGGACAACGAAGGCTGCAGGTGCTGCAGGTGGTGCAGGCCCATAACTCAGGTCTTTTGAATAAGGAAGAGGGATCGTTGGTGATGTAAGTTTGTCTGACCAATCTTCTCATATTGAGAGGAGACCTAAATTTGACGGGACAACCTCCTGTGCACGTCCCGCATTGGATGCATATATCGAGTTGATAATCCTTGATAAAAGTTTTAGGGTCGATCTTCATTTTGTAACAGTCAGCAAACCTTCCATCTCTGATAATACCTGATCTTGTGTGAAATGATTCTGTCTGGCTGCCTTACTGGGACAGATCGCTGTGCAGGCGCCACATCCCTTACAAAGAGCTTCATTGACAGAGGAGACCCCCTTGAGTTCAAGAAAATCGATTGCCGTATAAGGACAGATCTCGATACATAATTTGCAGCCTGCACAGAGCTCAGGATCAATGACGGCTATGGTGGGTTCGACTTCGATCTGCCCTTTGGTCACCAGAGCAGCCGCTTCGGCTGCCGCCGCAGAGGCATGGGCAACTGTATCGGGGATATCTTTAGGTCCCTGGCAACATCCTGCCAGAAAGATTCCATCCACATTCGTACTCACGGGTCTCAGTTTAGGATGGGCCTCCATAAAGAATCCATCTGCGCTCTGGCTGATTCCAAATATCTGAGCGACTCTCTCAGCCCCGCGGCGGGCCGTCAGGCCTGTCCCCAGAACGACCATATCTACAGGGATCTCCAGAGGAGTCCCGAGAAGGGTATCTTCTGCGGCGACGACAAGATGTCCATCCCTTTTAAAAATTTCAGAACCTTTTCCGCGAATAAAGTAGATTCCTTCCTCCCGGACCCTCTTATAGAATTCCTGATAGCCCTTTCCAAAGGCATTGATGTCGATATAGAATTCATAAATCTCAGCTCCGGTTTTTTCTTTTGCCAGATGGGCCTGTTTCATCGAAGCCATACAGCAGACCCTGGAGCAGTAAAGGTTGGTATTTTCGTCACGGCTTCCGATGCAGTGGAGAAAGGCCATTCCCTTTGGGACAGTTCCGTCCTTGAGTAATACCTCCCCGCGAGTCGGTCCGGAAGGGCTGGCGAGCCTTTCAAACTGGAGATTGGAGATGACATTCTCATAAACTCCATATCCATACTGGGGAAGGAGTTGGGGGTCGAATAAATCGTATCCGGTAGCAATAATGATGGAACCCACTTCCTTCTCGATGATTTCCTCTTTTTGATCAAAATGGATTGCTTCCGCCTTGCAGGCCTCCACACAGGTCTTTTTACACTTCCCTTTGCTTAAAAGGAGACAATTCTCTTTATCCACTACGGCCTTCAAAGGAACGGCTTGCGGGAAGGCGATGTAGATGGCTCTTCGCCTGGCCATCCCCTCTTCAAACTCTGAAGATACCCCTTTTTTCAAAACGCAAGCCTCTGTGCAATCTCCGCAGCCGGTGCACCGATTAAAATCAACATAGGTGGGATGTTTTTTAATGGTCACGGTAAAGTTCCCCACATAACCTTTTACCTCTTCCACTTCAGAACAGACAAGAAGTTCAATATTGTTGTTTCTGGCCACTTCGACCGTCTTAGGGGTAAAGATACAAGAGGCACAGTCCAAGGTGGGGAAAGTCTTATCCAGTTGGGCCATATGGCCTCCGATATAGGGGGCCTTTTCAACAAGATAGACTTTCATTCCTTGATTTGCAATGGTTAAGGCGGCCTGAATTCCAGCAATTCCAGCTCCGACGACTAAAACGGAAGGTTTGATCTCCACCTTTCTTGCGGTGAGAGCTTCTTGACAGAGAACCCTTGCCACGGCTGCTCGGAGAAGCTGCTTGGCTTTCTCCGTAGCCTCCTCCTTATCCTTATGAACCCAGGAGCATTGTTCACGGATATTCGCAATATTGAGGAAATAAGGATTGAGGCCTTCCGAAGAGATGGCATTTCTAAAGGTCATCTCATGCATTCGAGGGGAACAGGCCGCCACCACCACCCGATCGATGGAGAGTTCCTGGATATCTTTTTTAATTAAATCCTGTCCAGGGTCGGAGCAGAGATAACGGTAGTCCCGGGCCACTTTGACTCCGGGAAGGGTGGTGGAAAATCTGGCAAGTTCATTACAATCAACGGTGGCAGCAATATTGGTACCACAGTGACAGATATAGACACCGATCTGTTGTCTCATTCTCAATTATATGCCAAGAACCCGGCGGCCGATGAGTAACTTCTGTATTTCCTTTGTTCCTTCATAAAGTTCAAGCAATTTGGCTGCCCTATAAAAGCGCTCGATGGGATAATCATCGAGGTAACCATATCCACCGTGAAGCTGTAGTGCTTCATCCACCACCCTGACGGCAACATGGGAGGCCCACCATTTTGCCATAGCTGAAAGTTGAGAATTTGGAGTTCCACGATCAACGTACCAACAGGCCCTGTACATGATTCCCCTTGCTGTCTCAATGAGTGTGGCCATTTCAGCCACTTTGAATTGAGTGACTTGAAATGAGGCGATCGACTTCCCAAACTGCTTCCGCTTCTTCACATAATTGACGGCCTGCTCCATGGCACCTTGTGCAAGACCGACTGCATGAGCCGCTATGATTACTCTGGAGCGATCGAGGAAGTCCATCAACTGGAGGAATCCATTCCCCTCGACACCCACGATATTTTCTTTGGGTACCTTCACATTATTGAAAAAGATGTTGGCGGTATCGGAAGCGTGAAGGCCCATTTTTCCGTGAATCCTGTCCGCTTTGTATCCGGGGCGGTCAGTTTCGACCAAAAGGATACTGTGACGCTTTGATTTAGAGGCCCCTTCGGGATGAGTTAAACAGAAGACCAGAATGAATTTGGCTTCTGTCCCATTGCTGATCATCACCTTATTGCCATTGATCACATATTCGTCTCCAACGCTTACTGCTGTGGTCGTCACTGAAGCCGCATCGCTTCCTGCCTCGGGCTCCGTGATCGAAAAACCCATGACCCAATCCCCCTTCACGATAGGAGGGAGGTACTTCTTCTTCTGCTCCTCGGTACCATAAAGCAGGATGATATCCGATCCAAAGGCAGGTTGTGCAAGAACCTGTGCCAGCCCTGGTTCAGCCCTCCAAAATTCCTCCAAGATGATGGCGTGTTCCAAAAGACCTAACCCAAGGCCTCCATATTCCTTTTTGATGAAACAACCGATGAAACCCAACTGAGCTGCTTTTTTGATGAGATCCCTCGGAAATTCTCCTTTGGCCTCACACTCTTTGCCAATGGGCACCAATTCGCCTTCGGCGAACTCCCGGGCGGCTAAACGGATCTGTTTTTGGCGATTGCTCAGTTCAAAGTCCATGAATTTACTCCCTTTATCATGCTTCAATTATAAAATGAAGTGTTGGTGTTTACAATTTCCTTATTTTTTGGATCGATGGGTCTTAGCTTTCCTAAATTTCATTTGGGCCAATAATTTGCTGAGGGCCAATTGATGTTCTTCCGTCTTCATGGCATCAAGAAAGACCAACGCTTCATGCTGTATGACTTGGTCCAGAGTGGATTGCATCCCATGGCGTAGAATCTCTTTTGACTTCTGTATGGCCGTAGGTGGCATGGAGGCAATTTGTTTGGCCATCTTTTTGGCCTCAAACATGAGTCGGTGATGGGGGAATACATCGTTAACGGCTCCCATTTCTAATGCCTCATGGGCATCGAAGGGCCTTGCAGTAAAAATAAGCTCTGCCGCTTTGCCATACCCTATCAGTCTGGGGAGAAAGTAGGAGCTACAGAATTCTGGGGTGACTCCTATCCGGACAAAGGCACAGCTAAATTTTGCCCTTTCAGAGGCGAGACGAATATCACAAGTGAGGGTTACGGTAAAACCAAAACCATAAGATGGCCCATTGATGGCTGCAATGATTGGCTTGGGGTACTGTGTAAAGGCCCTTGGGAAATCGACCGACCCGAACCTTGACTTCTTCTGATGATCCTTATCACTTTCTTGCACCTCTATAAACCTGTTGAGATCGGCGCCGGCACAAAACCCTCGACCCCGTCCAGTTAAAACCATGACCCGGACATTAGGATCTTTTTCCGTCTCTTTAAGCGCATGGATCAGCTCGTCCTTCATTGTTTCATTCAGGGCATTTAGAACTTTAGGCCTATTCAGGTAGAGTAAAGCGATCCCTTCTTCTCTGATCAATTCAATTGTCTTGTATTCCATTGTTTTCCCTTTCAAAAAATTCTTTGGATCGAATGGAAGCTTTGATGGATAACTTTCCACGAGGTGCTTTCAGGTTTGTTGAAAAATTCGGTTTCTGCGGGAGTGATTTGAGTCCCTTTACAAAGATCAAGGGCCTGGGCTAAGGAGCACGTCCTAAGTTGATGAAAAATGTGGGCGGAAGCCTTTTCGAAGGTTGAATTGTTTTTCATTATCCAAAGCGATATTGCACACCGAAACCACTCCGGGGGTATTTCCATTTCACGGACCCATAGATACAGGCGATCATACAGGTGCCACATTCCAGACAACCAGCAAATTCCACGACCATCTCTCCTTTTTCGTTCAGAGAGTAAAGATTGGCCGGGCAGGCATAAATACAGAACCGTTCTTTGCAGGGATGGCAGATTTTTTGATCAAGCGTGATATGGGTCTCTTTGTCGTTTTTAAAGGCATCTAAAGCCAACTTCTCGGTAATCTTCATCAATAAACCTCATACAACTCGGAATAATGGAATATTGGAATGATGGAACAATGTTAACGTCAAAGAAGTCAAAATATTATTTCGGTAACCCAATATTCCAGTCTTCCATCATTCCATTATTCCTTTTTGGCATCTGATATTACATTTTCCTGAATTGCAACCAATCTTTAAATGTTTCGAAATTCAAGAAGTCTTTCTTAACGGTCTCCCAAATGGTCTTATAAAGACTTTCTTTGGGATTCTCATCCACCTTCATCACTTTCTCAAAGAGATCGGAAATGACCTGAGGGTATTTGGAGAAAAGCCTTTCATTCTCCAGGATCGAAAGGGTGTTTTGAAAGTGATTCATCTCTTTGATGATAAAACTTCCGTTCAAAAGTTTCTCATAGTGATTTAAGGTGGAGGCCGAGAAATCGTTTTTCTCCTTTGCCATTTTGATGGTCTGACCTGCCAGGACACCTGAAGCCATGGCATATTCCATGCCTCTTACGGTGACCAACATGTTAAGACCCAAACCTGCTGCATCTCCAGTAACTAAAATTCCATCTCCATAGACCTTGGGTTTGATATGGATGCCTCCTTCAGAGATGAGATGGGCGGAATATTCCACGACCTCTCCGCCCTTAATCAGGTTTTTTATCTCAGGCCTTTCTTTAAATTCGTCTAAGAGTTTATAAACTTCCTCACGGGGCTCTCTCTGATTGAGAGAATGAACTCCCACCACGATTCCCAAAGAGAGACTTTCCTGATTCGTATAGAGAAAACCCCCTCCCATGATGCTTTTGGTGAGGGTTCCTACAAAGAGTTGGGCGGCCCCTTCTTTTTCTCCCATTCGAAATCGGTCCTCGATCGTTTTTGGATCAAGAACAATGACCTCTTTAAAACCCAGAGCAAAATGCTGGGGCTGGAAGGGTTTCCGGAGCCCAGCCTTCTCGGACAAGAAGGAAAGAATCCCATCGGCGGCTACCACACAGTCTGCTCCAATCTCTTCCTCCTCGGTCTTGACTCCGATGACCTTTCCTCCTTCTCGGATAAGGTCGTTCACATTCTTCTGAGGGATAACAAACACTCCTTTTTCTGAAACAAGATCTGCAAGCCACCTGTCAAATTTCGCCCTGAGGATAGTGTAACTGGGATAGGGTTCTTGATTGGATCGATCACTATAAAGCTCAAAGGTGGTCGAGTTGGTTTCACCCAACAAGGTGATAAACTCCTTCGTGACGTGTCTTTCTAAAGGGGCTTCTTTCCAGAGATCAGGGAGGTAATTTCTGAGGGGGTTTAAATAGATTCTTCCTCCTGTTACATTTTTGCTTCCTGAGAAATCTCCCCGTTCCAGAACGACCACGGTCATTCCTGAATCGGCCAATTCATAAGCGCAGGAAAGACCTGCTAATCCCCCACCCACAATAATGACATCGACTTTGTCCATCGTTAATTCACCGCATAGCGCAAAGCGCATGGCGTTGTAGCGTCGGAATTTACTGCCGACGCTTGAGGGATATTTTTAATCACCTCTCCCTCACCCCCGCCCTCTCCTCTCCGAGCCAGAGGCTCCTCTGAGCCGGAGGCCGTCAATGGAGAGGGAAGAGAGTTACCTATTTGTTACTCCTTCAGAGCCTTTTTCAATTCTTCAGTTAGCGCAGGCACAATCTTGAAGAGGTCTCCAATGATCCCATAGTCTGCATAGTTGAAAATAAGGGCATTTGGATCAGTATCCACAGCCACCACTGTATTACATGTCCCGATACCCAGGACATGGTGGATGGTGCCAGAAATCCCAAAAGCCATGTAGAGTTTAGCAGAGATATTCTTTCCACTTTTTCCAATTTGATCCTTTAGATCTCTCCAGCCTTCATCCACTGTGGCTCGAGTGGTTCCTACGGAGGCATTGAGCACATCAGCCAACTCTTCCATGATCTTAAAATTTTCAGGCGCTTTAATCCCTCTACCTGCCGCCACCACAATTTCGGCCTCTGTGATATCTAACTTTGTTCCAGCAGCTTTCTCCAATCCAACGACCTTCTTTTTCAATGCGGCAGGATCCGTATGAGAGGGAATGGAAATAAGCTGAGCTGACTTTTTTAGATTTTCATTAACGAGAAAGGTATTATTTCTCACGGTAGCCATCTGAGGTCTGGCTTCAGAAAAAGCCATTTCTGCAAAGACCTTTCCACCGTAGAGTGGACGTTTGGCGACAAGCTTTCCACTCTCTTCCATCCTTAAATCCGTGCAGTCAGGGGCATACCCTGTTTGGAGATGCATGGCGAGTCTCGGGAAGAGGTCTTTCCCTGTGGAGGTGGTCCCTCCTAAAAGAACCGAGGGTTGATGTTCTTTAATTAAAGGAGCCATATGGATTAAATAGGCATCGGAAGTGTAAGAGGCAAGGGCTGGATCATCCATCAGATAGATTTTGTCGGCAAAAGGGGTGAGGCTCTTCACTGCCTCTCGAAGACCATTTCCAAGCAGGACAGCCCCTACCGCTTGGTTCGACTTTTTTGAAAACTCGGCCCCAGCCGAAAGAAGTTCAAAGGTCACCTTCCTGACCTTTCCTTCCCGTTGTTCTGCAAAGACCCATATCTCATTGGACATCATACACCCCTATTCTGATTTTAGATTTCAGATTTGTGAACTTTAAACTCATAACTCGTAACTCGTAACTCTAAATCACTTTCGCTTCCTCTTTGAGAAGTTTCACCAGTGCCTTGACATTCTCCGGAAAATCCTCTTTCACCATTTTCACGGGTGGTCTCTTGGGAGGTGGTAAATATTTTTGAACTTTTATTTTGGCTGCCTGACCACCTACATCGGCTGCACTCAATCCCAGAGCCACAAGGTCTACCTTTTTAATCTGAGCTTTCATGGCCTTCATGACGTTCATCACCTGGGGAATTCTCGGATTATTCAGGCCTTTTTGACAAGTGAAGAGCGCAGGGAGGGAGCAAGAAAGGACTTCTTTCCCACCCTCTACCTCTCGAATCACCTTTACCTCTTTTTTGGGGTCATCCACCTCAAGGCCAGTGATTGTATTGACATGTGGAATTCCCAATAACTCAGCGACGGCAGGTCCTACGATTCCCGCATCATCATCCATCGCTTGCCTTCCTGCTAAAATCAGATCAAAAGGCTTATCTTTGAGATAAGCGGCCAAGGCTTTGGCAATGGCAAACTGATCCGAGCCCTCCAATGCAGGGTCTGTGATCTGGATGGCATCATCCGCGCTCATAGCGATTCCTCTTCTCAGGGCATCCACCTTCTTATTGTCGACGGTCAACACGGTGACCTTCCCACCAAACTTTTCTCTCAATTTTAGACCTGCTTCGATCGCAATTTCATCGAAGAAGTTGGTGAAATATTTATTTTCGATTTCCAATTCAGAATCCGATTTGACTTTGACAATTGCTTCCGGGTCAGGGACTTGTTTCACCAACACATAGATTTCCATCTCCACCTCCAATGAATCTGAACCCGTAAGGAGTGAAGCTTTAGGGGAAAGGGGTAACCCCACTTACGACTTGGACCTCCCGCTCTCACGGATTGTTAATCTTTACAGTAGATTCTACCCAGATAGTCACATAACACTTCATGGGTGCCGCCGCCGTAAAGCAAGAATTTGGCATCCCTCCAGAATCGTTGGACAGGATATTCAGAACAAAAGGCATTCCCGCCATAAATCCTCATACATTCTTCGACGGCATACATACACATCTCTGTGGAGTGATATTTGGCCAGCATGCACTCATTGGTGCAGGGGATCTTGTTTTGAATCATCCATGCCCCTTTGTAAAGGAAGGTTCGAGAAGCCTCATACCAGGCCCAGAATTTGGCGAATTTTTCGCGGATCAACTGATATCTACTGATGGGGTTTCCGAAAGCGATTCGGTTATTAGCATATTGCCTTGCATCTTCCATGGCTCCTTTGGCAATGGCCAGGGCATTCATTCCGGTCATCACCCGAACTTCATTGAGGATATCTCCGGCATACTGAACCCCTTTGCCGATTTCCTCCCCCAGAAAATTCTCATCTGGGACGAAGACATTATCGAAAACCAATTCTCCCGTGACTGAGCAGCGAGAGCCCAACTTATGAAGCCTCTGACCTGGGACGAATCCATCCCGATCTGCCGTCTTCTTTTCAACCAGGTAGAAATTGAGACCTTTTAAGCCCAATTTTGGATCGACCGTTGCCATACAGGTGCAAAACTCAGCGATCGGTCCATTGGTGATCCACTGTTTTCTTCCGTTGATTCTCCAACCTCCATCTACTTTGGTCGCTAAAGTTCTCGTTCCAGCCAGATCAGAACCGGACTGATCTTCAGTGAAACAGATGGTTCCGATCTTTTCGCCTTTGATCGCTGGAACGAGAATCCTCTGCTTAATATTTTCATTTCCAAAGCGGGCGATGAAGTAGGTTCCCATGAGGATCTGCATGGTGGCTGCCATATTAAAACCACAAGACCCTCTGGCCAATTCTTCATAAAAGATCATTTGGGTGATTTTATCCGTGGCCATTCCACCATACTTTTCTTCATGCCTCAGGCCGAGGTATCCCAATGCGGCAAACTCCTTCCAAAGATCCCAAGGAAATTCTTCTTTTTCATCCAATTCAGCCACCCTGGGCATGATCAACCGGTTTACCGCATCGCGGACAGTCTGTCTAAAGAATTCTTGCTCTTCGGTAAAGCTGAAATCAAGTGCCATAGAATTTCACTCCTTTCGATTTAGTTAATAGTTCACTGCTCATAGCTAAAGGTAAATAACTCCTAATTCTAAACTCTCAACTCATAATTTTATTAGATAATATTCTTTTCCTTAAACTCTTTCAATTGAGCAGCACTGTAACCCAAGAGCCCACTATAGATTTCCTCGTTATCTTCCCCAAATCGCGGAGGAAAACTGAGCATCCGGTTGACTGATTTTAGATAGGGGGTGTTGAAAGGAGGAGGTGCAATGGTTATCTCAATACCTGTCTTGGGATCTTTGCTTCGAATCAAATTTGGTTTGACCAGAGGATCCTGAACGACTTCCTCGATGGGATTTACCCTGGAGATAGCGATGGTGGCTTTATTAAAGATGTTGATCATTTCATCGGTCGTAATTTTTTTAGTGATCGAATTGATGGCGTTATTCAAATTGTCCACATCTGCAATCCTCCCGGCGTTTCGTTCATATTCCTTTTTATAAAGGGATTCAAACCCCGGAATCTTTGTCATCGTTTCCCACTGCTTATCATTTCCTACCGCGATGTAAGCATAGCCATCTTTGGTCTCATAGACAGAAACGGGGGCAAAAAATTCGTGTGTGTTTCCCCTTCGGGAGACTTTTTTCTTAAAGGTAACCGTATGGGTGATCGCCTGTGTCAGCCAGGAGACGGTGCTTTCGAACATCGAGAGATCAATTCGGCTTCCCTGCCCGGTCACTGCCCTTTTGAAAAGGGCCTTCATCAGAAGGCCGTAACCATGTTCACTGGCACCCATATCGGGAAGGGGGATGCCCATCACCTGAGGTGTTCCGCCTTTTTCTCCAGTCAATTCCATTAATCCTCCTCTTGCTTGAAGCACAGGATCATAGGCCGCCTCATTGCTTTGGGGGCCAAAACCGGTCATTCCCAACCAGATGATATCTTCTTTAATCTTTTTCAGCATCTCATACTCGATCCCGAGTTTGGCATAGTTTCGAGGTAATTGATTGGTTGCAAAGATATCCACCTTTAATTTAAGAATAAGTTCCTTCAGAATTTTCTGTCCCTCAGGATTTCCTACATCCAGAGTCAGGGCTTTTTTCCCAGAATTGATGGAGAGATAATAGGAGAACATCCTATCTTCTTTCAAAACATCGTCACCCACTCGTCGGTTGGGATCTCCATAGACAGGATGTTCCATCCGAATTACATTGGCTCCATCCTCAGCCAAACGGAGGGTTAAATAGGGAAGAACTGTTGCCTGTTCCAGACTTAAAACAGTAATATTTTTGAAGAGTTGGATTTCACCCATAAAGGGTCACCTCCTGACCGAGATTTTGGATACTGTATACAGACCAACTATATACCTAAATCACAATCCATGTCAAGGTTTTTTGCTCCCAAAGTTGACTATTAACCATTAGAAATAGACAGAAATGGAAATGAGAGGAGGTGGATTGTCTCTTCTCCAAGAAATCTGAACTCCGATGAAAATGGCGGTATTTTCCGACCTACTTTTCTTTTTTAAAGTAGATCACTTGTTGGCCTAGGGCGATGAGAAGCCCCTCCTGATTCCTGACTTGATATTCAATTAAACCGATTCGATTGGATCGATGAGTCACTTTGGCCGTGGCCTCAAGGCGGTCTCTCGATTTGGCAGCCGACAGAAAATGAATATTTTGTTGGAGTGCGACGGCAGGCTCCCCATAACTATTTCCTGCTGCTTCACAGGCCTGGTCCGCAACGGAGAAGATTGCTCCTCCATGAGCCATTTGGTAAATATTGATAGTTTCGTCAGTAATGGGAAGGGTCGCGCGGGCGAAACCCGGCTGCAGTTCAATCAGTTTCACTCCAATCCGCTGGGAAAAGGTGTCATCTGTGTTGACTTTATCGAAGATGGTCTTCAGGATGTCTTTCGGAATTTCGTCCATTCGTATTTCTCATTCATTGGGAAAGATTTTCTCAGCGGTGGACTTTTCTTCTTAGTTTCTCGATCAGTTCAGCGGTGTTTTCATATTCAATTGGATTCAATGGCTTTATCGTTTCAAGAAGAGGGGACCCTTTTTTATAAATAAGGATGACCTCTTTCCCCATGCCCAGGGCCATACCGAGTTCGAGGAGGCTATCCATTCTTTCAGGAATTGAGAGATCATAGATTCCAAATCTGGAACGCTTGATCCGATCGATTCGTTGATGAAGGGATTCTCCCTTTCGGGAGGCTTCGCTTCCCAGAATCGGAATGAGTTCACTTCCTTCAAAAGCGGTTTTAACAGCCTGAATTAACTCAGGCTCTTCGATTCCAGAAGATATAAAATATTCGCCCTTAAGGGTAACCTCCACCGTCTTCGGTGTCGTCTGGATTTTTTTGAAAAGGGTTCGATCCAATGCCAATTCTTTGATGGCTGATTGAAGAATGGTTTTTACATTCTCAATGTCTTTTTTGAAGCGTGCCGCATTCATCTTGTCGATCTCCGTTGAAGCAAAGGCTTTGACACTCATCTCACGAAATCGGAGGGCTAAAAAATTTTGGCAGTGAATCGATTTAGAACCGAAGGTTTTTTCTAATATCATTTTGGTCTCAGAATGCCGGTGTTTAAAATTTTCGTGTTCGGCATGAAGACCAGATATTTCATCCAATCGGTTCAACTGGTCTTTGATCAAATCAATCGGATCCCTTTCCGCCATTTTCCACCTACTCCATTATTTTATTAAAGGCGAAGATATCAGCGGATGAATAGAATGTCAACCCTTCGATTTCTTCGTTAATCTTAAATCATCCCTCAGAGGGCCTGAAAAAATTGGATTTAACAAACCCGTAAATTTTAAAGTAAGGTTCACATTGCAAAATCAACCAGCGGACAATGTGGAAAAGGTGTTTTGATTCTAATAAAGCAGTCTCTGGCGCGGACTCTTGAGATTATCGGAGGGTCCGGCTCGACTGGCGTCAAGATTATACTCAAAATTTAGACTACGGCCATTGAGGCCTCCACCACAGGGATATACTGCTGAAGGTTTTAAGTCAAACGAACCCACACTCCCTGTTTTCCATTTGTTATGTTGTATTGTGTAATAA
>Ga0315295_10003717_pt1 | contig 12959 bp, 27 predicted proteins | sample YL17G14_0_MG_FD_204453 | JGI IMG/M metagenome (GOLD analysis project Ga0315295, IMG submission 204453) | Sediment microbial communities from Yellowstone Lake, YNP, Wyoming, USA - YL17G14_0 | ecosystem: Environmental > Aquatic > Freshwater > Lake > Sediment | place: USA: Wyoming | collected... | reverse complement strand
CACGCCTTGATCGCGGCCTTCCGCATCATCTCGGCCGTCAGGCTCTTGCGGTGCCGCATGGCTGGCCTCCTCTGTTGCTGGGCGTGGTTCACGAGTGGAGCCCCGCGTCGCAGGGCTCTCCTGCCCTTGCGTGACAGATCGGGCATTCACCGGGTTCTCGTTCTGATGGGTCCCGGTATGGACCGATGCAAGGGACCCGGGGAGGTGGCGGTAGGGGGGTGCTGTCGGGGGGATCATCCTCGGGCACATCCACGAAGATGCCCTCGGTGAAGATGGCCCACAAGGCGCGCAGGTTGGCTAGTAGCCTGTTCACGGGGTTGATCCCTCGTGCTTGGCCATGTCGGCGCGGGCTGTGACCAGGCGGGTCTCGGTGGCAGTCCGGTCAGTGATCTCCTTGTCGATGATCGCCTTCCGGCTGGCGTATGCCTCCGGGGTCAGGTCGGACCTCAGGGCTTCCAGGTTCGTCTGTGCGTAGTCAATGCTGGCTGTCTGTTTCCTGACCTGATCTTCGAGGTTCTTCACTGTCTTCTGCAACGCGACAAGCTGGTTGATGTGCGCCACCCAGGCATTGTAGCAACTGCGAAGGGCCTCTTGTTCATCTTCGGTCAGGCGGACGGTCCAGACCACGTTCCCCAGGTCGTTTTCGTCGCTGTGCTTGTGGTTCGCCAGTTCCCGGGCGATGTCCTCGATGGTGTCCCCGGTAATGAAATCCCTGTGATCCGACCCGTGACAGTGACACCCCTCGTGCCACTTGACCATGACACCGATGTTGCGGCGGTTCGTCTTGGCGAGGATGTCGATGGCCAGCTTGTGCAGCACAGCCATGGTCTCATCGTCGTAGTCGTAGTAGTCGTCGGGGGATGCAGTAGCGAGGAGTTCGCGGCAGGCGTCGATGATGGTGGTGTCCATGGTGGGATTACGCCCAGGTGAACACCTGGGTCACCTACCAGCTCGCTTCGCGGCCAACGACCGACGCATGGCGTCCCGGGACTTCCAGAGGTCAGAGTTGTAGTCCAGCACCTGGATGCTGCACTCGGGGAAGTTCTGGCAGGAATGCGTCGGTGCGTTCGGGTATTCCATCCCGCAACCACCGAGGTAGAGCTCGCCCCGGGCGATCTTCTCCGAGCCCTCCTTGGATGGACGCCCGTAGCAGATCGGGATCAGCAGTCCGCCGCACTTTGGGCAGTTCATAGGGCTTCTCCTTACGGACGGTTCCTGTCCCAACCATTGAAGAACCGCTCCCGCCAGTGGAGGGGGTAGCCTTCCCCCGTGTGTTCCTGGGAGTAGTCTGGAACCCACTCCCGGCAGCACACGATGGCGTCGGAGTTCGTGGGATTCCCGTGGTCACGGCTGATGTCCCCGGGAAGGTGGTCATACGTGACCTCGGGGATCATCCTTGAGATGAAGATGCCATTCCCGCTACTGTCATCGAACTCGTATGCCATGTTCTCGACGTTCCGGGCCGTGTCCAGAGCCTTCTTGGCGTCCCCGGTTACCAGGACCACGGAGGTCATGGGGCCATGCCCGGTGGTGTGAAAGGCGGTAACGACGTAAAGAGTGGTCATCTTATATCCTTCAGGTTGGTTCCAGAACTTCAGCTTCCTTCGGGTGTTTCAGTGCCCGCAGGGCACGCCCCAGGGTTTCATGCTGGTCATAGTGCAAACGAGGAGTCCGCCACGGCATGGGGTCACCGGGGTCCGTACGAAGGTCGCCCTTGACCATGAGGTCCAGCACCACCCGTAGGGCATTCAGCTCACCCCGGGCACTCAGCAGGGCACGTAGGACCGACGGCAGGACATCCCGGGCCATGACCGCGAACTCGGCGTTGGCCTTGCCCTTCTTGCACCCATGGCGAGGCTCCAGTACGATGGCCTGGTCGTTGTCACCGAGAATCAGGTCGGCCTGTTCGTCGTAGCGCCATGCACCCTTCGTGGCCCGGTCGCAGACTGCGAGGATGGCCTTGATGCTGTCTTCGGTCCATGTGGCGAGGGACATGCCCTACTTACGCCCAGGGAATCACTCCCAGGATCGTTCCCAGGACAGCATCATCCGGGCTCTTTCTGTTCGCCCACAGGGTGTTTCACTTCACTGATTCGCTGATCCCGTCGTTTTCGTTGGGCTTCATGGGCGCCCTTGGCACCGTAGGTACCCCTGACCCTCTGGATCTCGGCATCGAACTTGATCGCCAGTTCCTTCAGCTCCCACTGATCGGGTGAGAACACCACCCCGGCGTCTGCGGCCATGGCCAGGCACCTGACGCTTCCCACATGGGCTTTCAGGCTCCCGAAAGACGTGTCCAGGCCACACAGGGGGCAGTTGGCGATCCGCCCGTCGTCGGGCCGCATCATGTGACAGCCAGGGCCTTGGTGATCCCTTCGACCCTGCGGGTCAGGACATCGAGGGTGTCCGCAACAGACCTGATATGTGCCCGCTGGGCAAGCTCCATCCCTACCTGCTGGGGGATGTCCCGGATCGGGAACACGTCCCAGTGCCACGACTGGCTGCCCCCGATGACGCTAAGTGACACTCCGAAGCAGGGGTCCTCATGGTACTTGAAATCCACACGATCCACAGACACCCCCCACACGATGGATGCAAGATTCTTCATCCTGTCTTCGATGGTGACCATGTCCGGCGTCCGTAGGATCGTCATGGAATCTCCTTCAGGGCTTCCTTGACGGATGCCAGCATCTGGGCAGCCCGTGGTTTTGATTCCTCATCCGTGCCCTTCACCATCTGCCTCAACACGGACTCCAGGGAGGGGCCATGGATGAACCCGCACATGTGCCACCACTCGATCTTGTGGGGCTGGGATGATGTATCGGCGTGCCTCCCGATGACACCATGCACGATGTTACGGAGCACCTGGCGCAGGGCATCCCTGTCCACGATGATGGCCCGGACGGCTTCGACAATGCTGTCGGTCAGCCACTTCCGGGTCCTGGGTGCTGGTAGTTCACCTTCGAGTACCCCCTGGGCGAAGTTCTTGGTGCAGGCAGCTTCCATGGCAGCACCCGCCGACCCAAACATCCAGGTGGGCATGGCGCCGGGCTCCAGTGGGGGCTCGGGAATCCGTCCTGCAAGGATCGAGAGAGCGTCGGTGTACCGACGGACATCATCGATCAGCCCCATCTGGGACCCCAGGGAGTGCAGCATGGTCTTCAGGGCGGTGTTCTGCGCGTCAAGGTGAGTGACCTGTTCCTGAAGCCCCCGCAAGGAGTTGCCAGGGTACACCACACCCGTGCCTTCACAGACATCACACATCGTGTGCTTGTCGATGTAGCACTCGCCAGAACACCTGGGGCACTGTTTGGTCTTGGCAGTCATGTTCAGGTTACGCCCAGGATCAGTAGTTGTCACAGTGGTCGTAGGTCTGCGTGTCTTGTAGATAGACGACCCGGTTTTTGCGGGCCTTCGGCTTCGGGCCGTTGACCCGCTCCCGGTATCCCTTGTCAGAACCACAGACAGGGCATTCGCCTACGTACAGGCGATACCAATGCGACTGCTTCCGCTTGTCGTCTGGTCGTTTCACTGGATTGGACATACGTCAACCTCGGACAAATGACAGGTACACCCCAAGGGCTACCAGGCCCATGTTGATCAAGGCGATTGCAACGGCAACCCCACCCCAGGTAGCCCACCATCGACGGAACTCTTCCATGCCGCACCCTACGCCCGATGGCCGTTACTCCAGCATGGCGTCGAAGTCACGACCGAGGAACCGGCGGAGCTTCCGTTCCATGCGCTTGTTGGAGACGAACTCGCTGACCAGTCCCGGAAGGCGGTCGATGGACACCGTGCCCTTCGGGTTCGTCGCGCAGACCCACTCGGGCGCAGCGGTGAAGCCCACCACGGTCTTCACCTTGGAGGTGAGGTCCACCAGCACGTCAGCCACGGTCGGGGGGCTCTTCCCGGCCCACGTCCAGTAGAAGCTGACCTTATCCTCACCATACTTGTCACAGCGGCGCAGGGTGATGTAGTAGTTGGCCTTCGGGAACTTGCGGTTCGCTGTGGGGGTTGCGGAGAGATTGATGTCGGTAGGGACGATGGGTTTCATGGTTGGACCTCCGGGTGTCCCTTTTACGCCTGTACCTACGGACAGATCAAGTTCCCAGCAGGATGGCTTCCTTTGCCAGGGCGATGGCGGTGACCAGGTCCTCCCGTGGACAGACGCAGTACCGATGGGGGTAGGGCTGCTCGTTCTTCACCTGGGTGGCGTGGGCTACGCACATCTCCCATGACTGGTCGTGGGGACCGTCCAACCGTGCCGTTGCGGGCTCGGTGCAGTAGGTTTCCTCGCCCGTCTTTTCGTCCGTGTGGACCGTGAAGGTACAGGTTGGCAGGGTGGCCATCAGGGCGTGCAGGGCGGTTTCGAGCTTTGCTTCACGTTCGGTCATCACACGGCTCCTTTGGTGTGGAGCTCGTGGACGATGGACTTCACCGCGGCCTTGTCTTTCTCGATCTGGGCGATAAGCTCTGCCCCCTTGGCCTCGGCAGATTCCTTCCGGGCGGTGAGCTCGGCCAGGGTCTTGCGGCTGCTGTCCGCGACCGCCTGGGCCTCACGGGCGATGCGCTCCTGGGTCTCGATCCTCCGGGTGACATCCGCGATCTCGTGAACGATCCCGGTCACGTCCCGAGGTGGTCCTTCGTGGCCGTACAGGAAAGTTTCGAGCTCCTCGATCTCGTGCTCGGCGTCGTGGATTCCCTTGGACAGTCCCAGCACCCGGTCGGTGATGGTTTCCACGGGGTCGGGCTTCGGCTCGGCAGTTTTCCTGGGCATCTGGTTCTCCTGCCCAGGATTACGCCCGATTCACCGGGACTCCACCAGCTTTCCGACCACTTCGGCATCGGATGTGAACCCAGCCTGGTGCAGGGCGATGGACAGGATGCCGTTGATGGCGCTCATGTTCCCACCCTGCACTCCCACCTTCCAGCCGTCCACAAGCTGGGTGATGCAGGGGTCTCCAGGCTTCACGGAGATGAACGTCAGGCCACACAACACCCGGATGAGGGCGTTCCGTTCATCACGGGTGAAGTCCCGTTCCATCAGGGCGTTCAGACGTTCGGCCTCCGCTGGCCCGTCCACGCCCCAGGAAATGGTGTCCCGCACGGACATCTCGAACGACCGGAGCTTGGTGAGCTCTTCCATGTCCGTCTTTGGTGCCGGGGCATCTTCGACCTTGACGAACCTGGGACCTTCGTAGCCGTCCTTGGATACAGGGCCGAGGAATTCCATCAGGGACCGGGTCCAGACCCCGGTGGGGCTGGTGTAGACCACCATGGGAGATCGGGTTGTCTCATCCACAACCATGGTGATGATCTGGTACAGCCCCCCCTTGAAGTGCTGCCAGGTCTCCCCGGGCTGGGGACCTTCCGGGGCCTTCACCGGACCATGCCCCTTGTCGTAGGCATCCAGGGCCTCCTGTGCGTCCCGCAGGGCCTTGGGGAGGTCCGGTGCGTCGGTTCCCCCGGTATTGGAGGGAAGGGCACCTAGAAGGGCACGTAGGGCCTGGATCGGGGTCATGTGGTACCTCCGTTGACCAACCACTTGCGGTCGTTGCGTCCCCGGCCCAGCCAGGCCCCGTCAGGGGTCTGGATCTTGTATCGAAGGACGGTCGGGTGCGAGGCAAAGCTCTTGGTCAGCCGGGCCTTCAGGACGGGCAGGGGCTCGTGGTAGACGGTCTCCCGGGACGAGGCGTTGCCGGTGTAGTAGGTGACCAGGACGAACGAGATCATGGGACTATTACGCCCCAGCGTCCATGCTGTGTCGTGCCCGCCACCGACGGAATTGCTCTGGGAACATGCTCCCTGGAGTCATGGTCCAGGGAGGTTGTCCGACCCACGTCGATGGGGTCATGTCCTCGACCTGAAGAATCTGACTGCGGACAACGAAGTGCCCGCCCGGGATGGTGATGGGGACCCAGGTTCCCATCTCCCGCTCAGGAAGGAACCTGTGGCCCTCCGTGTCTCCGTAGATGATGCGGATGGTCTGGTACCAGGGGGTCTCGTCCATCCCCCCGTCCACCCAGATGTCTCCCCCACCATCAGTACTGGAATAACTCACGATCATCTCGACGGAATGCACTTCGACCTGTGACACGTTCCGCAACAGGATGTACACGCTGTTGGGATGATGCGGCCCAGCGTCGATCTCCCCGTAGTAGGATTCCCTATCCGTGCGGGTCTCGATCATCCACACCGGGCTGTACCGATGTGGTGCGCCACTGTCCTGGATGGTGATGCGACTGACCGACTGCGTTGGACGGGGGGTCCTCCGTCGGGTCTCAGGGATGTTCCGCCAGGTATACACCACGGCCACAACAAGCCCGATGAACACCGAGAACCAGATGACGTGATTCCTCATGGAAGACCGCCACAAGGGTCGTCATCATCGGGGTCGTTCCCGTTCCCATGGCACTTGCTACACGCCCCTTCGTAGCCTGCCGTGGTGTGGTCAGGGTCGTACCCTGACCCCCCGCACCGACCACAGTTCGGTTTCGTCCCATGCCACACGGCGATGAGTCTCAACCACGCATGATGTTCGATGAGCGCATCTGCAACGGTGATGCGCCCGTTCCCACCACGGTGGGGTTGTGCCTTCTTCCAGTCGGAGTACGCATCGAGTGTCACTTCTGCACCTCACTGGTGTCCGGCGATAAGATTGTCCGGGAAGTCCCGCACACCCCACGTCGGCCACAACGGATGTGTGGGATCGTGGACGAGCTTCCCATCGAGGTTGATCTGCTTCAGGAAGGTGGCAAGGCCAGCTTCCTGAGCCTGCCGGGTCACGTCCTCGGCCCAGGCGTGCTCCATCGGGCGACCAAGGGTGTGGTTCGGACCCGACTCACAGGCTGTGATCACCCAGTGGATACCCTTCAGGTCCAGGGTTCCGGGGTCACCGAGAAGGGGCTCCACGGACAGGAAGCGCACCACCGCAGGGACGGCCCTGAGGATGTCGATCCGGCCCTTCACAGAAGCGTCCTCGACCGTCGTTCCCATCCACACGTTCGGCCAGCCCGTACCCCAGTCGGCCGGGAGGTTCGCTGCGATCCTCTCGGGCCTCTTGGTGCAGAGTTGGAAGATCAGGTGCGGACACCGACGGATGATCGCCCAGGTGTCCCCCCTCCAGGCGTCCGCCTTCTCGTGGAAGAAGTCACTCCACGAACAGACGAAGACCTTGGCGGTCGTGCCCTTCGCCACCATCTCCCGCTCCCACTTGATCGGGGCGTTGAAAGTCTTCGGGCTCGACCGGACGACGTTCTCCGGGGACTGCCCATAGTGCCGCTTCTCGCGGAACATGTAGCACTGGGCGCACCCCTGGGACACTTTGGTACAACCCTGAAAAGGGTTCCAGGTCCTATCCGTCCATGCGATGCCCGTTTTCTCAGCCATGGCCATGTTACGCCCGGAGATACCGGGCCGGGGTCACGGCTCGGGGGGATAGGGGATGGGCGTGCCGTTCTTCACCCGGTTCCAGGCGTCACGGATGGCCGTCTGGACTGTCTCGGGACTGCCCTTCCAGGCCCGGCGCCACCATTCACATGGCTCACCCATCACCTCGTTGCGCCCCAGGGCACAAACGAGCACGGTCTTACCGTTGTAGATCCGCACGCCCACCACGCCCATGTCAGTGAGCTCGGAGAACACGTACCCGTCGCTGCCCGTCACGCCGAGAGGTACATCATTGGGCCACAGTTTCAGCAGTTCGTTCACTTCATCGAACTTCAGGTCGGACATGGTTTTTCCCTCGGGTCATGGATGATGCAGATTCGCCGCAATCTTCTGGACTTCCTCGATGCTGTACGCCACGGGGATGCCAGCCTTGGTAGCCCAGGCCACTTCCTGGTCGGCTCCGGGGCTCGTTCCGGGCAGGCGCAGGAGGATGTGGCAGGCCAGCACCCACGATCGGCAGAACTCCATCCACACGTCCCAGTCATGCGGATGTCTGGCATCCCAGTAGTGGGTCAAGTGGGGTACAAACGGCGTGAATCCCAGACAAAGGAGAACATCTCCAGCGTCGATGGCAGTGAGAGTACAAACCAGAGGATCCGCGCTGTAGGGCCCAGCAACATAGACCCGGAACGTCACTCGGGCAGTGTTGGACATGGTGCTCTACGGATCATCGGTGAACGTCCGAGGACTGATCTCGGTACACGCTGTCGTTCATGGGGGTATTACGCCCGATGTCTGCATCATGGGTTCATCCCGTACGCCAGGGACCGCCCCCCTGCCTTCGACGTGCATGGAGATGGTCGCCCACACCTCGGGAGTGAACTCGCCCCAGGCGACCGCCCTGCCGTCGGTGACCTGTTCGATCCTGACGTGCCCACCAGGGAGACGCGCGAAACGCCAGCCATCATGTGAGTAGATCCATTCGTGTTCGGGAATCTGCGCCATGGATGACCTCCAGGGATCACCGTACACCTGGCCGGGGACTACCCGGACAACCCAGGGGCAAGGTGCAGGGGATGGTGGTTTTCCCATCACGGACAATGGCTATGGGGCAGTAGTCCAGACCAGCACAGGGATAGGTCGGCCCGATCTCCCAGTGATCTCCCACCCACCAGCAAGGCGTCCCCGGGGGAACCTTCGGGTGCGGGGGGCGCTTCATCGCACATTGGCGCTGGGACTGCGGTAACGATTCAGCACTCTCTTGATCAACTCCGACGTGCTGACCATTCCAGGGATGTCTGGAATGATGACCAGTTCGGCCCCTGTCCCCTCGACACCCACGACGTGCTTGATGCCCCAGAACGACTGGTGCTTGAAGACCTTGGTGACCTCGTACTTCCGCACCATGTTGGGAACTTCTGACAGGTCCCGCATGATGAACGCCGAGTGTACCACCGAGAGATTGTTGATGAGGTCGAACCGTTCGATCTCGGGCACGATGGGACGCTGGGGCCCCTTGGCCTTCCGCACCATCTTGTCGCTGTCCACCCCCACGATGAGCCTGTCGCAGAGGGCCCGGCAGCGTTGCAGGTAGACCAGGTGGCCTACGTGGAACAGATCAAAGCAGCCCGTGGTGAACCCGGTGACCATCAGTCGTCCCCTTCGAGCCAGACACACTCGTCGTTGAACGGGTAGCGCCCGGTGTCGCAGTCGAGCACGATCCTGGGTTGCCTTGAGTTCGGGCGCGTGATGGTGCAACGGACGATCTTAGGGGTCCTCGGCACACACCGCATGGTGTACATCCCGTGGACCAGCCAGGTGGCCCCGCGGGTCCAGGTCCAGACCTCGTGGATGGCCGCAAGCCTAGCGTCACCCACCTGAGCCTGGGAAGTCTGGGCAGCGACCGGGGCTCCTACGATGAGAACCAGCCCGAGGATCTTCAACATGGTCTTCATGGAGGTTTTACGCCCGGTGACCACAGCCACCAGACAGCGATCCTCCCGTAGACCAGCTCGTGCCGCTGAGTAGCCGTCCGTTGGTGCTCGATGTCATCGCAGAAGTGGAACGCCTCGTCATCCATGCGGCACCGACGACATAGGCAGGCCCCGACGATGGGCCTGTCGCACGCCTTGCCATCTTGATTGAACCACAGCCCGTCACACCGGATGTTGTCTCCCATGTGGGATAGTGTAAGACATGTAGGCAGGGTGTCAAGCTACGGATGGAAAATGGCAGAAGTCACGGCCCCCACAAGCACGATGACCAACGAGATGACGAGGAATACAAGCGCCACCGAGGGGCGATCTACCGTTTTCTTTTGATGATCTCGTTCGTGATCTTGCTGACCAGGTCGTTGTCCTGGCATGGGGTAACAACCTCCGATGTTGGGAGGACCCTCTTATCTTGCAGGGCCATTGACTGGTCACCGAGGGGACAGTTGTGGAATACCCAGAAATGGTGGCCACAGGTAGTGCAGATTTGGATCTTCATGGGAGTTCATCATCCCCCGTCCTGGTCAAAACAGGCTGGCGTCGGGCAGTCACACCGGGTCAACCCAGCGGCGGCGGCTCCCACTGTCCATCCCGCCACCACGGTCAGGACCAGCAAAGCAACCATGTACGTTACAACCCCTACCACGTCCCACTTCATGTTGACCTTCCGGGCCGCACACTGATGAGAGCCAGCAAGTCCTCGGGCGCATAGTCAGGGTATGCCGTCCCGGTGCGGTGGAACACCTCGGCCAGCTCGTGACAATGGGCACACACGGTGATGCCGTTGTCCAGGGTGTATCCGCCACCGAGGGCCTCATGTTCCCAGTAGCCCGAGAATGTCGGGTTTTTCATGCACTAGGTACAGCCCCCGGCGCTTCAGCCGCCGGATAACAGCACACGGGTCAACCCCAAAACGTCTGGCAACGGCTCTTGCAGAGGTACATTTGACCTCTTCTGCCAGAGCTTTGTCTTCAGGCCATGCGACTTTGCACCCTTTATTCAGCACGGGACGGGTGCGTAGGTCTTCGTCCAAATCGTATGTCAGGGGGGGAGGTTTTACATGGGGGCATACCCCATCATTTATCGCCCGTCCCAAATTGCAGTTGTAGCAGAGCACTTGAAGGTCATCTCGGTGGTTTTTGAGAGCGTCAAAATAGAAGGTTACACTGGAGATGGGATTCCTCACCCCCCGTTTCCCGACCTTGCTGAGTCTCTTCCTATCCGCAGCTCCATCATTGTTTTTGTGGTCCAGCGTGAGGAAGAGAAGGTTTGACTCCCCGCAGCAGGCGCACACACCACCGTACAGGTTGATGACCCTCTGACGGATTCGTTTGCGGTACAGCATCCCCCTATCCCTACGAACCCGACTAAAACGGAGAGTGACTTGGACTTTTTTTTCCAGGCACCCCTTGCATCCTTTTGTGTCTGGCTCGGGGGGGTTTTTACCGCAATAGAGGCAGACCCCAGCAACCCTACGTTTCTCCCACAAGCGTTTTCGAGAACTGTAGTCGCCCATACTATGTAGACGGGTATCAACAAGTTATTTGATGTGGTGGGCATCCACCCCAGGTGCTCCGCACTTGCGGCACTTCCCACCGTCCCGGTCGAAGACCTCCTGACGGAACCGGGCACGGACCTGTTTCTTGGTGCTGCTCATTGCCAGTGCCTTCGGTGGAGATCGTCGTCCAGCCACACACACCCCTCGTTGAAAGGGTACGCCCTGGCATCACAAGTCAACAGGGCCCCAGGCCGCCCGGGGCCACTGACGGAGCACAGTGCCCACCCATCGCTCCGTACAGGGGAACAGGTGATCCGCAGGCGGTCGTCCCGGGTCCATCCGTTGTCCCCGTTCCACCGGAACCATGCCCACACCTCGTGACGGGCAGCCATGATGGCGTTGTCCAGGAGCGTGGGTACAGGACAGGCTGAACATACTTGGCAGAGCCGCGGGGCTACCGGGGCGACCCGCAGGAGCCCCACGATGTGCCAGATCAGGGGGGACACGGTGAGAAGCACCGCGACGATGGTGGCTCGAACCATGGCATTGCGGGTCAGGATGATCATTGGGATCCTTTCCGGGCCGGGTGACTCTAGCGCCCCCGCTGGCAGAACTCCTCATGCAGGCTGCCCCCGATGTCCGTGTCTTCGGGGAACCAGTTCTCCCCGTGCTGGCGGTGGTACTCCTTGTCGGATGGGTGAGGGCAGGGGACGACTTTGAAACCAGGCAGATCGGCCGCACCCCCGTCAAGGGCGGTGAGGATGCTGAACGCCAGCCCGTGCAGCTTGTCATGGACTGACTCGACCCTGGTCTCCTTCTCCCAGTAGGCGATCATGCCGGTGAAATGGTCGAGGAACATCTTGCGGATTTCCTCGCGGGTGTACTCTCGGGGTTTGCTCATGGGCTCCATTACGCCCCGGAAAACCAGGATTCCTACGCACTTCTGGTAGGTGACATCCCACTCGGAGCCGCGGGTGGGCACGGCGAGGAGCTTGGTCCGGTACCGGATCAGTTCGGGCGTCCTCTTCTTGCTCATCTGGTGGAACGTCAGCAATCGGGTGGGAACCATAGAAATCGTTACGCCCACCGTCAGACAAATCGGGCTCACCCCGTCTTCATGGGCATAAGGAGACACCATGCACCTTCTCAACGCCTTCAGCCTGAACATGCTCCCGTCGGCCACCCCCTGCACCATCCAGGTCAAACCCGTGGGGCTCATCGAAGCCCAGGCTCTTGCTGCCACCACCACGTCGGCCGTGGGCCACGCAGACACCGCCACGGTGTTCGCGTCGGTCCTGGGTGTCCCCGTCCCCTGTGCCCGGGTGAACGTCGCCCTGAAGGTAGGGGACACGGCCCTGGTGGGTCAGTACCGGGGACCCCGACTGCCCGAGGGGGCTACCACCCTGCCCACCGGGGCAACCATCGAGTGGGTGATCGTCACGGTCAGCTAGACCTTCAGCGGCCCTGTCACCCCGGCCTGGATGGCGTTGATCTCACCACAGAGGGTCTTCTGCCGGTCGGGCGGGAGGGACATGGCGACCTGGGCGTACAGCCTCAGGTAGACCTTCCTCATGGGGGCCACGATCCCGTCCCGTAGTTGAAGGAACCTGTCCCACACCTGGCGAGCAAAGTCCCGCTCGGTCTGCTGGGCCTTGGTGTACTCCCGGCAGGCGAGAAGAACCGCATCCCACCAGTCCTGGGTGACCTCGATGGTACCTTCGGGTCGAAGAGTATCGGTGTTCAGGGGTTCGGGACAGGGGACGTAGCCCTCCCTGGGGGCATCCCTACGCAGGGAAGTCTGCTCCGATGGGGTGAGCTGGTTCCACAGGAGGGCTGTGTCCATGTCCAGCTTGTCCCGTAGGTCCGCAGCATCCCCCGTGGTGACGACCCACTGCTCCCACAGGTCCCGGGCCTTGTACACGGCATCCATGTACTGCTGGCGAAGGGCTGTGAGCTCCTGCATCGCCTTGGTGGGGTCACTCACGACATCCTGTTACGGGCCATGGCGCCCAGGAACATCTCCTTGATCATGGCTTCCACGGAAGCGCTCGACCTGGGCTTCCCATCACGGAGTTCCT
>Ga0315295_10003715_pt1 | contig 12962 bp, 13 predicted proteins | sample YL17G14_0_MG_FD_204453 | JGI IMG/M metagenome (GOLD analysis project Ga0315295, IMG submission 204453) | Sediment microbial communities from Yellowstone Lake, YNP, Wyoming, USA - YL17G14_0 | ecosystem: Environmental > Aquatic > Freshwater > Lake > Sediment | place: USA: Wyoming | collected... | reverse complement strand
TTGGCCATAATGACCAGGTCGCTGTGGGTACCCAGTCCGGGCAGAGGGTTTATTTCCAGAAAATACGGCACTCCACCGGCGCTGATGCGGAAGTCCACGCGTGCAAAGTCACGGCACCCCAGAGCCTCAAACGCCTTGAGGCTGGCAGTTTGTATACGTTGCAGTACCTTCTCCTCTAGACCAGCCGGGCACTCATAATCAACCAACTCCAGATAATTGCGTTTCACCTCAAGGGTATAGAGAAAACAATCGTTCCTTTGTCTCGGAAGTATGCGCATCACGCCCGGGACCTTGGGTGGTGAGTTGCCTATGACTCCCACGGTAACCTCGTCACCTAAGATAACCCTTTCCATCATTGCTGGTTGGTGATACTTATCCAGCAAGCACCCAATTACCTCATTCGCCTGTTTGGCATCTTCCACAAGTGAAGTGAGGCGAATTCCCTTGCTTGAGCCTTCATACGCTGGCTTAATGATAGCCGGGAAAAGGGAACGGCAATGGTTTATCTCATGCAGCTCTTGCCTATCATTGATTATGCGCCAGGTCGGGGTACTCACTCCTTCTAATGCGACCAGCTTTTTGGTCAAAGGTTTGTCCAGGCATATGGCCAGACATTGGGGATCGGAACCGGAATAGGGTATGTTTAGCATCTCGAGGATTGAAGGCACCTGAGCTTCCCGACTGCGGTAGGTACCTCGCCCTTCAGCGATGTTGAAGACGAAATCCACCTTCTCTTGAAGAATCTTGCCCAAAAACTCGCGGCCACCGCCAAGCATGGTTACTGTGTGCCCCTCAGCTTCAAGAGATGCGGCTATGAGGTCCACGGTTTCCGAAGAGTCATATTCCTCACAAATGTCATCGCAGGCAGCTTGCTGGAGCGCGATTGTCTCCTTCAGGTCATATGACAAGCCTATCCGCATCCAGAACTCCTTCTAACCCGAATTGGCAGCGCTTCTTGAGGCATGTTCGCAGTAGCACTGCCGGCTGGATATGACACCTCGGCATGTGGTTCAGCGGGTACCATTTTCGCAGGATTTCGATAATGGAAAACGCGCTCCTCGTAGTTCCGCAGCACCAATTCGCCTTCAGTCTGCGCCAGGACGTAGTGCGGCTGGAGAGGGACCTTGCCACCGCTCTGGGGCAGGTCTATCACGAAGGTTGGGATAGCCAGCCCTGATGTGTGCCCCCGCATTCCCTCTATTATCTTCATTCCAGTCTCCACAGGCGTGCGCAGGTGCTCAGTGCCCTGTACCTCGTCACACTGAAAGAGATAGTAAGGGCGCACCTTTATTTTCAGAAGCCCGTGGCACAGTCCGGTTTGAGCTTCAACGCTGTCATTAATGCCGCGCAGCAGGACAGATTGATTGTTTACAGGGACACCACTCCGCAGCAGACGGTCACATGCCTCGGCCGCTTCTGGAGTTATCTCCCGGACATGGTTGAAATGCGTATTAAGCCATATGGGGCCGTACTTGGCCAGCATACTACACAGTTCATTGTCTATGCGCTGGGGCAGCACTACCGGGAACCTGGTGCCGATACGGATAATTTCGACGTGCTTTATGTTTCTTAGTCGGCTAATGATGTTCTCAAGGAGACGGGTAGAAAGTGTCAGGGGATCACCACCTGAGATAATAACATCCCTGACAGCCTTGTGCTGGCCTATGTAGTCCAGCATGGCGTCGACTTCAGCAGGGGATCGCACCCAACCGCCATTTCGCCATTCTCTCTTACGGGTGCAGTGTCGGCAGAACATGGGGCAGATGTCAGTAAACACTAGCAGTACACGGTCGGGGTAGCGGTGTACCAGCCCAGGAACCACTGTGTCTTTCTTCTCGTCCAGTGGGTCCTCCAGACCCATCGACCCCATGGTCATTTCCATAGGAGAAGGTATCGCCTGCTTTCTTATGGGGTCATCGGGGTCATCAGGGTTGATTAACGACAGATAATAGGGAGTCACAGATAGGGGATAGCGCATGGTTACTAATCTGAGTTGCGCTTGTTCTTCAGCGGATAAAGGAATGGATTGGGCTAGTTGTTCGACGCGGGTGATTCTGTTTCGGAACTGCCACTTCCAGTCATTCCAGAGGCTGTCTGGAACATCTCGAAAGAGTCTGTATCTAGTCGTGGCTATTTTACTTGGAGGTTTCTCCTCCAAATCATCAGAGATGCTGCGCTTACCGGGAGGTTCCTCTTCAGTGTCGCTGTTGTTACAACGTTCCAGACAGCGCTTCTCTGATTCGAGCACGGGTTGACGTTTGAGTTTTACCGATGCCATTTTCACTTTTGTTGCTTTTCCCTCCGTTACAAATAATCTATACGTAGCTGATTTCTGCGATATTCAGGAATTATTTGACCTGAATTCCTTTCCATGTTATAATCTACATGTTTTCAAGTATATGAAATAAATTTCTTGACTTAATTGTACAGCCTTTATTGGAGTTGTCAAGGGGTTTTAGCCTTCCCGAAAAAATTTTCAAAAAAGAATTTTTTCGGGTGTGATGAGGCCCAGTTTTGAAGAGGTGGTGTAATCATGCCGGGATGGAAATTTGTTACTAACCATGCTCTGGTGCTTTGCCAGATTGCTCAACAACCACGGATTACTATTAGGGAGCTTTCTCAGACGATAGGCATTACTGAGAAGGCGATACACAGGATAATCACTGGCCTCGAAACTGATGGCTATGTTGCCAAGATAAGAGAAGGCAGACGTCTAAGATATCGAATCAATCCCGATTTGTGCCTCCCCGATGAGATGTTGCAGGACAAAGAGGTCGGTGACTTTCTGGAGGTACTTGGCTGGAAGAGACGGCGCAGGCAAACGCAGAGGAGAGAGGTGGTTGCTGTCGGTGGAAAAACAGGACTCTAGCGAAGCTGCACTGGTTAATCAGCGTGTCGTCACCAAGACCAGGCTTATAATCTTAGTCATTGGGTAGAATCGGTGTTCGTTTAATACCTTAGTGACAACTCTTTCTGTCATTGCGAGGAGCGATAGCGACGAAGCAATCTCTAAGCGAGGCTCCTGAGTCCAATTATAGCGGGCTCCTGCTTCGCGATGACATGAATGTCTAGCGCACCCTTCCTCTGGCAAGCGACGCAAATATGCCTCCGAAGCAGAGAATGGCGAAAATTATGAACGATGTCTTCATACTTTGCTGGAAAAGCGAATAGTATTCGGGTGTAATTTGAACTCTCCCGACGTATAGGGCAAACATCAACATGGCGACTCCCATACTTAAGACCATGCCGACCTGTCGCATCGTCGCCAGCATTGCCGAAGCTACCCCGTAAGCCGTCTTGGGTGCAGAACTCATAACTGCGTTGGTATTGGGAGACACGAAGAGAGCAAAGCCAAAACCAATCAGAACTAAATTGCCGATAATCAGCTTTAATGAGGTTTCTTCATTTAGAAAAATGAAGAGGATAAGTCCTACCATGTTCAACACCATTCCTGCTGAGGCAATTAGCCTTGGTTCAATCCTGTCCGAGAGCCTGCCGGTAAGCGGTGAAAAAATAGCCTGCACAGCGGGCATGGCGACCAGAATCAAGCCGGCATTTTGAGGATTGAATCCCTTCATATACTGCAAGTAAAGACTTATGAGGAAAGTTACGGCGAATGTCGCACTGTAGTTAATCAACGCCGCCAGATTGGAAAAGGTAAAAGCCTTGCTGTTTATGAAGAGGCTTATGTCCAGGACCGGACTTCTTGTTCTCGTCTCCCATCTGGTAAATGCTAAAAGCCCGATGGTTCCTCCGATAATCAATCCCGCTCCTGACATCGCTGGCAGGAGTGTGAAGCCGTATACCAGCGCTACCAGCCCAAGGACATAGATTACGGAGCCGGCAAAATCAAATCTCTCGCCCTTTGCTCCTGTCCACTCGCCTTTTAGCTTCCATAAAACGACACCAAGAACCAACAATCCCAGGAGTGCACCTATGAGAAAGATGCTCCTCCAGCCAAGATGCTGCGTGAGAACCCCACCCAAAACCGGACCGAGGGAGAGGCCAAGATATGCTGCTGCAACAATTGTCCCCAGGACCTTCCCCCTCTCGTTGGCGGGAAATACCGTGGTAAGCAGTGCTACTGCGGTCCCGGCAAGCATGGCACCGCCGATTCCCTGCAAAACCCGCCAGGCAATAAGCATGGTGGCGGAGTTTGCCAGTCCCGAAAGAAGGGATGAGAATGTGAAGATACCTATGCCGCAGGCAAAAATCCTCTTCCTGCCATATATGTCGGCAATTCTGCCGAAGGGAACAAGAAGTGCTGCCGAGGACAGGAGGTAAGCAGTAGCAATCCAGCCCAATGTGACTGCGTCCAATGAAAGTTCTTTCCCGAGTGAAGGGAGAGCAATATTCACAGCGGAGGCCATGAAGGGAAAGACAAAGGACGCCATTGTGGTGACAAGAAGTACCGCTCCTTTGCTGGTGCTGTTGCCCGCATGGTCATCCATAATCAGCCAGTTTAACTTATTTACTGAGAACTCTTCTAGTCTTGGTTGACAGACAGCTTACTAGGCAACAGTTGCTTTAGCGGAAATATCACTGTAAACTTCTGATTCCCCGTAGTCTCATATCAGGGGATGCAGGAGAGAGGAAAAATGTTTTCAACAAAGGCCGGGGCTACCAAGCTACTGATTGGTGTAGTTGTCGGTTTGATAGTATTCAAAGTGGTTGTCGGCTTGCTAACCCACAGTATCAGCATAGTGGCCCAGGCAGCTGACAGCTTATTGGATTTGTTTGCCGGAATAATTACCTTCTCCGCTATTCGGTTTGCAGCTAAGCCAGCTGATGCCGAACATCAGTATGGTCACGGTAAAGCAGAGGATATCGCCGGCGTTGGTCAGGCGATTCTCATCTTCATCGCCGGCGGACTGATAATCTATTCGGCAATAGACCGGATAATAACAAAACAATATATCGTTGACCAACCCGAAGCTGGAATAGCTGTGATGGCGGTTTCGATAGTGGTCAGCATCTTTCTCTCTCGTCATCTATTGAAAGTTGCCCGGCGCACTGCCTCAATTGCGTTGGAGGCTAATGCTCGCAATATTGCCGCCGATGTCTACTCCACCTCAGCAGTACTGGTGGGGCTGGCAATACTACGATTCAGCGGGCTCGATATAATTGACCCTATACTCGCTATCGCAGTTGCTGTTTACATACTGAAAGTAGCTGTTGATACTATCCGTAAGCCGATATCCGGACTGCTTGATGAAAAGCTACCTCCTTCACAAGAGGCAGTTATCGAAGACTGTTTAGGGAAACACAGCCGTGAGGTGTCCGGCTACCACGCATTACGGACACGTCGAGCCGGGAGCCAGAGTTATATAGACCTTCATCTAGTAATGGCCAGCGACATCAGTTTGGAGCAGGCTCATCAGATATGCGACCGCATTGAAGTCGAAATAGAAAGCGCGCTCCGTGAGGCCAGCATAATCATCCATGCTGAGCCGTGCAACAACGAATGTGAACAGTGCTTGGCAATCTGCTCAAAACGCCGAACTAGCTAAAAGGGACGGCAGTTTGGCCATTTCAAGCTAGGTTTCAGAGTTAAGACCCTGAGCATCCAAATTGCTGCAGCAGCCACCCGCCGCCATAGACTATGGCGAAGCCAATCGCCAGGCAAATCAAGAGTATGATTGGACCTCGGAGAAGGAATTTCTTTATCATGACAACCGGACCTTAGCTTGACCGTTTGTGGGCTTTTGTGGTCTGGGTTCTCTTAGATACAGCGTCCTTGGACACAGCGTCCTTATATACCCTTGCCAGGCTCTTGCCATGCTGGGGCATCCTGGCCTTTTCCTTGACTCGCCGCCTTTCTCTTCGTTCCTGCTTGGTCTTCCTGGCCAGCTGGTCCTGGTTTGTAATGTGCTCGTTTACCACTTAATTTCGTATGAGCCGAGGATAAAATCGAGGTCATTTTGAAAAGCGGAGAGTTTTTCCTGGGGGAAGAGGGTTTCATCTATGTCAAGGAGCATTTTTGTTTCATCCTGTGGTGAGCCCAGAATATGTACGCTGCCGAACTCCTCTTGGTTTTTCTCTTGCTCGGCCGGCGTTTTTAATGCCAACGTGGTACGCGATTGAGTGTCGCCGCTGGGAAGACCATATGTTTGCGACTCAGTCTCAACGACTACAATCCCTTGTTTCTGCAACAAACCTTGTACCTCATCGCAGAGCATCCCAGGACTTAAGCCCCTATAAGTCTTTTTAATCTGAATTGTCATTTCGTTCTCCTGCCCAGTATTATAGCATTTTCTTTTCTTGGTTTCACGGTTCATATGATATAATTGGAATCTGAAATGAAAAGAGAACTGATGCAAATCTTGGCCTGTCCCGTATGCAAAGGGGATTTGGAGCTTAGGGCGGATGAGGAAAAAGGGGAAGAAATAGTCACGGGTTCTCTGTATTGTTCTAAGTGCAACTATTCTTACCCGATTGTAGATACGATTCCCAATTTGCTGCCGCCGGAACAGCAGGCCTAACTCGAAACCATTCTGCCGCGATCGTGCATTTCCCTTGGAAGCCTTGGTCAAATCTATTCACGTACGAGTCGGGTTCGTCAAGGGGTATACGCAACGCCTGCGGTGGGCGATTCCCAGACTTCCACACTTACCAACTTCACCGGAGACTTGGAAAAGTGGACCTGGAGCGCGTCATAGATAATGGCAGCAATATTCTCGCTGGAGGGTCCAATCTTATTAAGAGGAGCCATATCATTAAGGCAGGTATGGTCGAATCGAGCCAGGACTTCTTTGAGCTGCTGCTTTAGCTGTGCGAAATCATAAGCTAGGCCAGTCTCATCGAGCTTGGTTGCCCCAAAACGAGCTACTACCTTGAAGCGGTGACCATGTAACTTCTCACACTTACCATGATAGTTCGGGAGATAATGGGCAGCATCAAAATGATCTTCTACAAATAGCTGATACATCGAATCCTCCTTTATGCTTTCGCACTCCCTTGCGTCCTTCAACATCATTGGCTAATTGGGCGATGCTCTTGCCGAGCTCGGGATGGATTAGGTCCGGGGCGATTTCCGCTAATGGCATAAGAACGAAGGCCCGCCCCTGCAAACGGGGATGTGGAATGGTCAAGTCTTGAGTGCTCATAATCCTATCTTCATAGAAAAGAACATCTATATCTATAGTGCGGGGTGCATTGGGAAAGCTGGGAACTCTGCCCATTTTGGTTTCGATGTCTTTAGCGACATGGAAAAGCTCGGCAGGAAGCACATCGGTGGCGATGCGGCAAACCAGGTTGAGAAACAACGGCTGCTCCTCGTAGCCAACTGGCTCGGTCTCGTAGATTGACGATATCTTTTCAAGATTTGCTTTTGCAGAAAGCAATGCCAGAGCCTGGCGGAGGTTCTCTTCCCGTTCTCCCAGGTTTGACCCCAGACCAAGGTAGGCAATAGCCAATTCGCTTACACGCCTCTCACAACGGCATCACTCATCTTACATACGCGTGCCATCTCCCTGACATCGTGCACTCGAACAATATCAGCGCCCTTGGCGATGCCGATGGCTACGGTGGCCGCCGTTCCTTCCAGCCGCTGGTCGCCGGGTGGGACGAACGCCACTTTGTTCAACCTCTGTTTAGGAGTCAAGTCGAGCACCCAGCCTATAAAGGACTTGCGTGAGCTACCCAGAAGGATAGGCCTGCCCAGCATTTTGAGTTCGTCCAGGCGTTGTAGAACCTCCAGATTTTGCGGCTGTGTCTTGCCGAAACCTATGCCCGGGTCGATGATTATATTCTCCCAGGGCACTCCTGCGATTAGCGCTTGCTTGATGGCTCTTTTCAAGTCGGAAACAACCGCAGGCATAATGTCCTGGCACGGAGAGTCCCGCTGATTACTCATCAAAATGATCGGCACACCTTTCTGAGCTGCTAAATCAGCCAGCGCGGGCTCTTTCTGCAGTCCCCAGATGTCATTTATCATGTTGGCTCCGGCATCCAAAGCCTGCCGAGCTACCTCCAGCTTATATGTATCCACACTTACGGGTACCGATACCTCCGTAGCCAGCTTTTCCACAACAGGAACTACCCGCCGCAGTTCTTCGTCGATGGAAACCGGGGTTGAGTCAGGGCGAGTGGATTCTCCGCCGACGTCAATTATGTCTGCTCCTTCGGAGGGTAATCGCTTGGCATTGGCTATAGCTTCTTCAGCATCGGCTATTCCATCCCCAGAAAAAGAATCAGGGGAGACATTTACCACCCCCATGATGTAGGTGCGCTGGCCCCAGTGGAAAATGCTGGTGCCGCATGGTGTCGAACCCAGATTGCTTGGCTTGTATTCAGACATGTTATTGATTATAGCAGAGGGGACGACTAAAATAGTGAAGCAACAAGAATGGGGAAGACATTAGCCGAGAAGATTCTGAGCCTGAAATCGCATGGCGAGGCGAAGGCCGGGGACGTTGTAATCGCCGATGTGGACTTGGCTTTTGTCCAGGACACTACCGGCCCCCTCACCATAAGACAGTTCAAGGAAAGCGGTTTTGAAGCTCTAGCCAAGCCACAACAGGCAGTAGTATTCCTGGACCATGCCGCTCCCAGTCCCGCTCAGCAGCTTTCTAACGACCATATCCTTTTACGCCGCTTCGCCGGGAAAGCGGGTTGTCCCATCTACGATGTCGGCGAAGGCATATGCCACCAGCTGATGGCGGAGAATTTCGCTAATCCCGGGGATGTCATTGTGGGTGCGGACTCTCATACTGTTACTGCGGGTGCTTTGGGAGCTTTTGCCACCGGCATGGGTTCCAGCGATGTTGCCGTAGCCTTAGCCCTGGGTAAAATCTGGTTTCGAGTGCCGGAGAGTTTTCTCATTGAGCTCAATGGCGCCTTCCCGCGGGGAGTCTATGCCAAGGACTTGGTCCTGTATCTCATAGGTCAGATTGGCGCTGATGGCGCTAATTACAGGGCTTTGGAATTCAGGGGCGAAGCCCTGGCTCGGATGACTATGTCACAGCGTCTCACTATCGCCAATATGGCTGTGGAGGCTGGAGCCAAGGTGGGCTTGTTTCCCAGCGATAAAATCACACGGGACTTCCTTAGAGAGCATGGCCGGGGCGACAAATACAGGCCATTATCTGCAGATACTGGAGCAAATTACGAACAAGTCATACCCGTGAATCTCAGTCAGCTTGAGCCAATGCTCTCGCTTCCCCACGCTGTTGATAACGTCCGTCCCGTGGCTCAAGTGAAAGGAGTCAAAATCCAGCAGGCATTCATTGGCACCTGTACTAACGGACGTCTGGAGGATATAGCTGTGGCTGGCGAGATTCTTAAGGGCAAGAAAAGACACCCCGGTACTAGGTTGCTTATAGCGCCAGCTTCGAGGCAGGTGCTAATTCAGGCTATGGAAAAAGGCCATATCCAGAGCTTAATTGAAGCTGGTGCAATTATTCTACCGCCGGGCTGTGCTGCCTGCCTCGGTCTTCATCAGGGAGTGTTGGGAGATGGCGAGGTTTGCCTGTCCACCGCCAATCGTAATTTCAGGGGAAGAATGGGTAACCCTGAAGCTATGATATACTTGGCTAGCCCCGCTACTGCCGCCGCCTCAGTCATGAAGGGCGAAATTACTGACCCCCGAGAATTTGTGTAATGCCAGATTTAGTGTTAAAAGGCAAAGCCATCAAGCTGGGGGATAATGTCTCCACAGATGATATTATCCCTGGCAGGTTTGCCCATCTGAGGAGCAACTTGCCTGAACTGGCCAAGCATGTCCTAGAGGATGCTGCGCCTGAATTTGCTTCAAAGGTAAAGGCTTTGTCAGTGGCAGGTGGAGGCAAAGCGATCTTGGTGGCGGGCAGAAATCTTGGCCTGGGTTCCAGTCGGGAACATGCTCCGATGGTCATCAAGATGTCTGGGGTCGATGCTATTTTAGCCAAGTCGGCAGCACGTATCTTTTTCCGGAACGCCATAAACCAGGGCATGCCTGTCCTGCTTTGCGACACCGACAAAATCGGGGATGGCGATGAGCTGGAGATAAATGTGATAGATGGTAAGATTGCCAATTTGACTTCCGGTATTACATTAAGCTGTGGCAAGATGCCGCCGATAATGTCCGCCATCCTTGAAGAGGGTGGGCTTATCCCGTACATACAAAAGCATAAGGACTTCAAGCCGCAAAAGCATTACTAGGATGAGGGTTTTGAATTTGGGGCATTCGGGTCTTGGATTTGTTTAGAGTTTAGAAGTTAGCAATTAGGATTTATTGAGATGCAGCACAAAGTAACTTTTATCCCGGGCGATGGCATAGGTCCTGAAGTAGCTGAGGCGACGCTGCGGGTACTGGAAGCTACTGGGGTCAACTTCCTGTGGGATACTGTTCTCATAGGTAGCCAGGCTCAGGATAAGTTTGGCACGCCTCTACCTGACCAGGCCCTCCAGTCCGTAAGGGAAAACAAGGTCGCCCTTAAGGGACCGGTGACCACGCCCATAGGCGCAGGCTTCCGGAGCGTTAATGTCGCTTTGAGGCAAGCCCTGGACCTCTATGCCTGCCTTCGTCCTTATAAGGTGTACCCCGGTATAGAAACGCCGTTCAAAGGGGTGGATATAGTAGTGGTCCGGGAGAATACTGAAGACCTCTATGCCGGCATCGAATTTGCCAGAGGTGACTCAGAAACCAAGAAATTGCTGGACCTCGTCCTCCATGCCACAGGGAAGAAGCTGAACAAAGACTCTGCGGTAAGCTTGAAGGTTATATCTGAGACAGCGAGCCGGCGGATCGTCAAATTTGCCTTTGAATATGCCCGACAGAACGGAAGAAAAAAGGTCACTGCGGTTCACAAGGCTAACATACTCAAATTCTCAGACGGGCTTTTTCTGGATACTGCCCGGGAAGTAGGTAGGGAGTATAGCGATATAGAATTTAACGATATGCTGGTGGACGCAATCTGTATGGAGCTGGTCAGGAAGCCTCAGATGTTTGATGTCCTCGTTTTGCCCAATCTGTACGGCGATATAATCTCCGACCTCTGTGCAGGGCTAGTTGGCGGCATGGGCATAGCGCCGGGAGCCAACATCGGGGATGAGGTAGCTATTTTTGAACCTACCCATGGCAGCGCCCCTAAATATGCTGGCAAGAATAAGATCAATCCCATGGCTATGATGCTCTCCGGTGTGATGATGCTGCGCTATCTCGGAGAGAAAGATAGCGCCGACAGGTTGGAAAGCGCTATAGCTGAGGTCATAGCCGAAGGCAAGAATGTCACCTATGATTTGAAGCTCGATGCCGCCAGTGCGGTAGGCACCAGCCAGGTCGCCGACGCCGTGATAGCGAAGCTAAAGCGTTAATCTTAACCAGCCGTCTAGAACTCATTCGAGGTTTTTGACTTAGCAGGCATTACAAGCTACCATATGAGCATGAGCACAAAGACTGTGCCTAAGCTAACTCTTTTTCCCCTCATGACTGAGGTAAATAAGCAAAGTCACCTTGTTATCGGTGGCTGCGATGTTGTTGACCTGGCTAAGGAATTCGGCACGCCGCTCTATCTTCTCGATGAATCCACCCTCCGCTATAAGTGCCGTGAATTCAAAGATGAGTTCGGAAGATATTATCGTGATACACTGGTCATCTATGCCTCCAAAGCCTTTCTGAACAGGGCTCTGGCTCTAATATTTAAGGAAGAAGGACTGGGGCTCGACGTCGTCTCCGGAGGAGAACTCAGCATCGCCCAGTCCGTGGATTTTCCTATGGACAAGGTCTACTTCCACGGCAACAACAAGACGCCGGAAGAGCTTAATCTGGCTCTGGACTGGGCAGTAGGCAGAATTGTGGTGGACAACTTTTACGAGCTTGGGATGCTTAACAAGCTAGCTAAGAAGAGGGGGATTAGCCAGAATATCTTGCTTCGCCTCACTCCGGGGGTCGACCCCCACACTCACCAATATACTACTACCGGGACAATAGAGAGCAAATTCGGCTTTCCCTTGGCTAACGGGCAGGCTGAAGAAGCGGTAAGTCAGGCTTCATCAGCCTCCAACCTTAATCTTGTGGGCCTGCATTTCCATCTTGGCTCCCCGGTGCCCGATGTTCAGCCTTACGATTTGGCCATAGAGATCGTGCTTCGCTTTGCCCGGGGAATGAGCCAAAAATTCGGCTTCGACCTCAGCGAATTCGACATCGGTGGCGGTTTTGCTATTCCATATACTGTGGACTCTGAAGTGCCCACAACAGCAGAGTATGCCCGTGCTCTGACGGGCAAGCTCGGTAGTCTCGTTTCGGAACTGGGGTTGAGTCGCCCGCGGCTAATTGTCGAGCCCGGAAGGGCAATTGTCGCCCAGGCTGGAGTGGCATTATACAAGCTCGGGGCGATAAAGGAGATACCGGGCATAAAGAAATACGTCTGTGTCGATGGCGGCATCAGCGACAATATCCGGCCGGCGCTCTATGGAGCGAAATATGAGGCTCTGGTGGCTAACAAAGCGCTGGAGTCGGAAGGAAACATGGTTACCATTGCTGGCAAACTCTGCGAGTCTGGGGATATTTTAGTACAGGACGTCAATTTGGCTGCAGCGCGTCCCGGCGACGTCATAGCTATTCCAGTCTGCGGTGCTTATTCCATCCCCATGGCGAGCAATTATAATGCCCTGCCCAGACCAGCTATAGTCATGGTAAAGGAAGGGCGAGCACGTCTTATTCGACGCCGGGAAACTTATCAGGATTTGATGAGTCTGGACGTGATTTGACATGTGGCAAGTTATCGGACAGGACAAGGTTTTATCTTTGCTGGATTATAGCCTTAAAACCGATGCTATAGCCCACGCCTATCTTCTGGTGGGGCCGCGGCATGTGGGCAAAGGGACTTTGGCCATCAATCTGGCGCAAGCCCTAAATTGCGATGGTCCAGAAGTGCCGTGTGGCGAATGCCATTCCTGCCAGCGAATCCTGGAGGGCAAGCACGCTGATGTCACACCTATTGGCCTGGATTCGAGGACGGAAATTGGCATTGATGATATTC
>Ga0315295_10003714_pt1 | contig 12969 bp, 12 predicted proteins | sample YL17G14_0_MG_FD_204453 | JGI IMG/M metagenome (GOLD analysis project Ga0315295, IMG submission 204453) | Sediment microbial communities from Yellowstone Lake, YNP, Wyoming, USA - YL17G14_0 | ecosystem: Environmental > Aquatic > Freshwater > Lake > Sediment | place: USA: Wyoming | collected... | reverse complement strand
TACCATAATAGTGATCAGCAGAGATGTGATAATAATTACAGGATGGTTTCTCCTTTATCTCATTACCGGCACCTCACATGTTCAGCCGTCAATACTTGGCAAGGCTACGATATGGTTGCAGAGTCTGCTTATCGCTTATATTCTTCTTGATATCAATCTGCCCATCCTGCCGGATATGCCCTATTTCTTTCTCTGGGCAACATCAGGGATTACAATACTCTCAGGACTTCATTATATTTACAAGGGATTAAAACTGACACATGCAGGCTGAACATGGCATTCAGATAGATACTGTCCAGCAAGGCAGCCCGGCTGAAAAAGCAGGTCTCCTCCCCGGAGATACAGTCCTGTCCATAAATTCACATAAGCTCCGCGACCCTGTTGACTTCATGTTTTTCAGTGCTGACGATAGCCTTGATACTGAAGTTAAGCGTGGGGGAAAAATTATTCATATTCAAATCGTCAGAGGTGACAGAAAAGAATTCGGGGTGCATTTCAAACCTTTTAAGGTCATGACCTGTAAAAATAACTGTATCTTCTGTTTTATCAAACAGCTTCCGGGAGGGCTAAGAAAATCTCTATATATAAAAGATGAAGACTACAGGATGTCCTTCCTGTATGGAAATTACGTCACACTTTCCAATCTCAGCAAGGAAGACAAAAGACGCATTATTGAACAGAGGCTGAGTCCCCTCTATATTTCGGTACATTCCACAAACAGAGTTGTGAGAAATAAACTCCTCGGAAATCCAAAAGCCCCTGATATCATGAAGGAGCTCAAATTTCTTAGAGACAACAAGCTGCGTTTTAACCTCCAGATCGTACTCTGTCCCGGATATAATGACGGGAAGGAACTGCAGCAGACTATCAGCAATCTTTACAGCCTTTATCCCTATGTCCTGTCTGTCGCAGTTGTGCCTGTCGGCCTTACCATCTATAAAAACCAGGGCATTCGCCCGGTCATGAAAGAAGACGCTGCTGATGCGATAAAAATTATTGAATCGTTTCAGAAAAGGTTTTTAAAAAAACATGGGAATGCTATCGTTTATGCTGCAGATGAGCTCTATCTGAAGGCAGAGCGTTCTTTTCCTCCCCTGAAAGAATACGGGGAACTGCATCAGATAGAAAATGGTGTGGGCATGGTGCCACTCTTCATGCATCAGGCAAAAAAAATCAAGATACCCAAGATAGAGCAGCGTAAGAAAAAACTTCTTACGTTCACCGGAGAGTCATTCTATCCCTTTCTGAAAAAGTTCCTGGAAAAACTCTCGGAGAAGGAAAACATCCTGATCGATGCATTACCGGTAGAGAATAAATTTTTTGGGTCATCAGTAACTGTTGCAGGACTTTTATCAGGCAGGGATGTCATCAAAGCCATTTTAGACAGAATAGAAGGACATGAAACAGTCCTCTTACCTGATGTAGTCCTTAATGATGAAAACAGATTTTTAGATGATATTACGTTAAATAATATGGAAGAGGCACTCGGTATCCCTGTGAGGAAAATCAGCTCGACCCCGGAAGGTATCATTAGAGGATTTGCAGAAGGAATATCACTGTCCTATACATAACGACATTAATTTCATGTCATTCCCGCAAGCGAAGCGCGTCGGGAATCCTTCTTTTACGGAAAGATTCCGGACAAGCCGGAATGACAAAATGCGGCTGACTTATGTCGCTGAGAATAAGACATAAATTTCCTTTTATTTTAAATAAGTTAAATGGTTGATTTAAATTATTACTTTAAAGTTATTGACAGAATCCTATTTTGGTGATATCATTTATAAATGAGATGTATTATAGCAATTATAGCCGTAGTGTTCCTATCATCTGCCGCTTCAGCCGATATATATAAATATACTGATGAGAATGGTGTTATTTGTTACACAGATGCACCTTTAGGTAAAAAAGCGAATAAGATTCATAAAGATAACTCAGGAGCGCCACAGGAAAAAATACAGTCTGTACGGTCGGCTTCTTCCCGGTTGAGTTCTGAAAGTTCTTCGGATTACCATAGCATTGTTCACGAAAAGGCTGCAAATTACGACTTGGACCCATCCCTGATTAAGGCTGTCATCAAAACAGAGTCTAACTGGAACAACAGGGCTGTTTCACGGGCAGGAGCAAAGGGTCTCATGCAACTTATGCCTGGGACAGCAATGGACATGAATGTACGCAACCCGTTTGACCCGGAAGAAAATATCGAAGGCGGCACAAAATATCTGAAATTCCTCCTCGAAAAATTCAACGGCGATCTAACCCTTGCACTTGCTGCCTATAATGCAGGCCCGAAGACTGTTGAAAAATTCGGGTATGTCCCGCCTATCACCGAGACAAGACAATATGTCAAAAAAGTGCTTTCACTTTATAATGGTAAAACGACATATTCAACAAAAGTAAATTATAATGATAAAAAATCTGAAGCAATTTATAAAATCACCATGGACGACGGCACTGTGCTTTTCACAAATTCTTCTCTCTTTGTAAAGAATCCCGTCAGATTTTAAATGACCTCCGATCAGACCCTTCTCCAGGAAGAGATCCTCGAATTAAAACAGAAGAGACGTGCGATCATACTCGCCCATAATTACCAGAGGGATGAGGTTCAGGAAATCGCTGACTTCACAGGCGATTCGCTTGAGCTTTCAAGGACCGCATCAACTTTAGACTGCGATATTATTGTATTTGCAGGCGTTAATTTCATGGCAGAGAGCGCTTCCATCCTCTGTCCTGATAAAACTGTCCTGCTCACTGAGATTGATGCAGGATGCCCAATGGCTGATATGATCCATGTCGATTCTCCCCGTTGGGAGAGAAAGAGCTTTCCCGGATTCATGAATCCACCACCATACATATACCCGAAAGAGTTCGCTTTAAGGGATATAAAGGCCCAATATCCCGGGGTCCCGGTTGTTGCTTATGTGAATACAACTGCTGATGTAAAAGCAGAGAGTTATATTTGCTGTACCTCAGCCAACATAGTTAAGGTCATTGAGTCTTTACCTGCTGATACAGTCATATCAGTTCCTGACAGAAATCTTTCCATGTGGGCCCAGCGAAATACAAAAAAAAGGGTCATCGCATGGGATGGTTACTGCCACGTGCATGAAAGGGTTACCACTGATAATGTTGCAAATGCAAGGAAAGAACATCCAAAGGCCCTTGTAATGGCACACCCGGAATGCAGACTTGATGTGCTTGAGATGGCAGATCATGTAACAAGCACATCCGGCATGCTGAGGTTTGCAAAAGCATCTTCTGAAAAAGAATTCATCGTGGGGACTGAGATAGGTCTCATGTACCGTTTAAGAAAAGAAAACCCTGATAAGATCTTTTATCCTTTGAGAAAAGACATGATCTGTCCGAATATGAAAAAGACAACGTTGAACAGTTTGCTCAGGGCATTGAAGGAAAACAATTACATAATTAAAGTGCCTGAAGAGATAAGGATCCCTGCAAAAATAGCCCTTGACAGAATGCTCGGAGTAAGTTAAATAAAATTATGGACGCTTTTTACAGAATTGCAGAGAGACGCATTATCGAAGCCATACAAAATGGCGATTTTGATAATCTTGAAAACATGGGTAAACCAATCCAGTTTGAGGATGAGACATGGATTCCCGAGGACCTGAGAATGGCTTATAAATTCCTGAAAAATGCCGGCTGCATCCCACCTGAGCTGGAGATGAGGAATGAGATGGTAAACTTGTTCTCTTTGATGAATACGATTGATAACGATAAAGAAAGGCTGAAGAAGATAAGAGAATTGAATTTCAGACTTTTAAAACTGAACATGAACCGTAAGAAACCATTAACCTTCGAAGATTTTCCGGAATATGAGGGGAAGCTAATGGATAAACTTACCGCAAATAACAAATAGGCATTTTATCCCGCACACACAGTAATCTTACACCTACCCCACTTTATTCATAAAATTAAGAATATCTACCGGGGAGAGAGTATTTGAGCGGATTCTTTTGCCGATAGTCAAATACATTTCGAAGATAAAGAGGCAAAAGCCTCGCAGGGAGGGACGACCGAGAATGAGCGAAGATATTCTCTCTCAGAGGCTATAACAAAAATTCATGAATGACATGGGCTAAGTCAGTTTTTGTTTTCCAGGTTCTTGCTGATACAGATACGGAGCGGACATTTGCAGAAAAACAGGCCCCCAAAATTGATTGCGAATTCGCAATGTTGCGAATCTTTGCTCATACACGCTATGAATGACTCCAAGCCGATATCTTCTGCCATGCAAAGTCCCTTAAATCCGGATCTGTAACATACAAAATCTTTCGGGCATTTCATTCTGCAAATAATGCCTTCTATCTGTTCCAGAATTTCTTTCTTCATATTGCCTGCCTCAGACCGCTCTCCCCCGATGGCTCGCCCTTTTCAATCAACACGTTCCTGCATGATGAACATTCCTGTCATAATCATCTTTATACCTTTCAACATATTCACCGACTGTTTTCAGCATTGAAATAAGAATAATCTTGAAAGCCGGCAAGATCGATGGATCGGTAAAATACGAAAATATACTGTAATCTCCTGTTGCGGTGAACCCAACCAGTGACCATTCAGAGTAACCGTATCTTGCCACTATTTCACTAATCGTATCAAGATCAGCCTGTTTCATTTTCGTCACCTCCTTACAGTGATTTTTACAATTACAATAGTTTTTACTTTCTTTAATATATAAAGCATATTCCATGCCAGGAAAAAGATTTGTAACACTTTAATTTTATGGCAAATAAAAAATTGCAGGAAAACAGATTGTGACAATATTTGCACATTCAGGGAATCTTTTCCTTAATTGAGGAAGTCTTCGTGCAATGTCTGAAAGAACCTTGGATTCGGGATTCTAAAAACCAAAGAACAATTGATAATCTTTGCAAACAATAACTGTAATATGCTATAAAATGAGACCTTGCAATTAATGAGGCAGTCGTTTTAAGATGTATATATTTTTCGTTGGCTGGAAGTCAGGGAAGAGGAGTGAACCAGAAGGTGATTCTCCCGCTGCCCCGCAGCCGTAAAGGGAACGAAAGCCTGAAATAAGCCACTGTCCCGAAATATACCGGGATGGGAAGGCAGGCGAGTAGGTCAGAGACTTGTTAAGATGCCCTGAGCCGGAAGACCTGTCCAGATCCAAAAAGTTCAAAGCTAAAGTTCAGAGTCAAGAGTAAAAAACACAAATACTCTGCCTATGAACTGTAATTTCCCGAGGGAGGAAATATGATATCAAAAATTCTCTTCTGTCTTTTTTTCGTGTTCGTTTACCACTTCACATTTCATAACCCTGCTTATGCTGATCCACCAAAAAGAATTATCTCCCTCGCTCCAAACATTACAGAAATACTCTTTGCATTAGGTCTCGGTGACAGCGTTGCCGGCGTTACAATTTTCTGTGATTACCCCGAAGAGGCAAAGAAAAAGCAAAAAATCGGCGGCATGTCCAACCCTTCTTTGGAGGGAGTCGTATCTTTAAAACCCGATATTGTAGTTATGACTGCCGACGGCAATCCAAAAGAGTTTGAAGAAAGGTTACACTCACTGAAAATAAGGACATATATTTTTAAAGCGCTGCGATTTTCAGAGTTGCCACAAGCGATCAGAGAAATGGGATCATCTTTTGATGTCAAAGAAAGGGCAGACTCTCTTGCAAGCAGGATAGAGACCTCACTGAAGAAATTAAAAATAACAGGACATTCACAGAAAAAAAAGGTGCTTTTCATTATCTGGCCTGAGCCACTGATAGTTGCAGGACCTAATACTGCCATGGATGATGCAATCACACTTCTTGGCAGTGAAAATATAGCATCGAAGGCAAAGACCTCATATCCCAAATACTCTGTTGAGGAGATTATTCGTAAGGCACCTGATGTGATCATTATCGGTAAGGGGCATGAAAATATGCAGGAGGTTTCAGCAACACTCCTTAAGAGATTAAAAAGTGTCCCTGCTGTAAAAAACAATAGAATTTATTATGTGAGTGATAGCCTCTACAGGCTCGGTCCGAGAGTTATCGAAGGAATTGAGGAAATAGCTGATCGCTTAAAACAATAGAGGTCTGACATTAGGAGGGGCAGTGTATATTTCATCATGGAGTGGAGGCAAAGATAGTTGTTTTGCATGCTATAAAGCATTACAGGCAGGATATAAAGTAACTCATCTTGTAAATTTTATATCTAAAGAATATAAGAGAGTTAGTTTTCATGGAATTGATGGGAGATTAATAAAAGCACAATCAGAACTTGCCAGGATACCTCTTTATCAAAAAGAGACAACACCTGACAACTATGAAAGTGAATTCAAAGATGCTGTAAGAAGTCTTGAACATTATGGAATAAAAGGCATGGTCTTTGGAGACCTGTATCTTGAAGAACACAGGCAATGGGTTGAAAGAGTCTGCAAAGAACTCGGGATAGAGGCTGTAGAGCCTTTATGGGAAAGGAACACAGAGGAACTCATGCAGGATATTATCGATAATGGTTTCCAGGCAGTTGTTGTAAGCGGGCAGGAAAAGTTTATTGACAGGGAATTGATAGGACGAACAATAAACAAAGATTTTTTGGAATATCTGAAGGCTAAACCTGATGTAGATATATGCGGTGAAAATGGAGAGTATCACACATTCGTTGTTTCCGGACCTCTGTTTAGGGGAAGGATTGAGATAACCGAAGAAGAAGTCATACGCAGAAACGGTTATTGGTTTCTGGATATTAAAGATTTCAGGGTGGTAAATGCATAAGAAGATAATCTTTATTACCGGCGGTGCAAGGAGCGGGAAAAGTACGCATACTCTGAAAGACGCATCTCAGCTTAAAGGCAAAAAAGCATACATTGCCACTGCAGAGGCTCTTGATAAAGAGATGAGAGATCGAATCGAGAACCACAAAAAGCAAAGGGGAAAGGATTGGGACACTTACGAAGAGCCATTGAGAATCGCCGAAGTTATACAGGAAATAGAAGGTAAATATACTGCGATTGTCATTGATTGTCTGACATTATGGTTATCTAATATCATGATCAGAAATCAGAAAACAGAATACAGAAGACAGACAATTGAAAAGGAAATTCAGAAACTATTAGATTCACTAAAGCAATTTAAAGATTCTTCTATCTGTAGTCTGGGTTCTGGGGTCAGGGTTCTGTATATTGTCTCAAACGAAGTCGGAATGGGAATCGTCCCGAAGAATGATATGGCAAGGAGGTTTAGGGATATGGCAGGCATACTGAATCAAAAAATGGCTGAAATCTCGGATGACGTATATCTGCTGGTAGCAGGCATACCGATGAAGATAAAAGGTAAAGGAAAAAGATGATACAAGAAACGATAAAAAAGATACTCCCTGTCAGATCAGAATTTACTGAAAAGGCTCAGAAACGCCTTGATAGTCTCACAAAACCTCAGGGAAGCCTTGGCAGGCTTGAGGAATTTGCACGAAGGCTTGTTGCAATCACGGAAAGCACAATGCCTGTGCTTGATAAAAAAGTTATCTTCACGTTTGCAGGCGATCACGGAGTTGTGGATGAAGGGGTCAGTGCATATCCAGGCGAGGTTACAAAGCAGATGGTCTTTAATTTTTTACGCGGCGGCGCAGGGATAAATGTCCTTGCACGTCATGCAGGGGCAGAGGTTGTGGTAATAGACATTGGAGTTAAGGGTGAAATTGGAGAAGTCGCAGGACTTGTTTCAAATAAAGTTGTATCAGGAACAGGGAATATCAGAAAAGGGCATGCTATGACAAAGCATGACGCTGCAAGGTGTATAGAGGTTGGGATAAAACTTGCAGCAGATTATGCCATAAAAGGGTATAAGCTCTTCGGTACAGGTGAGATGGGTATAGGCAATACAACACCATCATCCGCAATAGCTGCAGTGGTAACAGGGAGACCAGTTTCTGAGGTAACCGGAAAAGGCACAGGTATAGGTAATGAGGTATGGAAGAATAAAATAAAGGTGATCGAAGATGCCATCTCCCTAAATAAGCCTGACACATCAGACCCTCTCGATGTCCTTTCAAAGATCGGAGGCGCTGAGATCGGAGGTATCGCCGGCTTGATCCTCGGTGCGGCAGCACACAGGGTTCCTGTTGTAATAGACGGTTTTATTTCAACTGCAGGCGCCTTAATAGCCTATTGTCTTGAACCAAAGACAAAGGACTACATGTTTGCGGCGCATAACTCTGTTGAGATCGGGCATAAAGCAATGCTTGATAAAATGGGTTTGCACCCCATTCTCGATCTGAACTTAAGACTCGGTGAAGGCACAGGAGCCGCTCTCGCAATGCTCATAATCGAGGCAGGACTCAAGATATATAAAGAGATGGCTACCTTTGTTGAAGCAGGGGTGTCAGAAAAAGCTCAAACATAAATTTCTTATGAAAAGATTAATAATTGCATTGCAGTTACTAACCATAATACCTGTCAGGAAGAGCATGACTGTTAGTGAGGCTGATATAGCAAAAAGCTCATCGCTCTTCGTCCTGGTCGGCCTTATTCAGGGTCTTATACTGATAACAACGGATTATGTAGCCGGCAGGGTCTTTCATCCCGATCTTGTTACGGGAATAATACTGCTTGTGTATGTCTTATCAAACGGTGGGTTTCATCTCGATGGACTTGCTGATACGTTTGATGCAATAGCAGCGAAATCAGAAGATAACCTAAATGCCGATAAACAGAAACGGCTGTTGATATTAAAGGACTCTGCAACAGGACCAATAGGGGTAACAGCGATAGTATTTTCGCTGGGGTTAAAATATCTGGCTTTAAACAACCTGACTCATTTTATGACTTTCACATTTTTTTCTTCGCTTTTGTTCCTTCCGGTAATTTCAAAATGGACAATGGTCATATCCATGTTTTATGGCAAGCCGGCAAGAGAGAACGGCCTTGGAAAATTATTCATAAACAAAATCGGTTTCAAAGAGGTTGCTGTTTCAACTCTGATACTGCTTCTTCTATTAACATTACTGCAATTATTCTTCAGTGATTACATACCCGGCGGCCAATATCTCTTTCATGCTGTCCTGCTCATAACAATGTATTGTATATGCCGGGCTTTGATCCATTTTTTTCATAACAAATTTGGCGGTCTTACAGGAGATACGCTTGGTGCAATCGGTGAAATTACAGAGATAATATTTTTGTGCATGGTGATTATATGGTCACGGTTCTCTATTTAATAAGGCACGGCGAAACAGAAGGCGCTGAGAAACGACGATATAAAGGCTCGATCGATGTGCCTTTGTCTGAAAATGGAATAAGGCAGATGGAACAGGTTTCAGCCCATTTAGTTAAAGAAATTAATAATTGCTCAAATCCCCCCTCACCTCCCTTTAGTAAAGAGGGAAAGGGGGGATTACTAACTGTTGTTTATTGCTCTGATTTAAAAAGGGCAGTAAAGAGCGCTGAGATTATTGCAGAGCCTTATTCTCTTAATCCAATCGTTGTTCCGGCTTTAAGGGAAAGAAACTTTGGTCTTTGGGAAGGTATGAGTTTTGATGAGATAAGAGAAAAATATCCACGCGAGTTTGATGCATGGGCAATGAATCCTCTCAAATTCAGCCCTATAGGAGGTGAAAGCACTTTAGAGATGAGAGAACGTGTGTTGAATTCCCTTAATGAAATTATTCGAAATCACAACAGCGAACATATTGCTATAGTTTCCCATGGAGGTGTTAACAGGATAATCCTTTGCCACTTGCTCGGGATACCTTTGGAAAACATCTTCAGGATTGAACAGGATTATGCAGCATTAAATATCATCGAGTTCTGGGAAAAATATCCTGTTGTGAAACTGATGAACGGGGTAACTGATGTCTAAATCATTGATGATACAAGGAACCGGCTCAGGTGTAGGAAAAAGCCTTATTGTCGCAGGTCTCTGCAGAATATTCAGAAACATGGGTATTCATGTAGCACCTTTCAAGTCACAGAACATGGCCCTCAATTCTTTTGTAACAAAAGAGGGCGGTGAGATAGGCCGGGCACAGGCGCTTCAGGCAGAGGCAGCAAGGGTAGAGCCTTCGGTAGATATGAACCCGATATTACTAAAGGCATCAGGAGAGACAGGATGCCAGCTGATTATGAATGGCAGGGTTCATTCGAATATGACAGCACAGGAATACTATTCATTCAAAAAAGAGGCATGGGCAGCTGTAACTGAAGCGTATAAGAGATTATCAAAAAAATATGATCTCATTGTGATTGAAGGTGCTGGAAGCCCTGCGGAGATCAATCTCTGTGACGATGAAGTTGTTAACATGAGCATAGCGCGTTACACAGATGCACCTGTCATCCTCGTAGGAGACATCGATAAGGGAGGTGTCTTTGCATCCTTCTACGGGACTATCGGTCTTCTCGACGGTGACGCTGATTATATCAAGGCATTCATTATTAATAAATTCAGGGGAGATGCAACTATCCTGAAGCCAGGACTTTCCATGATACATGAAAGAACGGGCAGGCCTGTCATCGGTGTAATCCCGTATCTCGGGGACCTTTTGCTCCATGAGGAAGATGGAATCCCGATAGAAAGACTTGGGAATCTGGGTTTTAAGGGTTCAGAGATAAAGATAGTTGTGGTGCGATTAAGGTACATTGCAAATTTTACGGACTTCGACCCGTTCATATATGAGCCCGATGTAGAACTGATGTATTCCCTGCGGGATGGGGAAATTAAAAGCGCTGACCTCATTATCATCCCTGGCTCAAAGAATACGGTGAAAGATCTGCTCTTCCTCCGTGAAAACGGAATAGAAGAGAGCATAAAAAGGGCAGTTAAAAAAGGTGTTCCGCTCATTGGGATCTGCGGCGGCTATCAAATGCTCGGTAAAAGGATACTCGATCCTTCGGGCATAGAAAGCAGTTATAAAGAGGTGGAGGGGTTCGGACTTCTTGATATAGAAACAACAATTGAAGATGTAAAGATAACATCGCAGGTGGAAGCGCACATAATCTCAGACAAGATGCCTGACATGTCTTCTCCAAACTCCTTAAGAGGTTATGAAATCCATATGGGCAGAAGCTGTGGAGACATGTGTTTATTCAAACTGAGGAGGTTATCACATAATTCTGAACTCATTATCGACGGCTCTGTAAAAGGCAATGTCTGGGGAACTTATATCCACGGGATATTCGATAATGACCGATTCAGGCGCGGTCTCATAAATTCCATTAGGATAAGAAATGGATTAAGCCCTGTAGAAAAGATTCTGGATTATTCAAGGTTAAGGGACGATGCACTCTCAAGATGGTCAGAAATCTTGGAGAGAAATATAGACATAAAATGTATAGAGGGCTTGATAAGAGCCTGAATGAGAGAAAGGGGGTGAGAATAAAATTAAGATTTAGGATCCAAGAAATTTACATCGGCTGGATGTCAGGGAAGAGTGGTGAGAATCCATCGCTGCCCCGCAGCCGTGACGGGAACGAAAGCCCAAGAAGCAGTCTAAATTCAACATCTGAAGCGAAATTTTAACTAATGACCATTGATCAATGACTAAACCACTGTTATGGGTAATTCCATAATGGGAAGGTGGGTGAGTAGGTAGCCCTGAGCCGGAAGACCTATCCAGACCAAAAATTTCACAAATCGAAAAATGCTCGAGGGAGGAAAAATGAAACTATATAAACACATCCAATTATTTTTGACTGTCACGCTGTTTACACTTTTACCTTTTTTTACGATTTCGTCAGTATGGGCAGAGGAAAAAACAAGACTGGAAGAAGTGGTTGTTACAGCAACAAGAGTAGAGGAATCGGTAGAAGATATTGCACAGGATGTGACAGTAATAACCAAAAAAGAGATAGCATCCGGAAGTTACAGAGACATTTCAGAAGTCCTAAGGAAAGTTACGAGCCTTAACCTTTTTGAATATGGTAATCGCGGTTCATCTGCCACAGTAAGCTTAAGGGGTTCTACCTCAGAGCAGGTGCTTGTCCTTATTGACGGCAAACGTCTCAACAAACCAGGGGACGGACAGGTTGATCTGAATGCGATTTCAATACCTCTTGAAAATATTGAGAGGATTGAGGTGCTAAGGGGCGCATCATCCGCAATCTACGGCGCTGATGCTATGGGCGGTGTCATAAATATCATCACAAAAATCCCTGATGAAACTGTGATAAGTCTTACCGGATCATACGGGAGATTTGTCACAAGGGATCTCAATTTTAATGCCTCTGGTAAATTCAAAGAAGTTGGTTATTATCTTTCATTGTCAAAGGAAAGCTCAGACGGGTTTCGGACCAACTCAGATTATGATATGTATGCAGTAAACAGCAAATTCAGAGTAAATATATCGAAAGACATCCATGCAGATCTTACTGTTGACTATAACCATAAAGACGCTGGTTCTCCGGGCTCTGTTACATGGCCAACTCCTTTTGCTGATCAAACAGATGAAGCGCTCCTGGCCGGTATCACTTTAACAGTAAAAGAAAGCGTTTTAAAGCTTTACAGCCATAATTCAAGAATCACCTATATCAATCCCGGCAGTGAAGACAATACCCATAAAAACCATGTTAATGGACTTGAACTGCAGCACAGTCTATCAATAGGCTCATCAAATTTAATCACCGGCGGATTTGAAATTCTGGAAGAAGACATAAACAGCAGAGATAACATGAATACAGGCAATTCGATCGGCGAACACAGCAGGACAAGAAAAGGTATATTTTTACAGGATGAGATATCGATATATGAAAAGGCAATTCTGACACTTGGTGCAAGATATGACGATATTGATTCCAATAACAGAATCAGTCCAAAGGGATCTCTTTTGATCAAATTGCCGAATCAGACAAACGTTTCTTTTTCTGCAGGCAGAGGATTCCGTGTCCCTGCTATGAATGCCCTTTACTGGCCTGATACAGGCTGGGCTGTGGGCAACCCTGATCTCAAACCGGAAGAATCAACCGAATATGAATGCATCTTCCGGAAATTTTTTGGCAACA
>Ga0315295_10003713_pt1 | contig 12971 bp, 9 predicted proteins | sample YL17G14_0_MG_FD_204453 | JGI IMG/M metagenome (GOLD analysis project Ga0315295, IMG submission 204453) | Sediment microbial communities from Yellowstone Lake, YNP, Wyoming, USA - YL17G14_0 | ecosystem: Environmental > Aquatic > Freshwater > Lake > Sediment | place: USA: Wyoming | collected... | reverse complement strand
TCATACGCTTGGCATGGGAAATGTCTGGTTAACAATCGTAGCATTTAAGCTAATGAACGCAATCTGGTATGTCGGTTTTTGCTATCTCATCTGGCGAGTGACAAAAAACATGAAAAACGTGATTTTTTTTGCGCTCAACCCATTGGTTTTGATTGAAATACTCGTTTCCGGACACAATGACATCGCTATGATGGGTCTGTCTTGTGCGGGTTTACTCTTGTGGCAAAAAAAAGAATGGATTAGTCGTTTTTTTGGATTATTCATTTTCATTTTGTCAGTCTTTATAAAAGGAGCAACAATTGTGTTGGTTCCTCTTCTATTTTTCCGTAAAATGACGCAAAGTCGTCTCATGCTCGTTGCCTCATGTCTATTGTTTTTCGTTTTTCTCATCATTGCACCTCTTCGTGAGGAATTATATCCCTGGTATGCGGTATGGTTTCTTTCAACTGCGGCTTTTCTTCCGTATTCCAAATATGCTTGGTTTTGGCAATTTTGTATTGCATTATCGTTTGGATTAGAACTGCGTTACATACCATATATGGCAATGGGATACTACGAAGGACCAGGGCCGATACTACGAACAGTATTAACCTTTATTCCGCCTTTCATTTGGTTTGTCTGGATTAGTTGGAAAGAGAAATTAGTCCATAAAGTTATAAAGTTCATCAAGTTATAAAGTTTTCATATGAGCAGAAAAACACTCATTATTCTTACAGGGCTTGCTATTTTTGGATTTTATTTGCGGTCATATCTATTCCCGGCAAATCTTTTTTTCGGACCGGAACAGGGGACTGACTTTAAGGTTATTCGTGATATCGTCGTTTCGCATAAATTTACGCTTATCGGTCCTAAGACGGATATTGCCGGCGTATTTCACGGACCGATATATTACTATCTGGCCTGTATTCCGTTTTTTTTCTCACAGGGAGATCCGTATACTGTTGCATTGTTTTTCATTCTTATTCAAAGTCTGAGCGTTTTTTTAATATTTTTTTTATCCTACGAACTAACGGAGAGTAAACGTATTGCATATATCGCCAGCCTTTTGTATACCGTATCGTTTGGAGCGATTTCATATTCCAGATGGCTATCGGGGCAGCCCCTCACTATCCCGCTTTCAGCACTGTTTTTTTTATTTACCATAAGATTTCTGAAAGGAGAAAAGTGGAGCCTCGCAGGAGCGGCTGTTACGTTTGGACTTATGGGGCAGGCAGAATTTATGAATTTACTTCTCGTTTCGGCAATTGGGCTGTTTCTTTTCTTCCGTTACTGCAATAAAATAGTCAGCTATCCGAAGCGTTTTCTCATTTTTTCTTTTTGCATTGCGCTCATTTTTTCATTAGGGAATTTTGCCTTGTTTGACTTTCGGCATGAATTCCTCATTTCCAAAAGCATAATGAGCCTTGTTAGCGGTACAAAGGGATACTATATTTCCCTCTTCCAGTCACTTATCGAAACATACGATATGTTCATCAGTGCATCGATGAACATTTTAGGCCTTCCGAATACATATATAACAACAATCGTTGTATGGTGCATTGTTGCAATTCTGTTTATACACAAGGGTAAAAACCAATATTACCCCCTTCTTTTTTTTTGGATATTCGTTCCTAATGCAATTCTTATTATTCTTCGGCATCGGGCGCTGGAACAGTTATATGTATTGTTGGTTGTAGGCATTATTTTAGGAGTATCCGTTGTAATTGACATTATCCGACAGCAATTCTATCCGGCATTAGGCACACTTATATTCCTTCTTCTCGTTTTTTTAAATATGTCGCTTTGGTTTACTTCGTTACCGGCAAACTATCGGATATTTTTTCAGTCAACACAGCCGGGACTCCGGTATGACGATCAGTTGCAATCCGTTAAATATATCTACGATTTAGCAAACGGTCGGCAATTCTATTTTCAGTCTTATACAATACCGTATTTTTGGCAGGACGGATGGGAATATCTTTTTTGGTACTACGCAATAAAGAATACCTATGTCTTGCCTAATGAAAAACACGATGAACTTCTCTATGTTATTATACAAAAGGACAGGTCTAATCCGCGGTTCCAACAGGTCTGGTATGAGAAAACAGTAAGCAGATGGGGATTGCTTCAGAATTCCGTCACATTCGGAGAGTTGACTGTTGAGGAACGGATAAAAGAAGGTCGATATGAAAAATAAAAAAACAATGCTGGGAGTCGGTATTGTTCTTCTTTTTGGAATTTTTGCTTGTTTGCCTTTATTTGGAAAAGGGTATATTCCAACTCATGACGGCGAGTACCATATTATCCGTTTTATTGAATTTTTCCGTATGGTATCAGCCGGATACTGGTTTCCACGTTGGGCACCGACTTTAAACAGCGGATATGGAATGCCGATTTTTCTTTTTCACTATCCATTCCCGAATTATATTGGAGCATTTTTTCTAGGTATTGGTATTGATGCTGTTTATGCATTTAAATTAAGTTTAGCACTTGGATATATCACTAGTGGTATGTGTTCATTCCTGTGGTTAAGGCGACTCTTTGGGGTAAAAGCAGCAATTACGGGATCTATTATATCCTCGTTTGTCCCCTATTGGTTTGTCGACCTTTATGTCAGGGGATCAGTAGGTGAGGTGTGGGCGATAGGTTTTATGTTTGCCTCCATTATGTTATTGGAATATCGGATGCTCATACCGTACTCATTTGCCATAGCAGGACTCATATTAAGTCATAATATTCTGGCCATGCTTTTTATGCCTATTCTTTTGGGATATGCTTTTTTTCGAAACAAAAGGTATACAATCGGCATTTTTTTCGGAATCCTCCTCTCTTCTTATTTCTGGATGCCTGCTCTGTTTGAACGAAAATATGTCGTTGGACTCAATATAGTGAATTTTCAAGAGCATTTCGTCCAATTATACGAATTTCTTATTCCTTCTTGGGGAACCGGGTTTTCCGGTGCGGTGTTCGGAGTAAATAAAATGTCCTTTCAAATCGGTATTGTGCCGCTTATGGTTATTATCGGATCAATCATACTCGCATGGAAAGAAAAGAATCCGGCAACGAAACGATTGTATTGGTTTTTTGTGTTCGTACTTTTATGTGCGATCGCATTGATGTTTTCATGGACGTCGTTTATTTGGGAGCACATGATATTTCTTTCATTTGTTCAATTTCCCTGGCGTTTTCTATCGATTATTATTCCTGTCACGGCGTTTATCGGTGCGTATGTTTCATATCGGATCAGTATGCGTTTTTGGTCAATAGTTCTTATTGGAGCATCGGTTATTTTTTCCTATTCATACACACGGCCTCATGTTTACGAGCCGCGCGACGGTCAATATTATATGTCCAGAACAAATTTTACAGACGGCACATCGTCAATAGCGAATACTTTTTCAACGATCTGGACCGATTGGAAAAAAGGGAGATCGGATTATGTTTTGAAAGTAATAAACGGAAAAGTGCCCGGAGGTATTTCAGAAAATTCATATCTTAAAAAAACACTTACAATATGGGCAGACGCAGGGTCCGAAGTGTATATACCGATACTCTATTATCCCGGATGGAAGGTCATTATTGATCAAAAGGAGACACCAATAGATTATGTAACAGACGGAACCATCAGGTTTGCTGTCCTTCAGGGAAAGCATCAAGCAACTGTTGTGTTTACTCAAACTTTTGTTAGGAAATGTGCAGATATGCTATCCGTTGTTACATTGGTTTGGATACTCGGATGGGGTATACTTGGGGTATATGCGAATCTCCATAGACACGTCTCCGCTTAGTAGTGGCCACACGAATCGTGGGGTGGGAGGATATACAAAGAATCTTATCGAAGCCCTGAAAATACATCAGTCCGGTCATACATATTTTCAATTTGATTCAAAGAGCCAACGTCCTCCGCAAGCTGATGTTATCCATTACCCTTTTTTTGACCCGTTTTTTCTGACTCTTCCATTTTGTTCTTCCAAACCGACCATCGTCACCGTCCATGACCTAACACCCATTGTATTTCCTGAACATTTTCCTAAGGGACTTTGGGGAAGCATCAAATGGGAGATTCAAAAATTCTCTTTGCAGAGGAAACAAAGGATTATTACGGATTCTAAATGTTCAAAAAAAGATATTGTTCGAATAACTGGTGTGAATAATGACAAGATAGATGTTGTGTATTTAGCTCCGTCATTACAAGTTACTGATGGAACAAAAAATTTCGAATCCATAAAAAAACAGTATGGGATACAGGGTGACTATTTTTTCTACGTCGGAGACGTGAACTGGAACAAAAATATCCCGGGTCTTCTCAATGCCTTTTCATCATTCATCATTCATCATTCATCATTCATTCATCTCGTTCTCGTTGGGAAAGCATTTTTCGATACGACATTATCACAAACCCGCGAAATTGATCATATGATTTCCGATCTGAAGATCGGGGATCATGTTATAAAGACAGGATACGTGAATGAAGAAATTCTTTCATCTCTCTACACACATGCACTGGCTCTCATTCAACCCTCATGGTATGAGGGATTTGGGTTTCCCGTATTGGAAGCCATGTCTTTAGGTTGTCCGGTCGTTTGCAGTTCTTCTTCAAGTCTTCCGGAAATTGCAGGCCCATCAATTATGATAGATGTGAACAATCAGTCTTCTATGGTAGATGGTATGAATCGTGTTATGTCGCTTTCAAAAGAAAAACGGAAACAATTGATTGAGCGTGGTTTTGAATGGGTACAGAACTTTACATGGAAAAAGGTCGCAGATGACACCGTCAAATCGTATGAAAAAGTTTTGGGTAATGTTTAAACCCGTTATTGCACTTCTTGTAGTATGGCGTAGCATATTATGGTTGGTTGAGGGTATTTCTTCCTTTGTTGTTCCTTTGCATACTGGATATATTGGACCTATACCCTGGGCCAACTTTGACGGCGTTCTGTATCTCAAAATAGCAGAGGAAGGATATTATAAATTCAGTCAGGCTTTTTTCCCTCTGTATCCATTATTAATATATAGCGCTAACAAGATGGCTCTATTTCCATCCTGGATAAATGCTACGCTTATTTCTTTAACCTTTTTTTCTATTGGATTATGTCTTCTTTATACCAATCTATACAGAAAAGATAAAAGCTGGGCACTTTGGACACTTCTATTTCTTGTCACATTTCCCACGAGTTTCTTTTTTAGCGCAGTGTATACAGAAGGATTGTTCTTTCTCTTATCAATATTGGTATATATCTTTGCCAAGAAGAAAAAGTGGCTTATGTGTGGCATATTTGGCGCGCTGGCAAGCGCCACCAGGTTATTTGGAGTGTTATTGATCATCTATGTTTTTATGGAATATATTTCATCCAAACCGTCAAAAATAAAAATATTTGACGTTGTATCAATACTCCTTATTCCTCTCGGACTCATAAGTTACATGGTGTATCTGTATAGCCAACATGGTGATCCTTTACTCTTTTTTCATTTACAACCACTTTTTGGTGCGAACCGTAGTGGTGAAACACTCATTTTTTTACCACAAGTGTTATGGCGATACGGAAAAATTTTGTTTACTGCATTTTTTCAACCCACACCGGCATCCTATTTTATATCAGCATTGGAATTGGCCGCTACTCTTTTTGGGTATGCAGTTCTTTGGTTTGGCTGGAAGAATAAAGAGCGTTGGTCCTCTATTGTATATGGAATTGCCGCTTTAACACTTCCCACTCTCACCGGAACGTTTTCCTCTATGCCCCGCTATCTTCTCTCGATTTTCCCTCTTTTTTTAATCCTGGGAAAACTGGATAATAGCAAGGTCAAATACGCGCTGTTAAGTATATTTGTGATGTTACAGATTATTCTATCGGCAATGTTTTTACAAGGGTGGTTTGTGGCATGAAAAAATTATCCATCATCATTCCTGTGTATAACGAAGAAAACACCATAGAAGCAGTGTTAGATGCAGTGGATAGATGGAAACTTGCCGGATGGACCAAAGAGGTAATTGTCGTAGATGATGGATCATCAGATAATACACCCTTAATTTTGAGAAAATGGCAAAAAAAATACAACATAATGTTTAAAAAGAAAAATGAAGGGAAGGGGAGCGCTATTTCTGAAGGTTTTAAAAAAGCAACAGGTGATTTTATTATCATACAGGATGCGGATCTTGAATATAGCCCAAAAGATTACCCCTCGCTTTTGTCGCCTTTTACCAATCCTCAGGTTGATGTCGTGTATGGTTCTCGTTTTTTAGGATCACATCTTTCAACGATGTTTATTTATGCATTGGGGAATAAATTTGTAACGCTTATTACCAACGTTCTTTATAATACAAATATTACAGACATGGAGACTGGGTATAAAGTTTTTCGAAAGGACGTAATTGAAGGCATAACCTTCAAAGCAAAGCGATTTGATTTTGAGCCTGAGTTTACCGCAAAAATTCTTAAAAAAGGATATCAGATATATGAGGTTCCTATCTCATATTTTGGAAGGAAATTTGAAGAAGGAAAAAAATTAACATGGAAAGACGGAGTTGTTGCCTTATGGACACTTATTATAAATAGGTTTTAGACATTAGGACGGATGATAAAGAACAAATATGCAATGGGGAAAACGAGGCATTCATGTATGCGTAAATTACTGACTAAAATTACTTCTCATACCCTTATGCGGGGGAGTGCGATCGTTTTTGTAGGGAGCATGCTCTCAAATATAGGATCCTACCTTTATCACTTTATAACCGGACGCATACTTGGACCGGTCGGATACGGAGAATTAGCTTCTCTCATATCACTTCTTTATATCTTCGGTGTCCCTATGGTTGTTCTTCAAACCGTGCTTATTAAATATTTTTCCGAGTGTAAGGCCGGGAGAGCACCCGGGGAGGCGAAAGATCTTTATTTCCGAATGGTACGAATACTCATAAAAATTATCTGCATTTCCTTTATCGCATTTATTGCGCTGATTCCATTTTTAGGATCATTTCTTAATCTTACAACCCCCAGGTCTCTTTTTTGGATATTTCTTATTTTCGTTGTATCAATTTTTACAGCAATAAACTTGAGCGTGCTGCAGGGATTCCAGCTTTTTTTATGGGTTTCTCTCTTTAGCGCTGTTGGAATGCTTCTAAAGCTTTGCATCAGTACGCCCCTTGCATTGTTTGGGGTGGAATGGACAATGATAGGTACAGTTATTGCTGCGTTCATGACATTGGGATTTTTGTTTTTTCCGATCAGATTTATTTTTACTGCGGTAAAAAAACCGTTTCCACTTACCAAAAAAACTTTGATTTTATTTAGTATCCCTACGTTTATTAGTCTTTTGGGACTTACATCGCTTTACTCAATGGATATAGTGCTCGTCAGACACTTTCTATCTCCTCAGGAGGCTGGATTGTATTCAGCAATTGCTACATTGGGAAAAGTAATATTCTACGCATCAAGCGCCATTATCACTGTTTTATTTCCGGTTCTGTCTGAACGTACGGTAAAAAAAGAACCAGTCGGAAAAATTCTTGCTATAGCACTGGGATTGGTATTTGTTATTTCTATCGGAATAACAGCTGTATATTTTATTGAACCTACATTGGTAATTCATCTTCTCTTTGGATCTTCCTATAGCGGCGCATCTTTATATTTGGGATATTTTGCCTTTTTTATCTCACTTTATTCGCTGGGCAATGTATTTGTTTTTGCCTGTCTCGCGGTCAATAAACTCCTGGTTTGGGTTATAACCGTATGCGCTGCGATTACCCAGATAATTTTTATTTCTTTTTTCCATCATTCCATTATGGAGATAATATCCGTAAATATCGGAGTGACTTCCTTATTTGTGGCATGTGTGTTTCTCTATTATGTCTATAGTAAGACTTCCATAAAAAAAACATCATGAGAAAATTTTCTCTTATCATTCCTGTATATAAACAGGAAAAAACAATTAAACGCGATATTGAGATCATTAGAGAGGCGTTGGAAACGCTCACGATTCCTTTTGAAATAATTGCAGTTATTGACGGAGAGACTGACGGAAGTTGGAAAGAAGCGGAAAAAGTGAAAGACAAACGGGTAACGGTCGTTGGATATAAAACAAATCACGGAAAAGGCTATGCCGTCCGTTATGGATTTGCTCACGCAACAGGAGATGTGATCGGTTTTATGGACGCCGGAGGTGATTTAAAGGTATCAGCATTACCGCTTATGATCACTCAGTTTTTATACCAAAAAGCAGATGTGGTGATTGGAAGTAAACGTCATCCCGATTCAAAAGTTCAATATCCATGGTATAGAAAAATAACATCGCTTGTCTATCAGTTAATTGTAAAATTATTATTTGGCATCAATATAACAGACTCTCAAGTTGGAATGAAATTATATAAAAGGAATGTGTTAGAAAATGTTTTACCTCGACTTCTTGTCAAAGAGTTTGCATTTGATATTGAAATACTTGCCGTATCCCATCATTTAGGATATACAAGAATATTTGAAGCCCCTATCGAGCTGGATTTTTCCGGAGTGCAATCCTCAATTACAATAAAAAAACTTCTATTTATATCATTATCGGTGTTGAAAGATACGTTAGCAATATATTACCGGCTTCATATACTCCATTATTATGATGAGGCAAATAAGCGTAAATGGCGATTCGATCCGGAACTGAACTTCCGGGTCAATGTGGGTTGATTATGAATATCTTACTTTTAAACTGGCGTGACAGAAGTCATCCCAAAGCAGGCGGAGCAGAGCTTGTCACTATGGAACATGCTAAAAGCTGGGTAAAGGCAGGGCATACAGTGACCTGGTTGACGGGGTGGTATGAGGGTGGAAAAAAAGAAGAGGATATTGATGGAGTGCATATCGTGAGGCGCGCCGGATCGTTGACTATATACCCTTATGCAATGGCGTACCTGCTAGTAAACGGTAGAAAATTTGATGTTATTGTTGATGAAGCGCACGGATTTCCTTTTTTTTCTCCGTTATTCACCAGGACGCCCGTTGTGATGTTTATCCACGAGATAGCAGGGGAAATATGGGATTATATGTTTTCATTCCCGAAAAATATTATCGGAAAGTGGCTTGAGAAGTGGTATTTTCGGCTATACCGGCATTGTTTTGTTTGGACAGATGCTCCTTCAACAGTGGAGGAGCTTGTTGAACGTGGAATTCCAAGAAATAACTGCGTCGCAATTCCCTGCCCGATAACGGTACAGAGGGTTGATGTAAGGATATATAAAAAGGAAAAGGTGCCAACCTACATTTTTGTTTCACGCGTTGTCCGCATGAAAGGCATAGAGGAAGTGGTGAAAGCGTTCTCATTTATTGTGAAAGAACAGTCAAAGGCACAACTCTGGATAGTCGGAGACGGAGAAAAATTATACATTGAGGAACTAAAAAATATGATGAAAGAGTATGGAATTTACGGTAATGTTACGTTTTTCGGAGCGGTATCCGAGCAAAAGAAATATGAATGCATGTCAAAAGCACATTTACTCCTTCATGCATCCGTGAAAGAAGGTTGGGGGTTGGTGGTTTTAGAAGCAGGGATGATGCATACGCCGTCAATCGTATATAATGTTTCAGGACTTTGCGATGTTGTGCAAAATGGGAAAACCGGTGTAGTTTTGACAGATAATTCACCTCAAGAACTCGCCCGGGAAGCAGTACTTTTGTATATAGATAAGAATCGATATGAAATGTATCAAAAAAAAGGGTATATATGGGCTATGTCTTTCACATGGAAAGATGCCATAATTCAAAGTACTGCACTACTAGAGCGAGCAATACATCAGGGACATGAGAATATACTATGAGTAGAGCATGTTTGTTTATAAAAAACCGTTGGCATATTTTTCTTCTAGGTATTGTTGTAGTCGGAATTCTGTTTGGTCAAGCACTTTATGTTTCAAAATCCCGTCAATATCCCCAGTGGGATGAACATCATTACGTGAGTTTGTCCCGGTCCTTTTACTCAATAATGAGAGAACCTTCTATTGATATATGGCAGAGGATCCTTACAACAAGCGATTACAGACAGCCACTCTATCCTCTCATGACTGCAACGCTTCTTCAATTTGTGGGGCCGGAGCGGTGTTATACGGTTTCGTTACTCTTCAACGGTTTATTTTTTGTCGTTACTATGTTTGCAATTTACGGAATTATGCGCTGTTTTACACATCGGACCAATGCGGTTTTTGCATCGTTTCTCTACGCGGGCATGGGATTCCCGTTGTTTTATCTCCATTTTGCATATTCAGAGACTGCAACCACTATGTGGGTGGCTCTTTCGATACTGTTTTTGCTTAAAAGCAACGGATTTTCCAGTCGTAGGATGTCTCTCCTTGCCGCATTAACCTTTGTAGGAGGATTTTTGACCAGATGGGTAGCTCCAATTTTTATTATCGGTGCGATACTATGGGAATTTTGTGTTCTTGCTAGAAGATGGAATCGTGAGAGCCGCAAGCAAAAAACAATCCGTATATCCAACGCGCTTCTTTTTGTGTGTATTAGTGTTTTATTATCTTTGCTGCTTTATTACATTCCGAATTTTCAGCCATTTATCGCGTATACGTTTAAAAATAGTTCAAACAGTCCACAGTGGATTACGGCATATAAGGGTATTGAATATTCAAATCCGCTGTCAATAAAAACATTGATTTACTATATGAATATCATATCCCAAAATACGATTTACTATTTTGTCTTATTTGCAATCGGGATATTTTTTTCCATCGCTCATTGGAAAAGATACGGCGGATTATTGCTTACATTTTTTGTACCGTATGTAATTTTTTCTGTATTGTTTCTCTGGAAAGACGATCGGTTTATTGTACCGATATATCCTATCATTGCAGTGTTATCCGTATTGATTCTTATAGGAATAAAAACACGCCGGATGCGGTTTTTAATCGGCTCAGGTATAGTTGTCCTCAGTATACTGAGCTATTTCGGCTGTACATGGGGAATAGGCCCCTTGGGAAAACGCGGGCTTACTGACATAGTGCTTCCTTCTTTTATCCAGCATCCCAGACGAATATATCTTACCTCAATGGTGTGGCCGCCGGTAAAAGAATATATAAATGCCCATAAAGTAGTACAGCTCCTGCTGGATAATAAGATGAATTCGCCCATCAGCACGTCGGTTCTTTTGGTTCATGAGCCGCTTACTAACGCGCTGTATTCCTATGAACTCTATTACACAAACGGAGTGTTTGCATTTTCATATATTTCACCATCATTGATACCTAAGATTTTTGATCTTTTATCCAATGATTTTATTCTTATCCGCAACACGCCCGTTGAGGCCGACGGTAGTGTCCCAAAATGTTTTACTGCATTTCATACTCGATTTCCTGAGGTGCATAAATTAATTGGTGAGGTTATAATACCCAGCGACGGAAGTGTTATATCAATATATAAAAAAGAACAGGCAGTGATTATGCTTATGCTCGAGCAGGCCGGAAATGCATGTATTCAAGACGCAGGTTACTAATAATTTTTGTAATACCAATTACCTGCTTCATCCTATCGCTTCTGACGTTATATGATTATGGTGTTAATTGGGATTCCCTACAGCACCTCGTTCGTGGGCAGACGTATTTTCGATTCCTAACAACAGGGAAAACTGATTTTGAGGATATTCCGGATATTTGCAGAAATCAATTCGGAAACGGTTCTTCGGTTGATTACACGACCGGCAGGATTTGCGATAGGAATCATATCCCCAGGACGAGTTTCTACGAAAAAACAGTTCTTAATTTTGCCTGGAGCCAGAAGATGACCATTGGTCACCCACCGCTTACGGATATTTTGCTTGCCCTATCAAATAACATATTTTATAAAACACTTGGGCTCTTAGAAGATATACAGGGATATCACGTATACATAGTATGTATTACGTTTTTTATGGCGTGTATTGTGGCTATCTGGTCGTATCAGATATTCGGAGTGTTTGCATCGATAGTTGCCGTTCTATCACTTTACACATATCCGTTATTATTTGCCGAACAGCATTTTAATCTGAAAGATCCGGCTGTCGCTTCATATTTTACAGGGTTTCTCTATTTTTTTTGGTTAGGATTACGTAAAAAAAGCGCCGTAGCATTACAAGTCGCAGGACTGTTTGCAGGAGTATCATTGGGAACAAAATTTAATATCTTTTTTGCTCTTCCGATTGTTTGTATATGGTTTGTTTTCGTTGTTTTTCAAGGGCATATTGTAAAAAACGTTCGACAATTAGGTGTTAGTCTACAAAAAATTTTTACTCTTCCCATGGTGTTTGCTTTGATTGAGATTCCGATTATTGCATTTTCCTTATTTTATTTTTCGTATCCTGCCTTATGGGATAATCCGGTAAGTAAAATTTATTCTGTGGTTCGGTACTACCAGGAAGTCGGCGGTTCACGCTGTTTTCATGTTCCGTTTACGGGATTATGGTATGCCGATTGTACGGATATTCATACCCTGCGTTTGTTTGTCACAACCTTGCCTATTATCACTATTTTGTTATCTGGTATTGGATTTATTTATTCTTTTAAAAAAATAGGTATGCATACTTTTGCTCCTTTGTTGTGGGTTATCTGGCTAACGGTGGCTATTGGACGAGCGACATTGCCAATTACCACATTATACGGAGGAAGCTTGCGGCAAATCATGGAGTTTATACCTGCGGTATCATTATTATCCGGTTTAGGGGCAGTTGTTTTGCATTCGGAGCTTCTTAAGAGGCTGTCAAGAAGAATTAGATCAGTGAAAAACATTTCAGTATATGTATCGATAATTTTGCTGATATGCTACATACCGGTTATTGTTGCCATGATACGGCTTCATCCGCACGAAAATTTGTATTATAACCAGGTGGCAGGAGGATTAAAGGGTGCAGTCGAAAAGGATTTTCCATTAGCAGCCAATACGTACGGGAATGGCTATAAAACAGCAATCGACTGGATAAACAACAATTTACCAAAAGGATCAACTGTCTATCTGGCTGAGGGGATTACCTCTGCAGTA
>Ga0315295_10003710_pt1 | contig 12973 bp, 8 predicted proteins | sample YL17G14_0_MG_FD_204453 | JGI IMG/M metagenome (GOLD analysis project Ga0315295, IMG submission 204453) | Sediment microbial communities from Yellowstone Lake, YNP, Wyoming, USA - YL17G14_0 | ecosystem: Environmental > Aquatic > Freshwater > Lake > Sediment | place: USA: Wyoming | collected... | reverse complement strand
GTCACGAGGAGCACGCCGGCCGCGGCGAGCCAGGGCCAGCGCCTGCGCGGCGCGGCCGGCGCGACCGCCGCGCCCGTCCATGTGCCCGACGTTTCGGTCAGCACCGCGCGCAGCTGGTACGCCAGGTCGCGCGCGGTCTGGAAGCGCTCCTCCGGGCTCTTCTCCAGGCAGTGCCGCACGATGGACTCGAGCCCGTGCGGCATGTCGCGGCCGCTCGCCGCCAACGGCGGCGGCTCCTCGTTGAGGATGGCGTGCAGGGTCTCGACGAACGAGGCGCCGCGGAACGCACGCCTGCCCGTGAGCATCTCGTAGAGGATCGCCCCCAGCGCGAACAGGTCGGAACGGTGGTCCGCCGCCTGCCCGCGCACCTGCTCGGGCGCCATGTAGCCGGCGGTGCCGAGGATCGCGCCGGTCTCGGTGGCGGCGAGCGAGTCGGGCTTCTCTCCCGGCGGTGACAGCACATCGGGTCGCGTGAGCTTGGCGAGCCCGAAGTCCAGCACCTTGACCCGCCCGTCCTTCGTGACGAACAGGTTCTCGGGCTTAAGATCGCGGTGCACCACGCCCTTCTCGTGCGCGGCGGCGAGGCCCTGCGCCGCCTGGGCCGCGTAGTCCACGGCCTTGCCCGCGGGGAGCGGTCCATGGGCGAGCCGCTCGCGCAGGGTCCCGCCATCGAGCAGCTCCATCACGACGAAGGGCGAGCCGTCGTGGACCCCGACGTCGTGGATGACGACGACGTTGGGGTGGCTCAGCGCGCCCGCGGCGCGGGCCTCCTGCTCGAAGCGACGCACGCGCTCCGGGTCGCCGGAGAGCGCGGCGGGGATGACCTTGAGCGCGACGTCGCGGCCGAGACGCGTGTCGTGGGCACGGTAGACCTCGCCCATGGCGCCGGCGCCGAGCGGGGCGACGATCCTGTAGGGGCCGAGCATCGTGCCGCTGACCAGCATCGGCTCTCTCCCATCGGTGGGGCCGGGACAACAGGAAACCACGGGCGACCTCGGGCAGACTACACTGCCGGGCGGGCGGGTCAATGGCCGACCTTCCGGCTTCGGATGTGCCTCGCGGCAGAGGCGCGCGACAGAAACCCGCAGCCCGGGCGGCCGCGGCGGAATCGGCCGACATCTCCACCGCCGAGCTGCGCGTGGTGGCCGAACAGGACAAGCGCATCGCGGCGCTGGCGCCACCCGGTATCCTCATCGCCATCGTGGCGCCCCACGACCACGGGTTCGGGCTCGCGCGCATGTGGGAGGTCTTCGCGGAGGGGACCGGCTGGGTGACGATGTCGTTCCGGACGCGGAGCGACGCGGAGGTCTGGCTGCGCGAGCAGGTGAAGCGGAAGACCGGGCTCGACCTGCCGGACGAGCCGGGCACCGCATCCGGGTAGCAGCCGCCCGCGGCCCGCGCGCGGGCCCGCGCGCCAGGCGCGCGGCCGGCGTCCGCTACTTCACCTGACGATCGCCGCCCGCGCCGTCACCGAGGCCGGCCCGCGCGTCAGGCGCAGCAGGTAGATCCCGGCCGGCAGCGCCCCGGCTTCGGCGAGGCTCAGCACGTGGCTGCCGGCGCCCAGGGTCCCCACGTCGCGCACGAGGAGCCTGCGGCCGCTGACGTCCAGCAGCTCGAGCGTGGCGGGCGAATCGTCGGGCAGCGAGAAGGCCGCGCCGAGATCGCGGCCCGCCGGGTTGGGCCGCGCGGCCAGCATGAGACGCGGCGAGGCCGGACCCGACGGCACGTCGGCCACCGGCGCGACCAGACCGCCGGCGCTCACGCGCTGCGCGTAGAGGTTGAGCCCACCGTTGCGGGCGTCCTGCCAGATCACGATGGCGCCGCCCGCGCCGTCGGTGACCGCCACGGGCAAGGTCTGGTCGCCATCGGCGGTGCATACCGCCGTGCCGCCCGCGGTCCAGCCGGGCACGACCGTGCCGTCGCCCGCGATGCGCACGGCATAGATGTCGTAGCCGCCCCCGCGCCCGTCCTGCCACGCCACAATCGCCCCATCCCAGGCGTCGCGCACCAGCGCCGGGGAGAGCTGCGCGCCGGCCGCCGTGCAGACGGCGAGACCGTTGCCCGGCCACCCGGCCGCATGAGTGCCGGTGCCGAGCAGGTGCTGCACGTAGAGGTCCTCGCTCCCCGCGCCCGCGCGCGAGTCCTTCCACGAGACGAACCCGCCGCCCGCGCCGTCCCCGATAATTACCGGCGAAACCTGCTCGCCGGCCGCCGTGCACACGGGCAGACCGTAGGACGTCGAGGGCCAGCCGGGGACGGGGTTCCCCAGCGAGTCGAGCCGCTGGGCGCAGATGTCGTCGTCGGGATAGCTCGCGCCGTTGTCCTGGTAGACGAAGAGCGCTCCCGACCCACCTTCGGTGGGTGCCCCGCCGTCGGAAACCGCCAGGGGCAGGTACTGGAACGCGTATCCCGCCGCGATGTCCACGCCCAGGTCGCCCCACCGACGGTTCCCCGCGCCATCGACGCGCTGGGCGCGCACGTCGTAGTAACCGATGCCGAAGTAGGTCCAGGCCCCGATGGCGCCTCCGGCACCGTCGCTGACGAGCGCCACCGGGTAGGCCGGCTCGTTGTTTCCGGCGTAGACGAGGTTCCCGTCGGGCGACCAGCCGGAGGCGATGGCGCCGGCGCCCGTGAAGCGCTGCGCGTAGACATCGGCGAACGCAGTGCCGCCGCGCGAGTCCATCCACGCCGCGATGGCCCCGCCGGCTCCGTCCGGCGCGAGCCCCGGCGCACGCTGCGCCCCGCCCGCCGTGCACACGGCGAGGCCGTTCGCCGGCCAGCCGGACGCGATGGCCCCTGCCGCGGTGACGTGCTGGGCGTAGACGTCCGTCGCGGTGGGGCCGCCGCTGCGGAAGTCGCGCCAGGCCACGATGGCCCCGCCCGCGCCGTCGGAGACCATCGCCGGGGTGCTCTGCGTCCCGTTGGCGGCGCAGAGCGCCACCCCCGCCGCGGGCCACCCCGGCGCCACCTGGCCGTTGCCGAGGATGCGCTGCGCGTACAGGTCGATCCCCGAGGTGCCGCGGCTCTCCCCCCACACGACGATCGCCCCCGACCCGCCTGCGGCGGGTGCCCGGCCGTCGGAGATGGCCAGGGGAGCGCTCTGCGTGCTCGGCGAGGGCGCGATCGCGACGCCGCCCACGGGCCACTGGGCCACGGCGGGCCTGGTGGCTCCCATCAGCCCCGTGAGCAGGGCTGCCAGGATGAGGAGCAGGCGCGGGACGCTCGGCATGGTGGTTCCCCCGGAATGAAGGAGCGGGGCCCGGAACACCCCGAAGTATGGCAGAGGGGCTTGCGCGCTGTCACCGGCGCGGCGCCGCCCCGCGATGGCCCGGCGCCACGTGGCGGCCAGCCAGCCCGCTGCACCGCCGGCCCGTCCTGTCGTCGTGGCGGCGCGGCGGCGGATTGGGCTACCGTGGGCCGTGGCTCCAACGCATCGGTCCCACATCGCCGGAGGACCCCGGTTGCGTAACACGCTGCTCCTGCTCCCGCTGATCGCGCTCGCGCTGTCCGTGGCGGGCACGCCCGGCGCCCCGGCCCCCGCGCGCGTCCCCGTCGACACGACCGCGAAGGCCCGCACCCTGGTGCGCTGGGCCCGCGAGGGGCTGGCCGACTCCTCGGTCGAGGCGCGGCAGCGCGCGATCCGTGACCTCGAAGCGGCGCTCCGTCTCAGGCCGGACGATCCCGAGGCATGGCGGACCCTGGGGCGGGCGTACGAGCTGGGCCGCTACGGGCAGATGGCGCGGGACTGCTACCGCCGCTCCATCCGGCTGGCTCCGCGGCAGCCCGACGGCTACATGGAGCTGGGCATGGCGTGGAAGCGCGCGTGGATCCGCACGCAGGACACCACGGCGCTGGACCAGGCCATCGCCGCCTTCGACACCGTGACCGCGCTGCGGCCCTACGGGGCGGACGGCTGGCTGAGGCTCGTGCCGCTGCGCTACGAGCACGGCGACCCGGCGGGCGCAGCAGCAGCAGCCGAGCGCGCGCTGGCCGGCCGACCGCGGCGTCCGGCCGCGCTGCTCGCGGTCGCCTACACCGCGTTCCGCCGCGGCGAGATCGAGCGCGCCGACAGCGCCTTCGCCGCCGCGATCCCGCGCCTCGACCCCACGCTGAGGGCGCTGTTCGACCGGCCGTCCTGGATCGGCCTCGGGCGCGCGCGCGGGGGGTCCGCGCGCGCCGACGCGCCCGCCGACCCGTGGGCGGGGCTCGACCCGGACCCCACCTCACCGCAGAACGAGCTGAAGCTCGAGTACTGGTCGAGGGTGGCGCACGCCTACTTCGTGTTCTACGACCCGCTGTGGCCCGAGCTGGACTCGCGCGCCGAGACCTACGTGCGCTACGGCCCGCCGCGAGGGGTCGAGCTCAACCCTCCCGGCGTCTCGAAGGTCTTCTCGTACGGCATCCCCAGGAGCAGCCCGGGCCAGATCCTCGCGGACTACCCGCTCGACGCGCTGGTGTGGAGCTACCCCGACCTGGGCATGCGCATCGTGCTCCAGGACCGCTCGCTCACGGGCCGCTTCACCCCGGCGGCGACGAAGGACTTCGATCCACAGTCGGTGCCGGACCCGCGCGTGCTGGCCCGGCGCGGCGATCTCGTGGCGCTGGACGGCGGGCTGGCGGTCTTCTCCACGCTGCCGCCGCGCGAGCAGCGGCTCGACCTGCAGGGCGTGGTGGCGCGCTTCGAGGGCGCGGGCCGGCCGCGGCTCGTGGCGCAGGTGCAGGCGCCCGGCCAGCCGGGCGACACGCTGCTGGCGAAGTGGGTGGTGCTCGACTCGACCGGGCGCGAGATCTCGCGCGAGGCGCGGCCGCTGGCGGTGTCGGCCTGCGACCCGACGCGGCGCCGCGTCACGGAGTTCGCCTCGGAGCTGCCGCCCGGCGCCTTCCAGGTCGTGGTCTCCGTGCGCGACATGCACCGGCGGCGGGGACTCTTCCGGGCCCCGGCCGCGCTGGCTCCGCTCACGCCCGCGCTGGCGCTCAGCGACGTCTTGCTCACCTGTGGGGACCCGGCGCTGATGTCGAGCGGGGGCACGGTGCGGCTCGAGGCCAACATCGAGGGCCGCGTCGCGGGACGGCAGCCGCTGTACGCCTACTTCGAGATCTACCGGCTCGCCGCCGGCGGCGACGGGCTCGCGCACTTCGAGTACGAGTACACCGTGCGGCGCGTGCCGCCCGAGGCCACCGGCCTCGCGCGGCTGTTCGTCTTCCCCGAGGCCCCAGTGATCTCCCGGACCTCGCGCGAGGAGGCGCAGGTCGGCACGCTGCGCCGGCAGTTCGTGTCGGTGCCCACGCAGTCGCTGGCCGCCGGGCGCTACCGGCTCGAGGTCCGCGTGCGCGACCTCGCCACCGGCGCCCAGGCACGCGGCACGGCGGAGTTCACGCGGGAGTAGCGGCGGCCGCCGCCGGGCGCGCGGGGCGCCATTGCCCGGAATCTCGTCGAGGGGCGCGCCGGCCGCAGCGGCCGCGCGTCGCGCAGGGACTCAGCGCGCTCCTTCGAGCGAGGTCACCACGACGTTCGCGTAGAAGACGGCGCACGCGCCCTTGCCCCCCGTGTAGGCGGGCAGCGCGATGCGGCCGCGTCGCCTGGCGGTGAGCGGGTCCCGGCAATCGAGCACCGGCTCGCCGTTCACCAGCACGGCGTAGCGGTTCCCGCGCGTCTCGACGCGCAGGTGGTGCCACCGGCGGTCGGCGTTGGCGGCCTTCGCGCGCCCGAGGGGGCGCCGGCCGCTGTACAGGACCACGTCCTGGTACTCGCCGCCGCGCAGGTCCACGCCCACACCCTGGCTGCCGCGGGCGCGAACGACCACGCCCTTGTCCACGCCGCGCAGCTGGCAGACGTCGAGGTCCACCGCGTAGTCGCCCCAGTTCTCGGAGCCCGCGTAGATGAGCGAGCGCTCCTGCTTCTCGTCGGGCAGATGCGCACAGAGCACGCCCCGCTCCACGGACCAGACGTCCGCGCGGTCGGGCTGCCAGGCGTCCAGGTCGCCGAACTCCTCGACGAGGAGCACCGTCGTCGAGGGTGGCGAGAGGCGTGGTGGCGGCGGGAGCGAATCGGGAGACGGCCCCGCCGGAGTCGCGCCCGCGAGGACCACCAGGACGGATGCGGCACACAGGCCGCGCCGGAGCGTCGCCACCACGTCCATGGCCCGCAGCATACCGCGGCGTCGCCGGTCCTGCGACGCGGCGCGCTTCAGCGTAGCCGCACCAGCCGCTGCGTGCGGGTCCCCCACGGCGTGACCAGACGCACGAAGTAGAGCCCGGCCCCGGCGTCCGCGCCCGCGCCGTCGCGGCCGTCCCAGCGCCACTCGTGCGCGCCTGCGCCCAGGTCGGCCTCGGTCCGCCACACGCGCCGGCCCGAGAGGTCCACGATCTCGAGCCGCGCGCGGCCCGCCCGCGGCAGGGAGAAGCGCAGCAGCGTCGTGCCGCGACCGGGATTGGGCTCGGGGCGCGCCAGCATCGGCCCGGCCGGCCCCGCGGCAGTGGCACCCGTGACCGGACCGAAGCGCTGCAGCGTGAACGAGTCGAGCACCGCGCCCGCGGGAGTGAGCGCGCGGAGCGTGAGCAGGTCGTGCTCGATGGAGACCGTACAGAAGTGGTGGGCGCTCGCGGCGGTGACCACGTTCGGGTAGCCCAGGTCGGGCGTGTGCAGGGGCGCGCCGCCGCCGCCCGCCGTGACGTGCGTCACGCCGTTCACGACCGCGCGGGCGTAATAGTGGTTGTGGCCGCCGAAGACGATGGCCACGCCGTACTGCTCGCACAGCGGCTGGAGGACGGTCTGCACCGAGGTGTTGTTCGGATGCCCCCCGCCCGCCGACCAGCCCGGCTCGTGCAGCAGGAGGAACTTCCAGGTCTTCGTCGTGGCCGCGAGGTCGGCGGCGATCCACTGGTGCTGCGGTGAGCCCGCGCCGTAGCCGGTGAACTGGTCCACGACCACGACATGGGCCGGGCCGTAGTCGAACGACCAGTAGCGCCCGGCCACGAACGGGTAGGGGAAGTACTTCGCGAACAGCGCACCGGTCCCCTCGTGGTTCCCCATGGCCGAGAGGATCGACAGGTTCGCCATCTCGCCCCGGATGTTCGGGTAGGACGGGCTGAAGAACTGCCCGGTCCAGTCGCTCTCGAGGTTCCCGTCGTTGACCAGGTCCCCCGCGGACAGATCGAAGGTCTGGTACTCGGGGTCCGCCGCGACGGTGGCGAGCACGCCGCCCGCGACCTGGTCGTGGACGGCCGGGTAGGTGCGCGTGTCGCCGTAGGCGAAGAACTTCAGGTGCGCCGCCGTGGGCGCGGGCGCCGAGCGGAAGGAGCCCCTCCGGACCACACCCCCCTGCGTGACCCGGTAGTGGTACTTCGTGCCGGGCGCGAGCCCGTCGATGGTGAAGGCGTGCTGGTGGTCGGGCCCGTACTCGGAGGTCCGCATGCTGCCCAGCGCGCAGGCCGTATCCGTGCCCCACGCGATGCGGCAGGTGTCGGTCGCCGTCAGCTGCCACACCACCTTCATCTGCGCCGGCACGCCGGGATGGACGAGGTACGGCTCCTTGCGCATGAGGTCGGCGAGGACCTGATGCGCGCCGCGTGGCCCGGGGGCGGCAGCATGCGCGGGACGCGGTCCCGGAGCGCCGGAGAGCAAGAGGAGGAGAATCGCCGCCGTACTGGCGATGGTGCCGGCGCGACGCTGCTGGACGACCGGGAGTCTGAGGCGCATCGGGGCGTCTCTCCCACGCTGTGAGGCAGGCTGACGATCCGCGCGGCGCCAACCGCCGGCGCGCGGGAGCTGCGACCGCGACCATTCTAGCGGCGGGGCGGGGGGACTCAAAAGAGGGCGCGGCGGTGATCGATGCGTGGGGGCGGCACGGCAAGCTCCGGCTCAAGCGCCGATGCTCCGGGGACACCCGAGGGGCTCCCCCGCCGGGCACGGGCAGGGCCCCTTGCGGAGCACCTGTCGGGTCGGTTCGGGCGTGTGAGACACGCCCGGGACCTGCCGGGGCTTCAGGCGGGGCCGAGTGGCGGGGGACGAGCCCACCCTCGAAACCCGAAGGGTCGCACTGCGTCCGGCGGTCCTTCGCACTTCCCGATCCCGGTCCCAGGCTGGGTCCTGGCGGCTGGGCCCTCGCCCGGCCACCGGCGCGTCCTGGCATCGTCCTGCTGCATACTGGGGACGGGGGGCGCCGGACGAAGACGCCGGTGGACCGAGCTCGTATAGGGGCCGTCCGCACGTACTGGGCCGCACGATCGAGCGAGGTGCAGTCAAAGCCCGAAGCCGACGCGGACAGCCACTTGGCAGGGAGCCTTGGAGGAAGGGGTACCTCAGCTCCTTGCACTCGGACAGGTGCGGGCACCCCGGCGCCTGATACATCGCGCCCCGCCCCGTCGCGAGTGGCATCCCCGGGCGTGGCGGGTCTAGAGTCCGGCCCATGAGCCCGCCGCCGACTCCCACCACGTTCGATCCCGCCGAGGACGCACGGCTGGTCGAGCGCTGTCTCGCGGGGGACGCCCGCGCGTGGGACGCGCTGGTGCGCCGCCACGAGCGGCTGGTCTACGGCATCGCGCGCTCCTACAGCCTGCCCGAGGAGGACCTCGGCGACGTCTTCCAGGACGTCTTCACGGCGCTGGTCCGCGGGCTGCCGCGCCTGCGCGATGCGCGGGCGCTGGTGCGCTGGCTCGCCAGCACGACGGACCGCGTCGCCCTGGCGACGGCCCTGCGGCGCCGGCGCGAGCGCGCCATGAGCACCGACCCCGAGGGGCTGGAGGCGCTGCCCGCCGACGAGCCGTGGATCGGCACGGACCTCGAGGTGCACGAGGAGCAGGCGCTGGTGCGGCTCGCGCTGGGCGGACTCTCGGAACGCTGCCGTGTCCTTCTGGAGGCGCTCTACTACGAGGACCCGCCTCCTTCCTACGCCGAGCTGTCCCGCCGGCTGGGCGTGCCGATCGGCTCGCTCGGCCCCACGCGCGCCCGCTGCTTCGAGCGGCTGCGGCAAGGACTTGCGGCCCTGGCGGGCGGAGGCGGTATCAGGTCCGGCGAGCAGCCCACCTTTGGAACGACAGGCGGGACGAGTCGTGCCCGCCGCGCGCGGAAGGAACAGGCCGCATCTGCGAGCGAGGAGACGGAGGACACCCCTTGAAGCACACCCCCTCCAGGCACCTCGATCCCCGGACGTCGCTCGACTACCTCGAAGGATTGCTCCCCGGCCAGCGGCGTCGTGAGGTCGAGGAGCATCTCGGTGGCCCCTGCCCGGGCTGCCACGATCTCATGCGCGACCTCGGCCTGACGGTCGAGCGCATGCGCCGTGACCGCACGCCCGAGGTGCCCGCGTGGCTCCACGAGCGCGCGCTGGCCGTCTTCCGCCCGACCGTGTCCGAACCGGCCGTCGCGGGGTTGATGGAGACGATCGCCCGCCTCATCTTCGACTCATGGGCTGCACCGCTCCCCGCCGCCGCGCGACGCGCGGTGGGCGAGGCGAGGCGGCTGGGTTTCGAGCTCGACGGCTACACGATCGAGATCGAGATCGAGCCCGAGTCCGCGGGCCTCCTCACCCTGCGCGGCCGGCTCGCCGGCCCCGACCCGATGCTCTGCGCCATCGAGGTCACGGCCGAGGCCGAGCGCTTCATCGTGCTGCCCGACGCGCACGGCGCGTTCCTGCTCGAGCGCGTGCCGGCGGGCGTGCTGAACGTGGTGGTCTCGACCCCCGCGGGCCACTTCCGCCTCCCCACCGTCGCGCCCTGAGGGGGAAGGACCGGGCCATGGGCTCCCCAGCGCTTCCCGCGGGACCCGGCCGCGCGCGGGCCCTGATCGAGCGCATCGAGACGCTGCGCCGCGGCGACCCCGCCGGGGCGTGGGTGACGCTGGGCCGCGAGTTCGCTGGCGCGACGCGCGGCGCCGGGGCGCACGAGCGCGGCGAGCTGTGGCGCCTGCGCGGCCACGTGCTGCGCGCGCTCCAGCGCATGCGCCCCGCCGCCGGGGCCTACGCCCGGGCGGAGCGCTGGTTCGCCCGCGCGGGTGACGCGCGCGAGCAGGGCCGCTGCGCCATCGGGCTCGTGGACGCGCTCATGTACCTGTCGCGCTACGCCGAGGCCGCGCGCGCGGCGCGGCGCGGCCGGCGCCTGCTGGCGCGCGCGCACGACCGGGTGAGCCTGGCGAAGCTCCTCAACCAGGAAGGCAACGTCTTCCACCGGCTCGACCTGCCCGAGCGTGCGCTCGAGCGCTACCGCGAGGCGCGCCGCTCCCTGGCGCGCGCCGGCGACGCGCGCGGGGCGGCGACCGTGTCGGGCAACGTGGCCAACTGCCTCGCGCTGCTGGGGAGGCTGCCCGAGGCGCGCCGGCTCTACCTCGAGGCGCGGCGCGCGAACCAGAGGGCCGGGTTCGCCTTCGAGGCGCTGAACGCCGAGTACAACCTCGCCTACCTCGACTTCCTCGAGCACCGTTACGAGGAGGCGCTCGACGGCCTGGGCCGCGTGCGCGCGCAGGCGGGTCCGCGCGGCTACCCGTGGCTGGGCGGGCTGGCCTCGCTCGACCGCGCCGAAATCCTCCTGCGCATGGGCGCGCACGACGAGGCGCTGGCCGAGTCGCGGCAGGCGGTCGAGACCTGCGGCGAGGCGGGCCTGCGCTACGAGCGCGCCAAGGCCGAGACCTTCGCGGCGCTGGCCGAGTTCCACATGGGCCGCGGCGGCGCCGCGCGCGAGCGCCTCGAGCGCACCCTCGGGACGTTCCACCGCGAGGGCAACCAGGTGTGGGCGGGCGAGGCGCTGGTGGGCCTGGCCACGCTGGCGTGGCACGCCGGCAACCCGCGCGCGGCGGCCGCGCTGCTCTCGGCGGCGCGGCGGCGCTTCGCCCGCGCAGGCGACCGCGAGCGCGAGGGCTGCGCCCTGGCGCTGCTGGCCCGCACGTGGCTCGAGTGCGGCGAGCGGGCGGCCGCCGCCGCGTGCCTTGCGCGCGTGCGACCGGGCCGGGCGGGCCGCGGCCTCGAGCGGCTGTCACCGCGGCTCAGGCACCTGGTGCTGGCGACCGAGGCGGCGCTGTGCCGCGCGCGGGGCGACCTCGCCGGCGCGCGCACGCGCCTGCGCGAGGCGGCGCGCGAGTCCGAGCGCCTCGCCGCGCGCATCCTGGACGAGCACTGGCGCGCCACCTTCTGGGGCGAGTGGGGCTGGCCGCACCGCGAGCTGGCGGCGCTCGAGCTCGAGGGCGGACGCCTCGCCGAGGCGCTCGAGGCGCTGGAGGGCGGACGCGGACGCGCGCTGGTGGGCCGCGCCCACGCGCGGCGGGCGCGCGGCGGACCGTTCCCGGCCATCGTGCGGCGCTGGGCGGCCGGACGCCTGGCGCGCGAGCGCGAGCGCATCGCCCGCACGGACGCTCCCGCGCTCACGGGCGGCGGGACGGGCCGCGCGGCCGGCGATGCCGGGCTGCGCCGGGCGCTGGACTCCTTCGCGCCGCGCACCATCCGCGCCGCGGCGCTCCGGCGGTCCCTGCCCGGGGGAACGCTCCTGCTCGACTACCTCGTCCACGACGGTTCGCTCCAGGTCATCGCGCTGTCGCGCGACGGGATGACCGCCCGGGCCGGGCTCGCCACGGAGGCGCACCTCTCCCGGCTGGTCCACGCCCTGCTGTTCTCGCTGCGCAGCGCCGCCTTCGCGAGCCCGGCCGAGCGTCGCCCCGACCCGCTGCTCGGCGAGGTGCTGACCTCGCTGGCCGGGGCCGTGCTCTGGCCGGCGCTCCCGAAGCCGGGCTCGGCCCACTTCCCGCGCCGGCTCATGGTGGTCCCGGTCGGGCCGCTGGCCCGGCTGCCGTGGGCGGCACTACCCCTGCCCGACGGCCGGCCGCTCTGCGAGGCACTGGAGCTCACCATCGTGCCGGGCCTGAGACTGGGCCTGGCGCGTGGTCCGGCGAGCGAGCCCGGTGGCGCCCCGCTCGTGGTGGCGGCCGACGCCGGGGAGCTGGCCAGTGTCGAGCCGGAGACGAGGGCCATCCTCGGGCTCTTCCGCGAGGCCCGGCTCCTCGCCGGGCCCGAGGCCACGGCCGCGCGCTTCCTGGAGCTGGCCCCATCGGCTCCCTGGATCCACTTCGCCGGTCACGGGTATTACCAGGCGGAGGCCCCGCACGAGTCGGGGCTGAGGCTGGCCGATCGCTGGCTGCTGGCCGGCGAGCTGGCGGGCCTCAGGCTGCCCGCCCACTGGGTCACCCTCTCGGCCTGTCAGACGGCCCGGGCCCTGGTTCGGCCCGGGGAGGAGTGGTTCGGGCTCGCCCGCTCCCTGCTGCTGGCCGGGGCGGGGGCCGTGGTGGCCTCGCAATGGGACGTCGAGGACGCGGCTGCCGCCCGACTCATGGAGGCCATGTACTTGGGGCTCGCCAGGGGCGAGTGCCTGGGGGCGGCCCTGGCCGGCGCCCAGGCGGCCGCCTTCTGGACCGGGTCGCACCCCCTCGACTGGGCCGGGTTCGTCCTGCTGGCCGGACCGGGTGGTCCGGCGGCCGGGGGAATCCCGGATGCAAAATCAGCGTCCAAAGCTGCGGCTCATCCCCCTGTCGCGGTTGACATGGAGTAGTATCGGGTCCCGAACAGGAGGTTGTCATGTCAGCCCGCTCGCCTTGCACCGCTCGCCTCCTTCGCGCGCTCTCCTGCGCCACGCTGGCTGCACTCCCCTTGCTGCTGGCTTCCTGCTCGCGCGCGCCTCTCACCGCGCCGACCGCCTCCACGCCGGCCTCCACCGCGCGCAGCGCGGGTCCCGCGACCAGCATCACCACGACCGACGACATCCTGGTGACGCTGGCCCCGGGCGCGGACGCGTCCCAGGTCGCGGCCGACTACGGCACGCAGCTCGTGGACTACAAAGATGGTCTTGCGGTGCTGCGCTCGAGCCCCGACACGCCGATCGACATCATGCTGTCGCACCTGTCGTCGGATCCGCGCGTGCTCACGGTGGAGCCCGACGGGGTGCTGATGCTCGCCGAGGCGCGGCAGCGGAGCTTCTCGTTCGACGACGGGCGCGG
>Ga0315295_10003709_pt1 | contig 12978 bp, 10 predicted proteins | sample YL17G14_0_MG_FD_204453 | JGI IMG/M metagenome (GOLD analysis project Ga0315295, IMG submission 204453) | Sediment microbial communities from Yellowstone Lake, YNP, Wyoming, USA - YL17G14_0 | ecosystem: Environmental > Aquatic > Freshwater > Lake > Sediment | place: USA: Wyoming | collected... | reverse complement strand
GTTGGCTCTGTGAGACCAGGTCATTTTGTGCCAACATTTTGGCACTTTGAGACCAGGTTTGGCACTTTGAGACCAGGTCTTAAAGTGCCAACATTTTGGCAGTTTGAGACCAGGTCATTTTCTGCCAAAATTCTGGCAGTCAGGACGCCATTGTCAAAAACGGGGGAATGAGATATACTAGCGGGAGCCAACAGACTTTTCGGTCCGGCGGACCGGAGCCCTACAAGGGAGGCGAGGATGTCACACAAGACGGATATTTTTATGACGGGATTTTTCGGGTTGGCGCTGTAGCTGAGCGGTTGCTCGACAATGGGCGAGAACACCAAGCGCGGGGCGGTAGGCGGCGCCCTCCTGGGTTCTATCGCCGGCGGGGTGATCGGTCACCAGGACGATCATGGCATCGAGGGCGCGGCCATCGGCGCCGGCGTGGGCGCGCTTTCGGGCGGCCTGATCGGCGACTCGATCGACGCGCGGGAAAACAAGGAGGCTGCGGAGGCCGCGTCGGCGACGACAGGCGAGAAACTCGGCATCTCCGACGTCATCGCCCTGAGCAAGGCGGGCCTCAGCGACGGGACCATCATCAGCAAGATCGTGGCGACCGGGTCCGTGTACACGCTCTCGGTCGAGGAGATCGAGCTTTTGCGCAAAGAGGGCGTCAGCTCGGCGGTCGTGAACGCGATGCTTGACACGGTGAAGAAATAAAATACTTGACAAGAATTGTCGTGTATTGTAGGATGTGTTCGGTGGAGGATGGACCTCACCCCGCCGGACCCTTCCGGGGGCGTCGGCGAGAAAGCCAACTCAAGAACGCGAAGGAGCGGACGATGCGACACCTGCCGAGGTATTTTTTGAGGGCGGTGGCCCATTGCAAAGAGGGCTGCCGAGACGGCTCCCGGGCATGAGCCGAAACTGCCTGTCTATCGGTAAGCGCTCATGTTCCGATAGGTCGCCCCGTTAGAGACAAAAGACGACAGCCTTTTCTTTAACGGGGCTTTTTCTTCTGAAACTTTTTGAGGAAAAGCGAGACGCGAGATGGCATCTCGGCAGAGCTATCAGCTTGGATGAGGTGCCATCTCGACTCGATCACCGCCGTTTCGTCGAATGGAGGCAACGTGCGCGCGCAAATAAGCAAAGACGGCCGCATCCTGTTGTCGGACTTTAGCCCTGTTCAGGCCTTTAAGATCGCCGTGAAAATGGAGCAAGACGGCATACGATTCTATAAGGACCTTTTGGGGACAGTGAGGGACGAAGAGGCCCGCGCGGAAATCGGCTTTTTGGTCAGGCAGGAGCAACAGCACCTGGATACTTTTACCCGTCTTCTTCGGGAACAGAAAGAAGAGACGGCGGACGGCTTCGAAGAAGACGATATCATCGACTATATGAACGCCTCTGTTTTTGAGGTCTCGTTACGAAAGGAGACCGCCGGCAACATGGACCACCGCCACACGGCGATGGAGGAGGCACTGAACCTTGAGCGCCGTTCCATCGTCTTCTACGAGGCCTGCGCCCGGAGCGCTGGCGGCGGGGCGCCCAAGGGATCCTTTGAGAAGATCATCGAAGAAGAGCGGAGCCACCTGAAGAAGTTTGGCGAGCTTTTGCGCGTCAAATGCATCCATGCGCGGGGCGGGTGTGTGCTCTAAAACGCGCGGGCAGGCCGTGGACGGGGCCAGAGCCGAGGGGGCCCGTCGAGGATCTGCCGGAGGGGAGCCATGTGCGGCATCGTCGGGTATGTCGGGGATAAGCAGGCGCAGCCTGTTTTGATCGCCGGCCTGAAGAGGCTGGAGTACCGCGGTTATGACTCGGCGGGCATCGCCCTGATGGCGGGCGGCAAGGTCCTCGTGCGCAAGACCAAGGGCAAGATCCAGGACCTCGAGCGCCTGGTCCACGAGCGGCCCCTGCCGGAGAGCTCCCTGGGGCTCGCGCACACGCGCTGGGCGACGCACGGCGCGCCGAACGACGTGAACGCGCACCCCCACATGAGCTGCGATAAAAAGATCGCGGTGGTGCACAACGGGATCATCGAGAACTACCTCGCCCTCAAGAACGCCCTGAAGAAGAAGGGGCACCGGTTTGTCTCTCAGACCGACACGGAGGTGCTCGCGCATCTTCTGGAGTCCCACGCGCAAGGCGGCCTTAAAGAGGCCGTGATCCGGACGCTGCGCCAGGTCAAGGGGAGCTTTGCGCTGGGCGTCATCTCGACGGACGAGCCGGACAAGATCGTCTGCGCCCGCAAGGAGAGCCCGCTCATCATCGCCCGCGGCGACAGCGGATATTTCATCGCTTCGGATGTGCCGGCGATCCTCGAGCACGCCCGCCGCGTCAGCTACCTTAAAGACGACGAGGTCGCCGTTTTGACGCGGGACCGGGTGGCGCTCTTCGACCTGTCGGGCCGGCGCCGGACCCCGAGATTCGACCGCATCACGATGGACGCCGAAGGCGCCCAGAAGGGCGGCTACCCGCATTTCATGCTCAAGGAGATCCATGAGCAGCCGGCTGTCCTGAGGCGGCTTTTGTCCAGCGCGCCCGCCGCTGTGCGGGCCGCGCGGTTCCCCGGGAACATCCGCAACGTCATCGTGGTGGCCTGCGGCACGGCGTATCACGCCGGCCTCGTGGGCAAGTATGTCATCGAGTCGCTGGCGCGGCTGCCCGTGTGGGTCGATCTGTCGTCGGAGTTCCGCTACCGCCAGCCCATCGTGGACAAAGGCTGCGTCGTCATCGCGGTGAGCCAGTCCGGGGAGACGGCGGACACGCTGGCGGCGGTGCGCGAGGCCAAAAAGAAAGGCGCCCGGATCATTTCCATCTGCAATGTCGTGGGCTCGAGCCTGACGCGCGAGTCGGACACGGTCTTTTACACGCTGGCCGGCCCGGAGATCGGCGTCGCTTCCACGAAGGCCTACACGGCGCAGATGGCTGTTTTTTATCTGCTGGGCCTGGAGCTGGCCCGGGCGCGCAAGACCCTTTCGCCGCGCGCCTACCGGTCGGCCCTGAGCACGCTCCGGCGCGTCCCGGCGCTCCAAGAAAAGATCCTGGAGTCGGAGGGACGTCTGCAGGCGGTCGCCCGGCGCCATCACCACTTCGGCAGCTTCCTTTTTCTGGGCCGCAACATCAATTATCCGTCGGCGCTCGAAGGCGCGCTCAAGCTCAAAGAGATCTCGTATATCCCGGCCGAAGGCTACGCGGCCGGCGAGATGAAGCACGGCCCCATTGCGCTGATCGACGAGTACCGCGCGGTCGTCTGCATCGCCGTGTCGTCGGCGATCTACGAGAAGATGGTCTCCAACATCCAGGAGATCAAGGCGCGCTCCGGCAGGCTCATCGCCATCGCCACCGAGGGCGACCGGCAGATCCGCGCGCACGTCTCCGAGACCGTCTTCGTCCCCAGGATCGACGAGTTTTATTCGCCCCTCCTTGTGGCCTTGCCCCTTCAGATGCTGGCGTATTTTATCGCGGTGGAACGCGGCTGCAACGTGGACCAGCCGCGCAATCTGGCCAAGTCCGTCACCGTTGAATAAGCCACGCAACGCGGCCTTTCGTGCCTCACCCTGTTCCAAAATGGCCAAGTACCGTTGTTTCATAAGAACAGCCAAATATATCTCGAGTGAAATAGGGCTTCGAGCCGGCCGGTTTCTTTACCCCCCCGTTTTCCTTTGGAGGGATCCCGTGGGCGGGCCCGCGATTCATCGTGCCTGGAAAAAGGTGAAAGAACGGCAGAGATCCGTCGAGGGTCATTGGGACAAGGTCGGATTATACGTCCATATCCCTTTTTGCCGCTCCCGATGTCTTTATTGCAATCTCCTTTCTTTTCCCGAGGTCTCTGAGGACACGCACGAACGGTACCTCCGTGCCCTCAAAACAGAGATCCGTCTGCTGGATTTCGGCCGCCAAACCCCTTTGGCGACATTTTATATAGCGGGCGGGACCCCGACGATCATGTCGGCAGAAAGACTGGAGCGGCTGCTGAAAAGCCTGCACGCTTCCTTTGACCTGACCCGCGTTCAGCAGGGGATGATCGAGGTGAGTCCGCTCACGGCCACTCGAGAGAAGATCAGGGTATTCAAAAGATACGGCATCACAAAAGTCACGATGGGGGTGCAGTCTCTGGATAGAAATATTCTGCAGATCAACGCGCGCCCCCAAGACAAAGAGTGCGTCTTAAAGTGTTATTCCAACCTCCGCGCCGCGGGGATCCCTCATGTGAACATCGATCTTATAGCGGGTCTGCCGGGCCAGAGCATGGATTCCTTCCTGCAGAGCCTCGATGCGATCATCAAGCTAAAGCCGGACACCCTCCACATCAATTTTTTCAATCCCCAGATATACACGACTTTTTATAGGACAGGACGGCGCCTTACGCTTGCCGATATCTTCAACAGACAGATGATGCTGCGGGAAGGTTCCAGGCGCATCGCTTCTTCTTTGCCGTCTTCTCTTGAGAGGGAGGGGTTCGAAAAAGAGAACCAACAGTTCTATTTCAACAGATATTTCAACAGTTCGACGATAGGAATAGGTTATGGCGCCATTTCTAACGCGAGCGGGTTTCTCAATTACGGGAAACCGACGAACTTTAAAGACTATATGGACGCGTTGGAGGCGGGCAGGCTGCCGCGGACGTTCGGCTACCGTCTTAACAGGGATCTGGAGATGCGCGCCTACGTCATCAAGAACCTCGAGCACACAGGTTCGCTGTCGGCGGAACAGTTCCAGGCGATCTTCCACGCGCCGTTACGGAAAACTTTCAAGGATGAGATAGCCTTTCTGGAGAAAGAAAAGAAGGTCGGCTGGAAGGACGGCGTGCTTACTTTTGTTTCCCCTGCAAGGCTGGACCAGCTGCTGTATTCAAAGATATTCTATGATGAGCGGACCTTGAAGGAGATAGAGATCCTGCGGAGAAGCGGGAGGCGATCTTCTTATTCCCAGAGCATCGACTATGGATTGCTGTGTCACTATCAGCTCTAGGATACCGGGCGAGGGGGAAGGCCGTGACGGCCCGGGAAGGATCTCGTTCCGCGTTCGGTCGACGATACTCCTGACGATGCGGGCCTGGGCGGATGACGGGGCGATTCAATTTGCTTTTTTTGATGCCTGGAGGTAGAATGAGGGTCGAAAGCCGTCCGGAGACGAAAAATCTTTGAGAAACGTATCGGAAAGACGCCCAAGGAAAACTTAACGAGTTGGATCGACAAAAGAAGAGGTGGAAGATGAAGAGAGCCCTGTTCCGTGCTACGTTGGTTTCTTTCTTGCTCAGTTTCTTGGTGGCGGTTGGTCTGTATGCCGAAGAGAAGGCGGGGAGCTACGAAGATTGCATGAGCTCTTTTGATATAGAGGCAGCCATTCACGACCCGGTCGCCGTGCCCTATATCTCTTTACTAAAGGAATATTTTGCGTGTTCGGCGGCGGCGAAGAACGATGTCGAACAATGCTCCAAACTGTCGGATACCGATGCCATAAGAGCGTGCCAAAAATACATGCAGAGATACTGGCTTTTTTACGGAAGGCTTCTCCGAGAAGGAAAAGCGACCTCCACTGTTCTTGATGCCTGCAGGTCGTCTTCCGAGGATCCCAAGGATGCCGATCTATGCGAGGATTACAGCGCCGCTATCTTAAATAACGACCCATCCCGTTGCGAAAAATTCACCGACCCCAATAAGAAGAATTTCTGTTTGGCCGCTGCAAGGAGAGATGTATCGGTCTCTCGGGACAATGAATGGCGGGGCAAGATTTATTTCCTTAAAGCCGTGGCGGAGGGTGACCCTAAGATATGCGACAGTATCATCTGGAGATCGAAGGACAGCGATCGTTCGAACAAGACGTACGAGTGGTTGAAATGGATCTGCAAAGGGGGCGCGTCGAACAATATCTCCGTTTGCGAGCAAAACAGCGGCTTCGAAAGATTCAAAGAAGCCTATTGTGCTAAAAAGGCCAGCGGCAATTCCCAGGCGGATACGGCGTTGGGGAAGAAACAAGAATCGGAATGAAGTGACCGCAGCAGGGCGGATCTTGCCGCGACGGTATTCGCGGCATGAGCGGCTTTTTCCAGGGACGGAATCCCTAGAACGTTTTAGTCAAAGGGAGGCGACCGCGGCCCTCATGGCCGCCTCCGCCAGATGTGTCGGAAGTCCCCTTCCCCGCGCAGTTCATTTATTTTCCTAGAGACCATCCTCAAATCCAAAAAGGCACCCTGTCGCTTTGCGATGCTCGTGTCCGTTGCTCAGGACTATAGGGTAAAAATGTCGAGCTGGAATAATTGCGCCCCCTGCAAGGCCGCCCTAAAGACCCCGCGGGATGTTTTGGGCGTTCTCGATAAGATCTTAGGGTATCTTATCAAAGAAAATCAATTGGAGGCGCATAGAGACAAGATAGGAAAAATAACGGATGTTCTCTTTGACGGTTTTGCACCCGCATGGTTATCCCGCAACCAGAAATTCGACCTTTCTTTGACAAGTGAGATAAAAGACAGCGGGTTACGCTTCAGTTATAACAATTTTGACGAAAAGAAAGGGTTCCAACGGAAATTTCTCACGGTTTTCAGGTTTTTCCCGAACGCTTTTGATCTGAAGGCGCTACGCCTTTTGTTCGGCTACATGGGCAAGACGAACGACAGACATCAAACGACCATCGGTTGTGCTTGGGGGCAGGGCGAGCCCGTCCCAAGACTAAAGATATATTTTGAGGAACTTTATCACCATTACACCCAGCTCGAGATCCGAGAAAAATGGAAGCACATCAACGCCCTTATGGGGATCCCATCGAAGCACACGTGCCTTTTGCCTTATGAAAAAATCGGCGCCTTGGCCATCGATTTTGTTCCCTTCAGGCCCTGTGAAATGAAGATATATTATTTAAGGCCTCATATGGACAGGGATGAGGCAGGCGTTTTTGTGAAAGCAGGGGGATTCGGAAAAAAAGACCGCCTCTTTGAAGCATTTACAAAAAAGTTTTTGGACGGCGAGCGATCTTTTTTTTATTTAACGCATCGACTCTCCCACGAAGGCCGCCCCCTTTCTTTTAAGCTATATAAGATCTTTGAGGTTGCCGGCGACCCTTGCCCCGATCGCCCCCTGGCAGAGATAAAAGATTTTTTCCGCCTTTCCCGTTTGGGACTTTTAGAAGAACGCCTGGCAGCCGTCCGGGCGATCGCTGAGAAAAAACGCTTTTGTGTTTATCCCGTCATCATCGCCTGCGATAAGAATCGAAAGAGATCGAGGATAGATCTCTATCTGGCCCTCAAATGAGCCCCACGACGAAGCGGGTCGTCATAACAGATCGGTGCGATCAGGATTGCGTTTTTTGTTCCGGCGCTTCCGGCGCCCCGAAGGGGAAGGGGGTTTTTAACAGGCAGCGTATCCTGCAATATATCCGGCAAAGAAAGGGCGCTGTCCGTTTGAACATCTCCGGAGGAGAGCCGACGCTGTCGCCTCACCTCGCGGAATATATCCGCTCCGCCAGAGGTGCCGGATACCAGACGATCGCGCTGCTGACGAACGGCGCCCGTTTTTCTGACAAGACATTTGCCGCGGAGATGAAGCGAAGCGGCCTCACGGAGACCATTGTGTCCATCCAGCACCTGAGCCCCGCCGTCAACAGGCGCATCACCGGCCCAGGGACTCTCTTTTCGAAGAAAATGGCGGGCTTCAGGAATCTTCGAGAGATCGGCATGAAGACCACGGCCAACATCGTTATTTTTTCCTACAACAGCAGCGCCCTTCTGGGTCTCGTCAAAAGACTCGCCGCCGAGATGGGGGTCAGACATTTTGTCTTTTCCTTTCTCGAGACGAATTGCGACAGGGTCAAGAACGACCCCTGCCTCATTCCCGCCCTGCGGCCTTCGCTCTCCATGCTGAAGAAGACGGTGGAATATTGCAAGAAGGAATCCCTGTCCTATTGTATCCCTTATGATGGCGCCTTGCCGCCGTGCGTCTTTAAAAAATACAAGATCCGCACGAACCGGCCGGAGACGGTCGACGGTTCTAATTTTGATGCCTCAAAGTTCCATGTCTTTTGTTGCTTGGCGTGTCCGGAAAGACCTTTCTGCCGAGGTTTCTTAAAAGACTATTTCGCTGAATCCCAGGAGATCCTTTTTGGCGAACGATAAGATCCCGCCTCATCCAACATTTGATCTCCGGCGCCTGACCCTGGAAGTCACGCGGCAGTGCAACAATAATTGCAGCTATTGTTACCAGAAAAGAGAAAGGAGGCGCAAGGGGGACCCCGGCGTGTTGGCCGGTCACATCTCCCGGTTCAGGAGAGAAGGGGCCCGTTCCATAGAGTTTTCAGGGGGCGAACCCACCCTTTATCCCGGCCTGCCGGCATTGGTCGGATGGGCCAAGAAAGAGGGTTATGAGAACATCGCTCTTTTGACGAACGGGCGGAGGCTCGCCTATAAGCCCTATTGCGATGCCCTGATACGCTCGGGGGTCAAGACTTTTGTTTTTTCGGTCCCTGCCTCTAACGGTCCCCTGTACGCCAAGATCACAAAGACATCTCCCGGGGCCTTTGAGGAAAGTATCAAGGGGATGGAGAACGTGACATCAGCCTCTTCCCTGGAGGCGGGCTCCGTGACGGTGTTGCTCAGGGAAAACTTCCGCCAGATGGGCAAGATCGCGGAACTGTTGATCGCTCAACGGATGGACTTTCTGACCTTTATCTGTCCTTTTCCGCGCGATCCCGCGGATGTCAATAACCGCCTGTCGCTTTCCGCGTATACCCGGATGGCCGCGCCCCCGGAGGAGCTCGCCCCGGTTTTGATCAAGACCATCGAGAAATACGGCAGACGGATCAAGATATGTTTGGAAGGCGCGCCCTTTTGTCTTCTTAAGGGCTACGAGCCCGTTGTGCTCAATGAAAGCGCCTCTCGCTCGGGGACTGTCATCACCGCGGAAGGCCGGATACAGAGGGGTTCGGGGCCGCTCTGGGTGACGGGAAAAAGAGAGGAGAGGTGCCTGGATTGCGGATATCTGGACCGGTGCTTCGGTTTTTTTTCCGGCCGACGCAAGGAGCCCAAAATCCAGAAAGTGGCCCTGGATATTCAAAATGGCCCGTGTCCCTACATGTGTACGTTTTGCACGAGGCAGATAGCCGGGGTCCCCTTCCATGATCTGGATGATGAAAAAGAAAAGGCGGTGGCCGATCTCGGCAGGATCAAGTTGTTTTTTGACACGTCGGTCAAAAGAAACAAAAGCTTGGATATTTGGGGAAGGGAAGGAGCCGATGCGTACGAGGGGTTGCCGGCCCTCCTGGACCTCGCCAGGCAGAGTGGTTTTAAAAAGATCACTTTATGGACGTCGGGAACAAGATTCAATGACCCCTCTCACGTGAAGGATCTGATAAAAAAGGGTGTGACAGGTTTTGAGATGCCGCTTTATGGTCACAACCGGGATATTCACGAGCGCATCACACGCACCCCCGGAAGTTATAAAAAATGGCTCGCGGCTATGGAGATCCTTCGACGCCTGGGCGGGGCCGATATCAAGATCCATACCGTTTTGATAAGACAGAATCATCTCACCCTGCCGCATTGGCTGCATTTTTTGAGCACCCGCTTTCCAGAGTGCCAACTCTCGGTCTGGTTCTATTATCCCGATTCCCTCTTGGCCCCGCAGGACAAGGCGCGTTATGAGGCCCATTGTGTTTCTTTTTCAGAAGTGATCGCCGCCTTCAAAGATTTCAAAAAAATGATACCGGCCAGGACCGTCACCACGGCGTTTATGCCGCTGTGCATCCTTCGCCGCCTGAGGATGTTTTATCGGGGTTTTGAACCCGTTCCCATGGGGCCCGTCCGGCTGTATGTTTTTGACAAAGAGGCCTCGACGTTTTCTTTCCTGCCAGGGAGGAGGGAATTTAATTCGATCTTCGCGCCTCAATGCGATCGATGCCGCCTCAAGAAAGAATGCCCCGGCATCTTTAAAGAATACAGGGACATCTACGGGGTCAAGGAATTCACGCCGCTGGAGAACTGACGGAGAAAAGCATATGTATCTTTTAGTGATCTCTACATGGGCCTGCAATCTACGCTGCAGTTACTGCCGCACCGAGAAGAAGAACGTCTATATCTCCGAGAAGACGCTCAAGAAGGCCGTCGACCTCCTGTTGACCTCTCAGCAGGACGAGCTTCTCTTTGAGTTTTTCGGAGGAGAGCCCCTCATGCTTCCCTTCCCGGTCATGAAGAGAGCCATCCTCTATGGAAACCGGCGGGCCCTTCGACAAAATAAGAGGATCCAGTTCATCATCACTACGAACGGCATCCTGCTGAACAGGGAAAAGATCCGCTTTTTCAAGCGCCATAACACCATGCTCATCATCAGCCTTGACGGCCAGGCCCGAGCCCACAATATCAACCGTCCCCAGATCGACAATAAAGATTCATACGCTTTGGTTGTCAAGAATCTTCCGCTTGTCTTTAAGGAAGGCCTCGACTGTTTTTGTTATACCGTTATCACCCCCGAAACGGTGCAGGACCTGAAGAAAAGCTTCACCTCCCTGCTCAAGCTGGGGTTCAAAAAGATCTGGATCATGATGGCCTGCGGTCCTCGTTGGGAGAAAGACAAAATCCTGGCGCTGAGAAGGGGACTGGAGGATATCGCGCGGATCTACCCGGCCCTCCTCGCGGAGAAGGGGGTCGTCCTGCTGAACCCCAAGAATTGGCTGTCTCCTTTAAGGTTCAACACAGAACTGTCCGTCAATATCGACGGGTTCATTTATTCGGCCTGCCTGACGTATCTGATCAAGGACGAGAAGGTGCGCCGCCGCTATGTCATCGGCCATATCGACCGCCTTACGGAGGCCATCGACACCCTGGATCAGAGACGTCTCCCGAACGAAAAAGCCATAGAGGTCATCTACAGGGAAAACAACCTGATGGACCGCCTTAAAAACAACATGTACGTAGGCAGGATCTTCGCCAAATTCTCCCTTGATCTGCAGAAGGACCTGCAGTCAAAAGGTCTCTGGACGCTTTATCAATCTTTGGCGTCCTGGAGCACCTGAAGTTCCGCAGTGCTCCCCCGCAGGTCCGTCCGCCGGAGAGCGGATCTATGAACGCTTCCTGGATGACGACGTCAGAACCGATGCGCCCGCATACCGCAAAAGTGCTTTTGGGGTACTCTTGCAACAACCACTGCGTTTTTTGCTACGACCGGTATCATAAGAACATCCCGGCAAAAACGACGCAAGAGCTCCGCGAAGAGATTTCTTCGGCCTTCCGGCAGGGATTCCCCCGGTTGCTCCTCATGGGAGGCGAACCTACGATCCGGCGCGACATCATGGCGTTGGTCGCTCACGCGAGGAAGACCGGTTTCCATGATATAATGCTGACGACGAACGGCCGCATGTTGGCCTATCCGCGTTTTGTGTCCGCGCTCGTCGCCTCCGGGGTCTCGCAGATCGTTATCTCCCTCTGCGGCCCGGTGGCGGGCGTCCACGATGCCTTGACGGGCTCGCCGGGAAGCTTCGAACAATTGATGCGGGGAGTGGAGAACGTGAGGAGGGCGGGGGTCAAGAACCTGGGCGTCAACACGACGGTCGTCGCTCAGAACTATAAGTATCTTCCGGCCATCGCTGATATGCTTTTGAAGTGGCGTATCCAGAGGACCGAATTCATCTACGTAGCGGCCGACCGCCGTGTCTTTAGGCGCGTGACGCCCCGGGTCTCAGAGGCGGCGGCGTTCATCAACGACGCCCTGGGGAGAGGCAAAGCGAACGGCTATTTCTGGAAGCTCGTCAACGCGCCCTTGCCGTGCTATTTTGGCCCTTTCTTCGACCATCTCAGTTATGCGGGGGGAGAAAACAACACCCTTTTCGTCACAACGCGAAAAACGCCCTTCTATCAAAAGGCGGAGGCCAAGAAGCGCGTTTTCTGGACCTTATGCGGAAAATGCGCGCGCTGTTCCAAGAAACACTCCTGCCGGGGCATTTCCATGAGCTATCGCGACGCATTCGGCGATAAGGAAGTCAGACCCCTGTCATGACGGCCCTCCAAGGGCCGTTTTATGCGCGTCCGTGAACATCGCCGCCCTTTCCGCTCCCTGAGCGCCAAGGCCTGCGAGCGCCTACGATAGGAAGGATGCCCTCTCTGATATGGCCAAAGACCGTATCCACATCATGACGATCAACGCCTGCAACAATAACTGCATTTTTTGTTGCAGTCGCCATCCTTGGATCATGTCGCGGCAAGGCACGTATGCCATCGATGCGGTCTCCCTGGCCGCGGAGTGCGGGAAACAAAAGGGCATCGATGACATCTCGTTCACGGGAGGAGAATCAACGCTTCATAAAGACCTGCCCCTGTTAGTGCGGCAGGCAAAGACAATGGGGTATCGGAATATCGCCCTGCAGACGAACGGGCGCATGCTGAAATATAAGGGCTTCTGCATCGAGCTGCTGGAGAGCGGGATCAATGAGATCAGCATATCGCTTCATGGAAGCCGGCCCAAGATCCACGACGCCTTGACCCGTTCTCCCGGGGCTTTTGAGCAAGCCTACGCGGGTCTCCGCAACGTCATCGCGCTTAAAAGAAGCTATCCGCTGAAGATCCACACGAATTTCACCGTGACGAAGCTGAACTACAAAGATATCCACGATTACATCAGCTTGCTGCTTTCTTTAAGAGACATAGACGGTATCGTTCTCAACACCCTTATGATTGCGGGGAACGCCGACTTATTTTTTGATCAGCTCTCTGTCTCCTACGCGGCCGTGGCACGAGAGTTCTGCGCCGCCATCGACAAACTGTGCGACCATGAGAGGCGGGCCCCGCTTCCCGTCAATATCGTCCCGATGCCCTTGTGCCTCATGCAGGGATACGAACAATACGTTGGCGTCCAGGAGATCCCGATAGAAGTCAATAATAACGAAGCCCGGCCCATCCAGCGCGCCGGAAGGCCCGAAAAGAACATCAAATGTTTTGGCTGCCGATACGAAAAGAGGTGCGCGGGCATTGATTCTCTTTATGCCCAAAGGGTCGGCTGGTCTGAGATCGCCCCT
>Ga0315295_10003708_pt1 | contig 12979 bp, 12 predicted proteins | sample YL17G14_0_MG_FD_204453 | JGI IMG/M metagenome (GOLD analysis project Ga0315295, IMG submission 204453) | Sediment microbial communities from Yellowstone Lake, YNP, Wyoming, USA - YL17G14_0 | ecosystem: Environmental > Aquatic > Freshwater > Lake > Sediment | place: USA: Wyoming | collected... | reverse complement strand
TTACTACCGCCGGGGCCAACAGGGTGCTGGCGATAGATTTGCACGCACAGCAACTGCAGGGGTTTTTTGATATACCCGTTGACCATCTAACCGGCCAGCTGGTCCTGAGCAGGTATTTCAAGGACAAGAAGATTAGTAAGCTAACGGTGGTTTCGCCGGATGTTGGTAATATGAAGACTGCGTCCAGATATGCAACGCAGCTTGGCGGGGAGCTGGCAATTGTACACAAAAGACGAATGAGCGGCAGCGAGGTGGAGGCTCGTGAAATCATCGGGGATGTGAAAGGCAGAAATGTTTTAATGTGCGATGATATCATCGCCACCGCCGGGACGGTGTGCAGCGCTGCCAAGCTGGTTAAGGAACGTGGAGCTGAAAAAATATATGTCGGTGCCACGCACGGTGTGCTTGCAGGGGGAGCATTGAAGCAGCTGGGCGAAGCGCCGATAGATGAGGTGGTAGTTACCGATACCATACCGCAGAGTAAGGAGACCAAGAAGCTGCGTAATATCAAGGTTTTAACTGTTTCTGCAATGTTAGGTGAGGCGATAAAAAGAATTCACAAGAATGAATCGGTCAGCAGCTTGTTTGAAGATTTTTGAGATGAGATTGAAGTGAGGCAGAGGTAATTATGGAAAAGAGTTTGCTATTAAAGGCTGAAATTCGAGAACAGACCGGCTCAGGTCATGCGGCGAAAGTGCGCAAGGGTGGCCGGATACCTGCAGTTGTATATGGGCATAAGGAAGAGCCGGTGGCTATTTCGCTTGATGCACATAACCTGGTCGAAGGGCTGCATCACGGGCATCGGGTGATGGATGTGCAAATCGGCAAAAAGCAACAAAAGATGATTATAAAGGAGCTGCAATATGACCATCTTGGCAGAGATATTATCCATGTGGACCTGATGAGAGTCGATGTAACCGAGACAATTAGGGTAGCAGTTCCTATTGAGCTTAAGGGCACAGCTAAAGGCACGCATGAGGGAGGCGTTGTTGAGATGCATACAAACCGTCTGGAAATTGAGTGTAAAGTAACTGATATTCCTGAGGCTATTGTTGTTAGTGTGAAAGAGATAGGTGTTGGTGACACCCTGCATGCCAGCGACGTCGAACTGCCCAGCGGGGTTAAGCTGGTAAGTGCACCATCAACGCTGCTGGTTACCTGCAGTTTGGTTGCTGCCGCCAAGAGCACCGAAGAGCTCGAAGCGGAAATGCCGGCTGCTCCTGAAGTTATCGGCGAGGTCAAAGAAGAAGCAGGGGAAAAAGGGGCAGAGGAGAAAACATCAGAAGAGACAAACTAGCGCCTTTGGTGCTGAGAATAGATGGATGGGCCTGAGATTAACCCCGTTAGGAATTCTGTTTTTAATGGGGTTATAACAGGATAGAGATGGATGTTTCTAACAGGGTTAAAATGGTTGTCGGCCTGGGGAATCCGGGCAAAGAGTATGTTGATACGCGGCACAATATCGGTTTTAGAGTAATAGATTCGCTGGCAGAGGCGCTAAAGATAGACGTAAGAAAGAAAAGATTCAGTGCCTACTTAGGGTCAGGTGAATTTGCGGATAAAAAACTGATATTGCTAAAACCGATGCGGTTTATGAATTGCAGCGGCCAGGTTGTTGCAACAGCGACAGGTTTTTATAAGCTCGTATTGAGTAATTTGCTGGTGGTAACCGACGATATGGCGTTACCGCCAGGCAGGATTCGGGTCAGGATGAAAGGTTCGGCTGGCGGCCACAATGGTTTAGCTGACGTGATAGAGAAACTCGGCACGGAGAATATAAGCCGATTGCGAATTGGTATCGGCCAAAGTGATGAAGAAATGGCTTATGATTATGTTCTCGGCAAACCAACAAAGGCAGAGAAGCCGCTGTTGGATGAGGCGATTACCAAGGCACGGGACGCTGTGCTTTGCTGGGTTGAATATGGTATTAAGGCGACGATGAATGAGTTTAATCCGCCGTAGGCCTGCTATACGTCAGGCGTGGCCGAGGCGGGAAACAGGAGGTATCTGGTTTGAATACTGTTATCGAGAATGAGAAAGGGACCGCATCTCGCAAAAAAATGGCGAAAGGGGAACCTAAATTGTACGAGGCGATGTTTCTTGTTGATTCGGCTGAAGCAACGACAGATTGGGATGGGGTTACTGCGACCATCAAAAACATATTGGAAAAGGCAAGTGCTGAGATTGTTTCGATAAGAAAATGGGACGACCGGAAGCTCGCCTACGAAATTAACGGCAAAGGCAAAGGAACGTATATCCTTTGTTATTTCAGGGCCGCGGGCAGCAAACTGCGAGACATTGAGAGAGATATTCAGCTCTCGGAACGGATTATGCGAGTTTTGATTCTGTGTGCCGAGCATAGACAAGCCGAAGATGTTGAAATGGGCCCTATTTCCCAAATAGCCGGCGAAACAGGAACCCGAAAACGAGCAGTCGAAGGACGAGGGATGAGAGACGAGGGACGAAAACAGACGGAGCAGCCGGAGGCAGAAAATTTGGAACAGGCCGGCTGAAGTGTATTGTTGACGGATAGTTGAATTATCAATTATAAAGAGGAGCCTAAAATGGCCAATTTCAATAAGGTTTTACTGATGGGTAATCTGACTCGCGACCCACAGTTGTCATATACTCCGAACCAGACGGCCGTGGTTGATTTCGGGCTGGCGGTGAACCGGAAATGGAAAGGTCAGGATGGCGAAAACAAGGAAGAAACCTGTTTTGTGGACTGCCGGGCGTTCGGTCGGACGGCTGAGAACATAAACAAATACCTGACCAAAGGCAGGCCGCTGTTTATTGAAGGCAGGCTGACTTTCGATAGCTGGACGGCCCAGGACGGCACGAAGCGGAGCAAACACCGCGTTACCGTGGAGAACTTTCAGTTTCTGGGTGCCCCCCCCGCCGGGCCAGCGGGTGCCAACAGAACCGAGCAGGAGGTGAGTGAGAAAAGCCCCGAGGCAGAAGAAGGGGGCGGCAATAGTACAGGGACAGATGATATACCATTTTAATCTCGTGAAAAGAAAGGCAAACAGACAGGTAACAAATGGCAACACCAATAAAGAAAACAGACAATGAAGGAAAAATGCGTCATGCGGGTGTTCGGGAGCAGACACAATGTCGCTTTTGCAGAAGAGGCGAAAAATACGTTGATTATAAGGACATCGAGACTCTGGAGAGGCTCTTGACCCATCGCGGCAAGATATACTCACGTAAGCGCAGCGGCAATTGCGCCAGCTGCCAAAGAAAAGTGAAAACGGCAATTAAACGCGCCAGATATATGGCGCTATTGCCGTATAGTATTTAATGGCGTAAGCCATCCCGGCGATAGCGGCTAATCCGCTGTCCGCCGCAGGCGGAGAGGAAGAACTATATGAACGCCGTTAGAAGTTTTATATAACGATGAATAATGTAATTAAGGAGCGCTACGGTGCAAAAACGAGAAATTTCCAATAAGGCAAGTACTTCTAACGGGGTGAAGGTTTTGCTTTGTGAGGATGTTAAGGAGCTCGGCTGGTTCGGAGATGTTGTTGAAGTCAGCATAGGGTATGCGAGGAATTATCTGCTGCCGCAGGGGTTGGCTACTATGCCAACCAAGGCAAATTTGCGTTCTCTGGCAAAGGAAGCAGCCGGGCGGACAGAGCAAAGAAAGCTCGAGAGAGAGCGTCTTGAAGAAGCAGCGACGGCGGTGGAAGGGGCGGAAGCTGTTGTCGCCGCCAAGGCGAACGAGCAGGGAGTCTTGTTCGGCTCGGTGGGGGCACAGGAGATATCAGAGAATCTTCGTGCGCAGGGCTTTAGGGTTGCCGACGAGATGGTTCAGTTAGCTGAACATATAAAGCAAGTGGGAACACACAAAGTAACACTTAGATTCGATAAGGATTTGACGGCTACCGTTAACGTTACTATTGTCGCTGAATCCGCCGCAGGTCCGCCGAAGGAGGATGAAAATGGACCAGATGACCAAAGCAAGTAAAGAAAAAGTCGTTACGGCCAAGAGAGGCGCGGCTGTTGGTGTCCCCACATCAAATATTGGTGCGGAATTGGCTGGTCGCAGTATGCCGGAATCGTTGGCGGCAGAGGCGGCGGTATTAGGCTCGATGATAATCGACCCGAATTGCATCAGCGAGGTTGTCGGCCAACTGAGGACAGATGCCTTTTACCGAATCGAGCACCAAATGATTTTTGATGCTTTGGTTACGCTTTACGAGAAAAATAAAGGCGAAGCTATCGATGCTGTGCTGCTTCGCGACGAACTTGAGAAGCGCAGACAGTTAGAGGATGTTGGCGGAGTAGAATATCTTGCGAGGGTTATGGATTCTGTGCCATCTTCGGCCAACGTGATATATTATGCCGGGATTATCAAAGATAAACAGCTGCTGCGTGAGATTATTGCCGCTGCCAGTGAGATTTTGAATGATGCGTACAGCGGAGACGGCGAGCCTGGTGAAAAACTCGATGAGGCCGAGCGCAAAGTTTTTGCCGTTACCGATAAAAAGATAAGCGGTTCTGCTACTGAATTAAAGGATTTAGTCGTTCGCGCTTATGAGCTTATAGAGAAGCGTAAGGGTAGCCATGTTACGGGTTTGCCGACCGGCTACTATGCGCTTGACGAGGAAACTTGCGGGCTACAGGGTGGGGAGATGATAGTCATTGCCGGAAGACCGAGTATGGGAAAGACGAGCCTGGCATTAAATATTGCCGAGCATATCGGGGTGATAGAGAAGGCTCCGGTTGCGATATTTTCATTAGAGACAGGCAGGCAACAATTAGCTGAGAGATTTTTGTGCAGCAGGAGTGAAACTGACAGCCAAAAAGTCAGAAAAGGGATGCTCGATACGGAGCATTACGAGGCGCTGGTTAAGGCCTGCGGCGAATTGAGTGAAGCACCGATTTATATTGATGATACCTCATCGCTGACGCCGCTGGAGCTCCGCGCGAAGGCGCGAAGACTGAAAAGTCAGCGCGGTATCCGATGCATCATAGTGGATTATCTGCAATTGATGCATCTGGGAACAAGCAGGGTTGAGTCCCGGCAGCAGGAAATCACGACAATTTCGAGATACCTGAAGGCCTTGGCGAGGGAGTTGAACATTCCTGTTGTGGTTTTGAGCCAGTTGAATCGTGCGCCGGAAGGCAGGGAAGGCCATAGGCCGAGGATGAGCGATTTGCGGGAGAGCGGCAGTATCGAGCAGGATGCCGATGTTGTAATGCTGCTTCACCGTGAAGATTATTACCATCGCGGCGAAGGCGAAAAGGGTTACAAGCCGGATAATAAAGCCGAGCTGATAATAGCCAAGCAGCGTAACGGCCCGACCGGAAGCGTCGAACTGATATTCAGGGAAAGAATTACGCGGTTTGAAAATGCCTCTTATGCATCCGCCGAAGGCGGGGCGCCGTTTTAACGATGGACGGTGGAAGACGGACGATGGACGTCTCTCGTTTGTATTGAAAGGAAACGATGAAAAAGTTTTACTGTTTACTATTTACCCTTTGCTGTTTGCTATTGCTCACCCCATCGTTATTGCTTTCGCAAGAAAACACTGGAGCACCTTCGGCTGATAATAAGATGTCAATCAGCAGCATAAGCACAGCAGGTAACGTCAGCATCAGCAGCGATAAGATTTTGTCGAAGGTCCGCAGCAGAGTGGGCCAGCAGTTTGACGCTGCCACTGCCGCTGAGGACGCCAAGCGTATAGCCGAATTGGCCGGCGTCGAATACAGCTATTACAATACCGCCGTTGTTGACAAGAAAATCCAGCTGACTTTTGTTGTTGTCGAGAGGAATATCGTCAGGTCGATTGTTTTTGCAGGCAACCGCAAGTATAAGTCCAAGACACTGGAGGGCAAACTTGCCTTTAAGAAAGCCGATTACCTCGAACCAGTTATGGCCGAAGCTGGAAGAGTAACCATTGCTGAATTTTACCAGAAAAAAGGATTTGCTTTTGCTCAGGTGAGCCTGGATACCGAAAAGCTATCTGCAGGAAATGTGATTTATACGATTGATGAAGGGCCAAAGGTCAAGATGGCAGCGGTGAAGTTCAGCGGCAATAATGCCCTGAAAACCAAGTCGCTTAAAGAGGCCATAAAGACGAAGAAAACGGAATGGGGTTTTTTGCCGAGCTATTACACCGAAGAGAAAGTGTCTAAGGATGGAACAGCGCTGCAAAACATCTATTACAACAAGGGTTTTTTAGACGCCAGCATAACAGCAGGACGAGAATTTACCGAAGATAAGAGCAAAGTCCGTATCACTTTCGCAATTAATGAGGGGCATACCTATACCGTTGAGAAGGTTACTATCGTAGGTAATAAGCACTTCGACACAGAGCGGCTACGGTCGGAGCTGAAATTAAAACAGGGGCAAATCTATAACAAGCGGAAAGCCGGTTCGGACGTTGACCGGCTGCTTAAGCTTTACCGTGAAGAGGGCTTTATCGATGCGAAGGTTGAGCAGAGTATCAAGTTTATTTCCGAAGATAAGGTCGATGTTAAATTTGAGATAACAGAGGGAGAGCGTTTTCGAATCGGCCGGATTAATATAACCGGCAACGAGCAAACACAGGACAAGGCCGTGCGGCGGGTGTTGAATGAATATGATTTCCTGCCTGGGCGGTGGTATAACGCTGATATAGCTCGCGGGGACGGCAGCGGCGAACTGGAAAAAGAAGTGCGAAGAATGGTAGTGGCGGAATCGGCGACTATTACGCCGCGGGGAGAGGCAGCCGGCCAGAAGGATGCAGATGTGAGCATTATCGAGGGCCAGACCGGTATGGTGATGCTTGGGGCCGGCGTGACGAGCGACAGCGGCATTATAGGGCAGGCGGTTTTTGAGCAGCGAAATTTCGACATCAGCGATTGGCCGAAGAGCTTTAGCGAGTTTATCACGGGACAGGCATTCAGAGGCGCAGGGCAAAGTTTGAGAATTGCCCTGCAGCCTGGGACAGAAGTCAGTGAATATCTGGTTAGTTTCAACGAGCCATACTTTCTGAACAAGCCTATCTCTCTTGATGTGGTCGGCTCGAGCTGGAAGAGGGACAGAGAAAGCTATGACGAAAACAGGCTAAAGGGATATGTAGGTTTCGAGAAGCGATATAAAAACCACTGGCGCAGGAGTCTCGGCCTTAGAGTGGAAAATGTTAACATTAACAACGTCGATTCCGATGCCCCAAGGGAAATCACTTCTGTTAAAGGGGATAACGTTCTTATGGGAGCCAGACTTGGCGTCGGAAGAGACCTTACCGACGACAGGTTTAATCCGACCAAGGGCTATAGTTTTGACGTTGGTTACGAACAAGTTGCCGGCGACCACACTTTTGGGATATTGAGCGGCGTCCACAGATGGTACCGGACGCTCTCCGAGGATTTGGCTGAGCGGAAGACGGTTCTGGCAACTAAACTGCTTGCGGCGAGCGCGATAGGCGATGCACCGCCTTTTGAGAAATTTTATGCCGGCGGCACGGGCACTTACGGCATGAGGGGTTTTAAATACCGAGGCGTAAGCACCAGAGGCGGTGTCGGCAAGGACCCGATAGGCAGTGACTGGATATTTCTAGCTAATGCTGAAGTAACCGTGCCTTTGTCAAGCGAGACCTTTTCAGCATTATTTTTCGTTGACAGCGGAATGATTGATTCGGGTGGTTATCGTGCAGCGGTGGGGACAGGTATACAGATACTAATACCTCAGTGGTTTGGACCTGTTCCGATGAGATTAGAAATTGCCGTACCGGTGATGAAAGATAGTGAAGACAAGACGCAGGTTTTCAGTTTTTCTGTAGGCAGGCTGTTCTGAACATTCAACAAACAACTGAAGAAGTATAGAAAGGCTCAGGTTATGAAAGCGAAGACGAAGAACATTGTTTTGACAGCACTGGTTTGCGTGATAGTTTTGGCGATGGTCGGCTACGAGCACAGCAACTTCAAAAGGGACGCTCAGCACATACAAAAAATCACCGCCAAACAGGAGAATGTCCTCCTTGAGCTGGAAAAGCTCAACAAGGAAATGGAGGGCTTAAAGGCCGATTTAAACGCCTTTAAGCTCAACGACAAGGATTATACCAAAGGGATGCGGGAAATGATGGAAAAACAAGCCCAACTGCAGGCCCAAGAAGAACCCCACCCGGCTGAACCAAAACAGTCCATCGCGGGACTGAAGGCTGCGGTAATCAGCATACGGAAGATCTTTCTGGAGAGCAAAAAAGGCATCAGCTACGGGGAAGAAGCTAACGCCGAGCGAGGCAGAATTTTTGCAGAATTGGACAAGATAGACAAAGAAATCGAAGCTGAAAAGGCGGGACTGCAAACGTTGAAAGAGGACAGCAGTGATTATATGGCGAGTGCGAAGGAGCTGTTCGAAAAGCAGGCCAGCTATCAGGCTCGACAAGAATTCTACAAGCAGCAGATGGCACTAAAAGATAAATTATGGACGAAAGAGATTTATCAGGACATTTTACGGATAGCCGGCGAGGTTGCGAAAGAAAAGGGGCTGGATTTGGTGTTTAGAGAGGATGAAATCGATTTTTCCGAGACAAATGCCAACGAGCTTGGGCTGGCCATGAGGGTGCAGAAACTGCTGTATAGCGGCGGCTGTTTGGATATCACCGATGAAGTAACAGCCCGGCTGGATGCGGAAAAATAGTTTTGAGTTACAGCTGAAACTCGAGATTAAAAACTCAAAGCTAAATCCGCCTACGGCGGATAAAAGGGTCTGCCTTCGCTTGCGCTATGGCGGATAAATTTGAGATGAAATTGACGGTTACACAATTGGCTGAGCGGATTGGCGCCGAGTTAGTTGGTGACGGCTCCGGACAGATAAGCGCTGTGGGCGCGGTAGGGACGGCCGGTGAGAACGATGTTACTTTTATTACGAGTGACAGGCACATACCTCGACTTAAAAAGTCGCGTGTGGGAGCGGTTATTGTCGGCAGGTGTATTGAGGGTTTGGCCAAGCCACAATTAATTGTTAAAAATGTCGATGCGGCCCTGATAGAGACGTTGAATGTTTTTGCACCCAAGCTGAAAGCTGCGGCTGAAGGAATTGACCCAACGGCGAAGGTCGGGCAGAATGTAAAAATCGACAGGGGTGTTTCTGTCGGGGCGGGTGTAGTAATTGACGATGGAGCTGCAATCGGTGAAAACAGCGTAATCGCCAGCGGGTGCAAAATAGGCGAGAATTCAAAGCTCGGTAAAAATTGTCGTCTTGACAGCAATGTTGTTGTTTATCACAACTGCACAATCGGCAATAATGTAATTATTCAGGCCAACAGCACCATCGGCTCAACCGGTTTTGGCTACTCATTTATCGACGGCAGCCATAAACTTATTCCGCACAACGGCGGAGTGGTGATAGAAGACTTTGTCGAGATAGGAGCTAATTGCTGCGTTGACAGAGCAAAGTTCGGAAATACCATAATCGGAGCCGGGACAAAGATAGATAACCTGGTGCAAATTGCACATAATGTAGTAATCGGCAAATGCTGCCTGATAGCAGGACAGGTTGGTATTTCCGGCAGCTGCAAGCTGGGCGACGGTGTTGTGTTGGCTGGCCAAGTTGGTCTGGTGGATAATATAGAGATAGGAGATGGTGTGATGGTTGGCGCTCGGTCCGCTATTATGAGCAATGTAGCGGCCGGAAAGAAAATGTTCGGTTATCCGGCGACAGAGACGACAGAGGCCTTAAGGGTGGTTGGTTTGACGAAGCGTTTGCCGAAGCTGGCTGAATCGCTCAAGCAACTACATAAGAGGATAGAAAGACTTGAAACTGCAAAAGACGATAAAAAGTGAAGCGAGAGTATCCGGCAAAGGTATGTTTGGCGGCAAGGAGACGAAAGTTGTCTTTCGTCCTGCTCCTGCCGGTGCCGGAGTGGTTTTCGTGCGGACCGATATTACCGAGCCGGTGCGGATTAGCGCCGTTGTTACAAATGTTGCTGAGCGAGGCCGACGCACGACATTAAAAAAAGGTTCTGTGAGCATAGAGACAATTGAGCATTGTTTGGCTGCAGCCAGTGCGCTGGGGATAGATAATCTGATTGTAGAAGTTGACGGCTCAGAGATGCCGGCCCCGGACTGCAGCAGCGCCGAGTATTTCAAGGTTCTCAAACAGATTGGGCTGGTTGAGCAGCCAGAGAAACGCAAAGAATTTGTTATTAGTGAACCGGTTAGTATTACCTCTGGTGATGCATCGATATATGCCCTGCCATATTCGGATGACGGTTTAAATATTACCTACGACCTCGATTACAGCGGTCATACGGGTATTGGCAGGCAGATTTTTAGCTGTCGGGTGACGCCGGAGGGTTTTGAGAAGCATCTGGCGCCGGCCCGAACTTTTTTGTTAGAAGCGGAGGCGAAGCAATTTCAAGCCCGCGGAATAGGAGCTCATCTTAGTCCTCGTGACATTCTGGTTATCAGCTCAGACGGCCCGATTAAGAACAGTTTCAGATTTCCTAACGAGTGTGCCAGGCATAAAATCGTTGATTTGATTGGTGACCTTGCGCTGGTCGGCCGAGCTGTTAAGGGAAGAGTGGTGGCCTATAAGAGCGGACATTCATTAAACCAACAGCTTGTAAGAAAACTGTATGAAGCGGCCGAGCAGCAGGAGCGCGTGGCAAAGTTCGGAACTGACGCCCTTTTGGATATTCGGCAGATTGCCAAGATTCTGCCACATAGATATCCATTTTTGCTGGTAGACAAGGTGGTCGAAATCGAAGGTGATACGCGAATAAAGGGGATAAAGAATGTAAGCTTCAATGAGCAATTTTTCCAGGGCCATTTTCCAGGCACACCTATTATGCCGGGCGTTCTTATCGTAGAGGCGATGGCGCAAATGTCCGGCTTACTGTTCGCACAAAAACTGGAACATGCCGGCAAGCTGGCGGTACTTTTTAGTATGGATGGTGTAAAATTGCGTAAGGCAGTTGTCCCAGGCGACCAGCTTATCCTTACCGCTGAGACAGTCAGGATGAGAAAAAGAACAGCGCAGTGCCGGTGCAAGGCAATGGTAGGCAAAACGGTAGTTGCTGAAGCGCAAATCAAGTTTATGCTTGTAGATGAAGAGAAAGTGTAAAAAAATCGTGACCCGTCGCCCGGCCCTCGTGACCCGTGCGACAAGCGACGAACAGAGGTGAGATACGAGAATGATTCAAGTGCATCCCAGTGCAGTAGTCGGCAAGGAAGCTCGCCTGGCTGACGGTGTTGTAATTGGGCCAAATTGTGCTATCGACAGCGAGGTTTCAATCGGTGCCGGCACGGTGCTTGATGCTAACGTAGTGATTAGCAAGGACGTCGAGATTGGCCAGAACAATCACTTTTTCCCCAATTGTGCGATAGGGGGCAGGCCGCAACTGCTGGGGCTGAGTGCAGACGACGAGATTGGAGGGCTTGTCATAGGCGATAACAACATCATTCGAGAACAGGTAACAATTCATCCGAGTATTTATCCGGGGCAGTTTACGAAAATAGGAAATGATAATCTCCTTATGATTGGAGTGCACATCGGACACGACTGCATACTTGAAGATAAAATTGTTATGAGTAACTATGTGCAGATAAGCGGGCATTGCAAGATAGAGACGGGAGTTTGGCTCAGCGGTGTGGTTTTGCTGCATCAGTTTGTAACTGTTGGCAAGTGGTGCTATGCTGCTGGGCTTGCGGGGATTAATCGGGATGTTCCGCCATTTCTTATTGTCAGCGGTCATTATCCGCCGAGGGTCCGGGGCGTTAATAAGCGTGGGCTGGAACGGGCCGGTTTGGGCGAGCAGCAACAGCAGGAAATAACCGAGGCCTACAGGAAGCTCTATCGCCAAGGTGGGACACTGCTGGAAAATGCGAAGGCTTTGGAGCAAGAGAACGGACTTGATGAGAATGTTCGGGCTATGCTCGAGGCGATAATCAGGAGCAGCGAACAACAATTTGGCAGATACCTTGAAAAGTTTAGACATTGAAAAATCGTATCTGGTGAAGCGAGAAATGTGAAGCGAGATACGGGATACAAAATGCAAGATACGAAAATACGTACCGCTGTTATAGGTGCAGGCAAAATGGGGGCGGTTCATGCGAAGGTCTATGATAGCCTGCCGCAAAGTGATTTGGTGGCTGTCGTTGATACGGATATCGATAAAGCCAGAAAGCTCGCCAGGAAATACAGGTGCTCTGCGTTTGCCAACTGCTCTGGATTATTGGATAAGGTTAAGGCGGTAACGATAGCAACGCCGACGGCTTCGCACTATGAACTGGCAAAGCTTTTTATCGAAAACGGTGTGGCGGTGATGATTGAAAAGCCGTTGGCAGCTGATGTGAACCAGGCGCGTGAGATTGTGGAGCTTGCGAAGAATCGTGGTGTTGTTGCCGCCGTCGGTCATTCTGAGCGTTGTAACCCCGTTGTTCAGGCGATGAAACGGCTTAAGATTGAGCCGAGGTTTATCGAGGCCACCCGCATCAGTCCGTATCCGTTCCGTTCAACAGATATCGGTGTTGTGCTGGATGTGATGATTCACGACATCGATATTATTTTGTCTTTGGCGGCAAGTAAGGTGGAAAGGGTTGATGCTGTTGGCATAGGCGTTATTGACCCCGACAAAGAGGACATTTGCAATGCGAGAATAGTTTTTGAAAATGGCTGTATTGCAAACGTCACCGCCTCCAGACTGGCGCTTAAGACTGAGCGAAAAGTGAGGGTCTTCAGCAGGCAGGCGTATCTGAGCCTGGATTATTTCGGGAAAACCGGCACGATTATAAAGGCCGACACCGATAACATCGAACTGATAAATAAAATCCGTCAGCTCAAAGATGGCGGAAAGTTTGATTTGCTAAAAACCGACTGGACAAAGCTGGTTCATTACGAGAAGCTGCAGATAGACGACAAGGAGCCGTTGCGTCTTGAGCAGGAATCTTTCTTAAAGGCGGTGGCTGATAAGGGTTTAAAACCAGAAGTCAGCGTCGAAGAGGGTTTGGCGGCTCTTCAATGTGCCGAGATGATTCTTGATTGTGT
>Ga0315295_10003707_pt1 | contig 12979 bp, 10 predicted proteins | sample YL17G14_0_MG_FD_204453 | JGI IMG/M metagenome (GOLD analysis project Ga0315295, IMG submission 204453) | Sediment microbial communities from Yellowstone Lake, YNP, Wyoming, USA - YL17G14_0 | ecosystem: Environmental > Aquatic > Freshwater > Lake > Sediment | place: USA: Wyoming | collected... | reverse complement strand
GACTAAATTTACATTTTACCCGCTTGTCGGTAATAAATTACGATTAGGGGTTGTTGTAATAAAGCAAAATAAACGTCTTTCAGGTGATGAAGAAGCATTTTGGGATGCCTACAGAACACAGATCTCAAACGCACTTGAAAGAGAATTTCTAAATGATATAGCTAGAAAAGCATTAATACTTGACGAATCAGATAAACTCTATAAAAGTTTGTTTAATTCAATTTCCCATGAATTGAGAATTCCTGTTGCTACAATAATGGGAGCATCTGACACTTTGCTTTCGGGTGAATTTGATCAGGATACCAACATGCATTTATTTGTTGAAATTAATAAAGCTTCAGAGAGATTAAACAGACTTATAGATAACCTGCTGAATATGTCAAGGCTCGAGTCTGGTATGATTACACCCAAACTTGACTGGCATGATGTACACGATCTTGTCAATAAGGTCGTTGAGGTCCTGAAAAATGAACTCGAAAAGTTTAATCTGGAAGTCAGCATTCCCGATGAAATGCCTCTTATAAAAATAGATTTTGGACTTATGGAACATGTCCTTCATAACCTTGTACTTAATGCTACTCAATATTCAAAACCAGGAACAACAATCAGAATTAAAATGTATTATGATCACCAAAGTTTTATTATGCAGGTTATGGACAGAGGACCTGGTTTCCCTCCAGATGAGTTGCAGAACGTTTTCAATAAATTTTATCGGCTCGAAGGAAGCATTTCAGGGGGAACAGGGTTAGGCCTTTCCATAGTTAAGGGATTTGTCCAGGCGCATAATGGCAACGTGACAATTGATAACAGAAAAAACGGGGGTTCGATAATAACAGTCAAGATTCCAACCGAAATTCCCGATTTGAATAAAATTTTATTATAATTAGAAATTGGCAACAGATAATAATATATTGATTATTGACGATGAAGTTCAGATCAGGAGGCTTCTTGAGATTACTTTGAACATCAACGGATACAAAGTTTCTGAAGCCTCAACAGCCAAGGAAGGAATAGTTGCAGCAGCTACTCATAATCCTGCACTAATATTACTCGATCTGGGTCTGCCAGATGAAGACGGACTATCAGTTCTTAGAAAGCTCAGGGAGTGGTATCAGAATCCTATAATTATACTATCGGTCAGAAACTCCGAAGATGACATTATTAAAGCGCTTGACATTGGAGCAAATGATTATCTTACAAAACCATTCAGGACGGGAGAATTATTAGCTCGTATAAGAACAGCTTTAAGGTTATCACAAGATAAAAAAGGTGCTGGTTCGCTTTTATCATTCGGTTCATTGTTTATTGATCTGGCTGGTCATATTGTCAAGAAAAATAATAATCTTTTAAAATTAACTTCAACTGAATTTTCTTTACTTGCTTTGATGGCAAGGAATTCAGGAAAAGTATTAACTCATCAATATCTATTAAAAGAAATCTGGGGACATAGTTACTCAGATCAAACACAATATCTGCGAGTGTTTGTAGCCCAGTTAAGAAAAAAAATTGAAGATGACCCTGCTCATCCTTGTTTGATAATAACCGAACCAGGAATTGGATATAGATTCGGGGAATAGAATAGAATGGGTATGATCAGAAAGGAAAATGACACACTTTTTTGAACATACCCGAAGAATCGGCGTTGATAAAACAAGAAATGAGCCATGAGGGCTCATTTCCATGATTATTTTATGTCAAAGGAATTTTCTTATTAGTTCTGCTTGCTTATCCTTTCCTTATTTCATCCTTTATCCTCTGAATATGACCACGTCCAAGTCCTTTGACTTCGCAACCCAGCTGGAAATAACGCCTGATCTTATCATCTGACAGTATACCGAAACAATCAATGATAGCTGCAGGTTTCCCAATTGTTTTGACAAACTTGTCGGGATCCAGATCAAGATATGCTTTATGAGGTACAGCAAGAATAACTGCATCAGCATCCTTAAGAGCTTTATTCATATTCTGTTCAATACGGATCTCCTTCAGTTTTTCCTGATTGCGGAAGAAGCGCGCTTTGCTCTGTCCGATACCCGGAAATGTATCCTGCTGTTCAAATTCCCACCAGTGCTCAACATAAGGATCATGAACCCTTATCTCTGCTCCCATTTCGGCAAGCTTACGGATCACAATCTCAGAACCACTGTAGCGAGTATCTCCAACATCCTCACGGTAGGCAGCACCCAGCACCAGAATATCTGCACCGGCGATAGGCTGACCCATGTTGCGCAAGGCATCACGGGTAAGTTGTCCAACATGCAGACCACGGGTATCATTTATGTCGATTGCCATTGGTGTGATTTTGAAAATATCATCGTCAAAACCAAGTATGTGCTTGTAAGCCCAGACCCCTAATCCTCCGTCTTTCGGAAGGCAATAACCGCCGATTCCAGGTCCCGGGAAGATCATGTTGCTGTGGGTTGGGCGAACTTTGATGGCCTTTATCACCTTAATCAGATCCACGCCGTTGCGCTCAGCATAAAGACTCCATTCGTCCAGAAAAGCAAGTATTGTTGCCCGGTAGCTGTTTTCAACTATCTTTGCCGTTTCAGATTCTATCGGTCTGTCCATAACTGTAAGAGGAAACTTCTCTGTATTAAGCACTTCGGTGAGAAATTTTTCCACCCTCTTTTTGGCTTTTTCATTGGTACCGCTGCACACCCTCCAGAAATCACGGATACTTGCAACATAATTCCGTCCCGGCATAACTCTCTCATAGCTGTGGGCCAGCAAAGGATCAGTTTTGATTCCGCGTTTCCTGAAAACTTTTTGCATTATCGGATAAGCAACCTGCTCAGTAGTCCCGGGAGCAACAGTTGTTTCAATAAGTACCAATGCTTCTGCGGGGATCCGCTCAGCAATTTCATGCAAAGATGCCTCCAGTGCTGCCATATCAGTCTGACCGTTTCGAACATTACCAAGTTCCTCTTTCATATAATCACATTGTACGTCAACTACCACTACATCAGCCAGTTTAAGCACGTCATACGTGTATGTGGCAACTAAAGTCTTCTTCTCCTTAACACAACGTACGATCATGGGATCCACCTCAGGATCTTCAGCTTTAACAGGAGAAATACCCCTGTTAAGTAAAGGAATTTTCCAGTAACTTCTTGCACTTGGACGTTGCATTCCGATCACAAATTTTGAAGGCTTACCTTTTTTATCGACCGTATCGGCTACAATGGCAGCCATGACTGCGCCTACAAATCCGACACCCATAACTACAACAATTTCACGTTTTTTAGCTCGTTCCTGTTCAACGCGTTTTTTAAGACCTTCGAATTCAGTCTTGTAATCTTCAGGTTTTGGTAACGGGAATTTCTCTCCGGCCGGGCTGATTGAAAAATTTTCACTCATAATACTTCAGTTCTTTTATTATTAGAAAAATTGTTTTTTTATCTGACCAGGATTTACAAATAGTCTGTTTGATACTGTATTACGAATAAATTCAAATGTTATTGTGTTTCTAATTAAATTGTAGCAAGAATATCTTTCAGAAGCCTGTAATTATGGGGAGCAATGAATTAATATAAACTGAGCCTCCAATAAGTGTGGCAGCAAAAAGAACTGCCACTCCGTATAAAACTTTTTTCTTAGTCATTATTGAAACCGGTTTGAATGTTTCTATTAATAATTTTGAATAATCAGAAATATATTTATCTGTACCCAATAGCGGCATAACCAACCCAGTGACAATCAGTTGCGATTGCTGTACGACCTGACGTGTGAAAATCTTTACCAGCCAATGGGAATTGCGACAACCTCGAAAGAAACACCTTAATGACGAAAGATACTTTGAATAGGGAAACAATCAAAAACAGCAATCCGATAATTGAGCTGGAAAGCGGAGAATTCAATATTGTTTATGAACTAAGGAAATAGGTACTTTCAACACTTTATTATCTTCGGTTGACCATTATATTTTTTCTGCCGATCTGTTTATCTCCCTGCATTACCCTCAGGACATAGTATCCTGATGCGAGATTGTCAGTTTGTAAGTTAATAAGCTGATAACCCGTATTTTCTAATGAAGTCACATACCGAAGAGCTTTCCTGCCAAGCAGATCGAATAATTCAATACTAATTTCACCTGATAAATCAAGGTAGAAATATATATTCATCTGATCTCTGACTGGGTTAGGAAATACCAATATTTCCAGTTTGGAATGATTCTCCGATACATTTTCGGCAACCATTATGTTCGCATCCATCCAGATCATCCTGTCTGTAATCCAATCCTTTAAGTATTGTACTTCATCATCATAAGTTTCTCCGATAAAATAATTTGGCCAGACATATTTGCCAAGTATCGGCCACCTGGTAAAATTGAGGTCAATTGCGTCACCGAGAAATTCAATAGTATTATCCAGAAACAGCATAACAGAGTCAGTGCTGAACGCTCCTTTTCTAAGCTCCTTCCATTGGTTAATAAATACGCTCCTATAGCTTAGATCTTCCATCATGCGTGCCCACCAGTGCATTCTTCCACCGTATTCATCGCCTATTTTAGAATAGAGCCAGATATCAGTTTGCAGGTTAAAATCTGTATAATCTTCATTTCCGTAACAAAGATCGAAGTCCCATAATGGTCCTGCACGCAGTTTACCTCCGTCGGAGTCTTTGTCCTTATTAAAAAAAGTACTCAGACGATATCCGTCGACATTATTTGTCAGCTCCTGAATGATCTGAAAATCAACAAATGATTTTACATCAATGTATTTTCTGAACCCGGTAACCGGATCTGAGAATGATTTGCCGTTGAGACTGTTTTCGGTATCCGTTAGATAGTTTTTTATGTAACTCTTTTGTGCTGATACTATCTCATCGTATTTAGGGTAAACATATGTGAAAATATAATTATCTGAATTGTGATAATGAATCGAAGGAGAAATCTGGAAATACTCATCGGGTCCCAAACCATACAGTTTATCTACCTTGACAATGTATCCGCCAGTCAGATCGTCGCCGGAAATCTCATCAGGTTTAAGTTTGCTTATATCAACCCTGTTACTATCGCGTTTAATGCTTTCTGTCAGAACATAAATCCCATTATAATCTCCATTCAGGTAGAGCTCACAAAAACGGTATCGCGGCTGCCATCCTCCCATTCTGCTTCCCAGCTGAAAAGTCAGAGCATTTCGCAGCATTGTTTTATCAGAATATGGTGCATAGAGCACCCAGTCTTCTTCAGCAGGCATTCCAAGCAAAGCAGCAGAAGTATCCGATCCGTTTTCACTCCGGAGTTCTATGGAGTAGCTTTTTTTAGGGAACATCTGGGATGATTGTCCCCGGATCTCAATGCCCATATTCCCCTCATAATCAGTTCCCTGTTGAAACTGATTATTCATTGATCCGGGCTCGTTATCAATAACTTTTAACCTGGCATCTGTCTTTGGATCATCTATGATGGTCTGACCTCCGGTTTCAATTACAATAAGAGGCAGGTTCGAAAATTCATTGAGCGGATCACTAAACCAGGAAGGCGTTTCACGATAATCGTGACTGTTATTCTTAATGCCGACTGAAAGGAAAGCTGTCGAAGAAAGATCAGAAGACTCCGTACTACAATTATGAACCTGAAGCGCCAGAATGTTTTCTCCCTGGATCATATAATCTAAAATCGTGCCCTTTTCGATCAGGAATCTTGCCGGATTACCTCCTGAAGGTAATCTGGCCTCATAAGAATCAAGAATAGCTAACTCATTATATGGAGGCCTTGTGCCTGATGTTCCCAGATTTACCCTTGCTATTTCATGCCCGTTCAGATAAGCGACAAAACCATCGTCAAAATCGACATGCAAAAGTGCCATCGAAACAGCCGATGTGTCTGTCAGATTGAATTTTATCCTGAGGTAAACAGATGTAACTGCACTAATAACAGTGGCATCATCACCATCTCCATAACCAATCCCGCCTGGGCCGGTCTGCCATGAAGATTCATCAAAGCCAATTAAATTCCAATTTAAAGGAGGTTCTGAATTGCCAGGAAAATACGACCAGGTGTCATTTGCCATGACGACTGTTTCCCAATGGTGAACTGTTTGTGATTTTAAATCAGGACATGTCATTACTAAAAGCAGAAGAATTAGTATTCTGCCATGAAAAATATTGCACCTGGGCATCGCTATATCAAGTCAATTTTACTACTTGCTTAAACATTCATCCTCAATAATTTATTGCATCAGAGGTAGATATTTTTATCAGATGCTTTCAAATATAACCAAAAAAATCAGCCTAACATTTGTTCACAATTTCTGCAAATATGCTTAATTTGTTACACTTGAATAACTAAAACTTACACACTGATGGAACAGATAAAGCAATCGACTCTCGATTTTCTTTCAGACCTGAAACAGCATAACGAAAGAGAATGGTTTGCTAAAAACAGGAAAAGATATGAGGAAGCAAGAAGCAATTATGAATCATTTGTTCAAGCGGTTATAGATAAAATCGCAGAATTTGATCCTATTCTCAAAGGACTTGAGGTTAAGAGTTGTACTTACAGGATCAATCGTGATATAAGATTTTCAAATGACAAAACAATTTATAAAACTCATTTCGGGGCATTTGTAGTAAAGGGAGGAAAGAATAATGGAGACAGGTTTGCAGGTTATTATGTACATGTGGAACCGGGTAATAACAGTATGATAGCCGGAGGAGCTTACATGCCCCCAATGCCATGGCTGACCGCTATCAGAGAAAAGATTGATGAACAGGGAGACCTGTTTTTAAAAATCATAAATAACACAGAATTCCTGAATTTCTTTGGAAAGATCGAAGGAGAAAAATTGAAGAGCTCGCCTAAGGGATACCCTAAGGATCATCAATATATTGAATTGCTCAAGCTTAAGAGTTTTCTTGCTTCAAAAATGATCTCAGATAAAGAAATCCTTAGAAAGGAATGTTTTGATTTTATTGTAAATGCCTCAAGGGTGATGAAACCCCTGAATGATTTCCTGAATGATTATTAAACGTCGGAAATTGAAATCCTTCAATAATGCAGTATTGAGATTCACCTTGTCTGCCCGGGAATTTTTCTCATCCTCAGATTCAATGGTGTAACCTCAAGGTATTCATCATCTTTAATCTGTTCCATCGATTCCTCCAGGGAATACTTCAGCTTTGGAGTAATTTTGTAGCTTTCATCTGAACCTGAAGCTCTCATATTTGTGAGCTTCTTTCCTTTGATAATGTTGACCTCAATATCTTTCGCCCTTGTGCTCTCCCCTATTACCTGGCCTTTATAAACATGCTCCCCCGGATCGATACAAAATCTTCCCCGGTCCTGAAGCCGGTCCAGTGCATATCCTGTTGCCATACCTTCATCAAGTGACACAAGCGAACCGTTCTGGACAGGCAACAGGTCATCTCCCCTGTATTTATCGTAAGCTCTGAATCTGTGATACATAACAGCTTCTCCGGATGTGGCTGTAAGCATATTGTTACGCAATCCGATAAGGCTTCTTGCAGGAATATCAAATTCCAGGTGAATCAGGTCTCCCTTAGGCTCAATCACAGTCATTTCACCTTTTCGCATTGTGACCAGTTCAATTGCCTTACCCGAAAAATCTGATGGAACATCAATTGAAAGAGTCTCATAAGGCTCTGATTTTATTCCATCTATTTCTTTATAGATAACCTTTGGTTTTCCAACCTGAAATTCATAACCTTCCCTTCTCATTGTCTCAATCAGAATGGAAAGATGAAGTATTCCTCTTCCATAAACAATAAAAGTATCTTCCGAATTGGTTTCCTCAATTTTCAAAGCAAGGTTTTTTTCAGTCTCCCTGAACAGTCTGGTTCTTAAGTGCCTGGAGGTTACGTATTTTCCCTCTTTGCCAAACAGCGGGGAATTATTTATAGTAAAAATCATGTTCATGGTAGGTTCGTCAACCTCTATTCTCTGTAATGCTTCAGGCGAAAGAAGGTCAGCAAGGGTATCTCCTATTTCAAAATCATCCAGACCAATTACTGCACATAAATCCCCGCATCTGACACTGTTGGTACTTACCCTGCCAAGTCCTTCAAATACAAAGAGCTCTTTTACCCTGACTTTTTTTACTTCTCCGCCTTTTTTGCATAGCGTATAATCATTACCTGTTACAATTTCACCCCGAAAAACCCTGCCGATAGCAATTCTCCCGACGTAGCTTGAATAGTCAAGTGATGCGACCTGCATCTGGGCTGTTCCTTCAACATATTGCGGTTCCGGGATCTGCTCAATAATAGTGTCAAGCAACATTTTAATATCGGAAGTCGGAGTTTTCCAGTCCTTGCTCATCCATCCATATTTTGATGATCCGAAGACTGTTTCAAAATCAAGCTGTTCATCACTGGCGTCAAGGTTGAACATCAGTTCAAAGATATCCTGCTGAACTTCATCAGGACGGCAGTTCTCCTTGTCAACCTTATTTACAACAACTATTGGTTTAAGGCCAAGATTTATAGCTTTGCCAAGTACGAATCTGGTTTGAGGCATTGGTCCCTCAAAAGCATCGACAAGCAATAAAACACCATCCGCCATTTTCAGCACCCTTTCGACCTCACCACCAAAATCGGAATGTCCCGGAGTATCTATTATATTGATTTTAACTCCTTTATAATTAACAGAGACGTTTTTGGAAATTATTGTTATGCCTCTTTCCCTTTCAAGATCATTGCTGTCGAGTATCAGATCGCCAGCCTCTTTTCTCTCATCAAGAACCTTGCATTCCTGAATAATCCTGTCGACAAGAGTAGTTTTTCCATGGTCGACATGGGCAATAATCGCAATATTTCTTAATGACTGCATAAAAATATTTAAGACCTGCAAAAGTAATATTGTTGCCTGTATTAATGTTAAAAACACTGAAAATTAATTTGTATTAAAAAATTCATATATTTCGTGAAAATTTAAAAATACTGATATGAAAAAACTGATTTTCACCCTTTTCTTCTTCTTTATGGCCCTGCCTTTTATAATTGCTCAGACAGGTCTTGAAATTGGCAAGAATGCTCCCACATGGATGCTTACTGATGCAAACAAAAAGGAATTCTCAATGGATTCATGGGCCGGCAAAGTAATGCAGGTTAATTATGTGGATCCCGATGAACAGGACCTTAACGAACCATTTAATGAAGTTATTGACAAGGCTGTAAAAGTCGACAAACGAATTGACAGTGTTTACTTTAAAGGGATTGGAATTGTTGACACCAAATCAACATGGAAACCAAACGGACTTATAAGAATGATTGCTGGGAATAAGGCAAAAAAATATAAGACTACTATCCTATTTGATTATAAAGGAACTCTTCATGAAATCTGGGATATGCCAAAAGACAGCTATAGCGTCGTAATTGTTGATAAAAACAGGATATGCCGTGCAATTTACAAGGGAAAGATTCCTGAATCAGAAAATGAAAAGATCGTTCAACTGATAATTGAACTGACGAAGGAATAGTAACCCATTCATATTTTTCATAACTCTGAGATCCTCTGTAGCTCTCTGTGAAGGTTTACCCCCAAACCCCCTAAAGGGGGCTTATTAACAAATGTTTTTAGCCCCCTTTCAGGGGGGATTGGGGGGTAAAATTTACACATAGAGACACAGAGTTTTTTATGTAAATAAATCGATGACAATCCCGAATCTTCTGATAATAGCCGGTACAGGCAATAAATCAGGCAAGACCTCAATGGCATGCCGGATAATTGAGCAATTCAAACATCTGAAGATCGTTTCAGTCAAGATCACACCTCATTTTCATGAGACAACAGCCGGATTGGTATTAATCTCTGAAAAACCAGGATTTTCCGTTTATGAGGAAACAAACAGAGGTATTTCAAAGGATACATCACGAATGCTTAAAGCCGGAGCATCGGGAGTTTACTTTGCAAAAGTTACAGATGAATCACTTTTAAATGCTTTTGAAAATATTTATAAGTGTATCCCGCCGGATGTTCCTGTAATCTGCGAATCACCAGCACTCAGGAGTTTTGTAGAGCCTGGTTTATTCATAATAATGATATCATCTGAAAAAGATAACCATAAGGATATCAAACATTTATTTAAGTTACCACATTTGGAATTTAACCTCGATTATCTTTCAGGTGACAATGAATTACCTGTAAGTTTCAAAAATGGAAAATGGGAAAACTGGTCCTATCCCTGCTGATCAGTTAATTTCGTTTATATCCGAAATATCTTTCCCTAGTTTTGCTTTTATCCTTTCGAGATCGTTTTTCATTACGGCAATTGATTGAAAAATCTGTTTTTCAGGAAGTACAGGTTCCGGAAGTTCGTTACTGATATAGTTTACAAACTTCCAGATCTCTTTGACCTCATTAATATGCACTTCGTAAGGCTCATAGAGAGGATTGAGAGAAAAAAGAACAAGCTTTCCATCGTGCCGGATATTATTTTCGAGAATCTTGAAAACAATTCCGTCATTTAATGTAAAAACAATATAAGCCTTGCCGGTGATGATATTCATCCAGTCCTGCAAAAATTCTCCTGTAACCCAAGATCCGTCAGGAATCGGGAGCATTGAATCGCCTTTCAACTGGAAAGTCCTGTATTTTCTTTTGTTGGAAAGAAAAGGCAGTTGAAATACAGGAAGCTCACCAATATATTCAGGATCGGCATACCCTGTTGTGTAGCCGGCTTTAGCCTTTTCAGCAACAAGTTCAATATTTTCCCTGTTTTCAGAATTGACAGTTGTTGTCAGTACCCTGAGGTTGCTTCCCTTAACGTAGGCATCATATCCCCTCTCCAGTTCTCCAAGCTGGCTTTCCGACAATCGTGTCATATCTATTTTAAGCAGTGTGTCGATTGACATGTTGAAGTACCCGGAAAATGATACAAGGATATCTATTCCCGGCTGGGCTACACCGTTCTCATATCCGCTGAGGGTTGAACGTTTCAGGTTAAGGGCGACAGCAACATCATCCTGTGTTCTGCCCCTTCTTTTTCTTAAAAATTTTATGTTGGAAGTGAAGTACATATAAAAATATTGATTATATTGTAATCATAGATTTGATTAATTTTTAATCAAAAATAAAGCTTAATTGTTATATATACAAGGATTTTTATATTTTTTTTATGATGAAGCAGTAAGAGGAACATATGCAGGGCTAAAGCCCTTATTTATGGGGTATCCGATAACCCCGGCATTAATGCCGGGGTTTAAGGAAATAAAACCAGCCGGACTTCAGCCCAAAATATTCAAAGTTTTTTAATCAGACGAACAATGTTCATCGCAGGCAATATAGACCGATCAGTTCTTCATCTCGACATGGATACATTTTTTGTATCGGTTGAGAGGCTTAAGAACAGCAGGCTCATAGGCAAACCTGTTATAATCGGAGGTATATCGGACCGTGGCGTTGTATCGAGCTGCAGCTATGAAGCAAGAAAATATGGTGTAAGCTCAGCCATGCCGATGAAGATGGCCAGGAGCATGTGTCCCGATGCTGTTGTTATAAGAGGCGATATGGAGATGTACAGCAACTATTCACATATGGTTACGGGAATAATTGCGGAAAGATCGCCGCTTTACGAAAAGGCATCGATTGATGAGCACTATATCGACCTTACCGGAATGGACCGTTTCTATGGATGCTACAAGTGGTCGCATGAACTGAGACAGTATATAATAAAAGAAACCGGACTGCCCATATCTATTGGTCTCTCAGTTAACAAAACCGTATCAAAGATAGCGGCAGGAGAAGCAAAGCCAAACGGGGAAATTGAGGTAAGAAAAGAGATAGTCCTCCCCTTTCTCGATCCGCTGTCAATAAGCAAGATCCCGATGATAGGCCAGAAGACTTATCACACACTTCGCTCGATGGGTATTGCAACAATATATACCCTGAGGAACATACCGGCAGAGATGCTTGAAAACCTGATGGGCAAAAACGGCATTGAGATCTGGAAAAGAGCCAACGGGATAGATTCCACCCCTGTCATCAGCTACTCTGAACAGAAATCCATAAGCACCGAGCACACTTTCGAAAAAGATACCACCGATATGGTACGCCTGAACCAACTCCTGGCAAGCATGGTGGAAAAAATTGCCTATGAGCTCCGGAAACAGGAAAAGCTGACATCGTGCGTCACGGTAAAAATAAGGTATTCAAACTTTGATACACATACCCTGCAGAAAAGGATACCATACACATCGTTCGACCATGTCCTTTCAGATATAACCAAAGAGCTGTTTGGGAAACTCTACCAGCGGCGTATGCTTATCAGGCTTATCGGGGTCAGGTTCAGCCATATGGTAAGGGGAGTCCAGCAGCTTGATATGTTCGATGATACCCCCGAAAAGGTAAGCCTTTATATGACCATGGATAATATCAGAAAACGTTTCGGCCGCGATGCAGTGAGGAGAGCCGTCGGAGTGATGACAATACAGGAAAGAGAGACAAAAGCTCTTAAACAGCTTGAAAACGCCATGAATGAGCAGAAGATGATGGAGGAGAGATTAAAGGGATATATGATGTATGGATTTTAAAAGGCATAAAGGCACAAAGGCGTGAAGGCAATAATAATTCTTTCCGTTAAGCCGTTGAGCCGTCACGCCGTAAAGCCATAAAAACCAAAGACAATGTACCTCAATTGCCATTCGTACTACAGCCTTCGCTACGGAATGATGTCCGTGGAACAGCTTGTGCAGAATGCAATTGCTGCAGGTGCAGATTGCATTGCAATGACTGACATCAACAATTCAACCGGGATACCGGAATTTGCAGGTGAATGCGCAAGAAAAAACATAAAACCAGTGGCTGGAATTGAATTCAGAAATGGCAACGAGCTTCAATATATCGGCATCGCACGCGACAATAACGGGTTGAGAGAACTAAATGAATTTCTTTCAAAACATAATTTTGAAAAAACACCTCTGCCCTTCCCTGCACCACAGTTTTCGAACGCATATGCTATATATACATTGAAAAAAACTCCCGGCAGACGACTATTTGAAAATGAACGTATTGGAA
>Ga0315295_10003704_pt1 | contig 12992 bp, 11 predicted proteins | sample YL17G14_0_MG_FD_204453 | JGI IMG/M metagenome (GOLD analysis project Ga0315295, IMG submission 204453) | Sediment microbial communities from Yellowstone Lake, YNP, Wyoming, USA - YL17G14_0 | ecosystem: Environmental > Aquatic > Freshwater > Lake > Sediment | place: USA: Wyoming | collected... | reverse complement strand
GGGGAGCATGGCAGATGGGGACCTCTGTATCATGATTGGCCTGTCCAGGGCCACCTCTGGGACACTGGCCATCTCTGAGGCTGGTGGTCAGACATGGACTACTGAGGCCCAGACTAGTGGGACCACTAACAGGAGAAGGGTCTTTTGGTGTCGCTTCAATGGGACCTGGAGTGCCAATCCCTCAGTCAATTTCAATGCCACCACCTGTAATACCCTGGTCATGATAGTCTTCATCCCAGACACTAGCACCAATGTCTGGGTCCTGGACCAGGCAGTGAGTCAAGGCACATATACTGCCCCTACCACTCCATTCACAGTCACCATCACAGGCCAGACCACCACCTTTACCAGTGTGGCAGTGGCCTTCTGGACCTCAGTGGATGATAACACTTGGGACTCTTTGAGTGGCACTGGCTGGAGTAAGGCCAGCCTCCAGGCTCAGTGGAGGAATAGCTCAGGCTCAGACACATCCATCACAGCTGCCTACAATATCCAGGGGTCTGCTGGAGCCACCAATAATGTGGCCCAGAATCAGGCCACTCTGGGTGGTGATGCTGGGACCTACTTCATTGGATGCTGGTATCAGAGGACTGCCAAGGCTGTCAGTGACAGTGGCACTGGAGCTGACACCATGGCTGGGCTCAAGGCAGCTGTGGGTGTCAGTGACTCTGGGGCTGGATCAGACAGCCTGGCCAGCCTTCTGGCCAAGATCCCTCTATCTGACTCAGGGGCTGGGGTGGATACAGTCACCAAGGCTGAACAGGCCATAATCAAGAGTGTCAGTGATACAGGAGCTGGCACAGATACAGCAGCCTTGAGAAGGAAGCTGGCTACCATCTCTGACAGTGGCACAGGGGCAGACACTGTAGCCAGGCCACTCACCAAGATCTCCATCTCTGACAGTGGAGCTGGAGTGGATACGATAGCAGGGCTGAGGGAGATGGGCAGGGTGGTCTCTGACTCAGGTGCTGGTGTGGACACTGTGGCCACTCAGCAATTCATAAGGATACCCATCTCAGATGCTGGCACTGGGGTGGACACAGTGACCAGGCCCAAGGTCTCCACCACAGTCTCTGATGTGGGGAGTGGTGTGGACAGCCTGGCAGGGCTCAGGAAGAAGCTGGCCACTATCTCCGATGCTGGCACAGGAGTGGATACAGCAGCTCTAAGGAAGAAGCTGGCCACCATCAGTGACACAGGTGCTGGGGTGGATACTGTCTTGAGATTCATGAAGGGCCAGGCAGTGGCTGTCTCAGATCAGGGGACAGGGGTAGATAGCCTGGCAGCCTTGAAGGCCAGGCTCTCCATCAGTGACCTGGCCGATGGAGTGGATACTGTGCTGGCTGGAGCTCCCACCCTGAATAAGCTGATCCATGATGCTGGGGCTGGAGTGGATGTGGTCACAGCCAGGGGAGTGGGAAGGGTCAGTGACCTGGGAGTGGGATCTGATTCTTTGGTGATTGAGATGGGAGAATACTCAGCCCAGGTCAGGCCCAGACAGCTGAGCTTTGATGTCAGGAGGCCAAGAGCCAAGGTGGTGGAGCCCAGGGATAAGGATGCTGATGTGCTCCAGAGGAGGGACACACCATGACTGGATGTGTAGAGAAGGGCAGTGCTGGGGTCCTCACTGTCAGGCTCAGATACTGGCCTCAGGACCTCAATGCTGGTGAGACCATCACAGCAGTGGAGAGCTCAGTGAGCCCAGCAGGATTGACACTGGTAGGGCTGCCTGGGATTGATGGGGAGGAAGTCTATCAGAAGGTATCAGGAGGAGTGGCTGGCACTGATTATGTGGTCCAATTTGTAGTCCACACTTCAGCTGGCCAGACTTATGACCACCCCTACATGGATGCCTTTTTAGTGAAGGTGGTGTGAGATGATAAACACAGCTATAGCACTGGTCAGTCTTCAGACTGTGAAGGACACCCTGGACATCAAGGAGGCTACCAAGGACACTCTCCTGGAGCTCCTGATTGACAGTGTGAGCCAGAGATTCAATACCAAGCTCAGGAGAGTCCTGGCCCACACTACCTACACTGATTCCCTATTTGACGGATCTGGGAATGAGTGGCTTTACCTTCCTGCCTATCCCATCTCTGAGATCACTTCAGTCACTGAGGATGATGTGCTCCTGGTAAAGGAGACAGACTACAAGATCTACTACATGGCTGGGGCATTGAGGAAGGCCTTGGGAGCTCTGTGGAGCACTGAGCCCCAGGGGCTGAAGATCAGTTATAAGGCTGGCTATGTCTGCCTGACAGCTCCATCTGTGGGTCAGACAGCCCTGCCTTCAGACATCAAGCTGGCAGCCATCAAGCAGATAGGGTGGGAATACAATAAGCAGAAGGCCAAGAGCTGGGGTGAATCTTCCAGGAGTTATCCTGATGGCTCCCAGAGCTTCAGTGAGAGTGGAGATCTCCTTCCTGAAGTGATGAAGGTCCTGGACCAATACATGAATCCCTACATAGGATGACAGATGGCAGATCAGATCTCTGTCAAGATAGACGATAAGGAGGCCTGGGCTGAGGTGGCCAGGATGAAGCTCATGAAGAGAGCTCAGAAGTATGCCCTCACTGAGTGGGCCACCCAGACTGTGAAGCACATCAAGCAGGGAGGCCTCCTGAAGACCAGGACTGGATTCCTGAAGAGGAATGTGGGCATGGCTGTCCAGGAAGATGGGGAGCTGCTGACTGCCAATGTCGGCACTGGAGTGGGCTTCACCAAAGATGTCATCTATGCTGCCATCCAGGACAGGGGAGGGGAGATCAAGCCCAGGCACAAGAAGTGGCTGACCATCCCTGCCCAGGGAGTCATGGGGACAGCAGGGAATTACACAGGAGTGACCACCTTCATCAAGGGGAAGAGGCCTGACACAGCCTTCCTGGTGGACAAGGAAGATCTGAAGAAGGGCATCTGGACAGTGCTCTTCTACCTGAAGAAGAGGGTGGAGATTCCAGCTTCAGGCTGGTTTAGTCTGAGGGTGGAGGAGATGGAGCCCCTGCTCAGGGAAGTCATGAGTGCCGATTATCTCTATAGCCTGATACAGGCAGGGAGGGTCTGATGCCAGCTCAGTCAAAGAGGCTCCAGATCAGGGACAGGGCAGTGGAAGTGCTGAAGGGAGTAGCTGCTGGTGCTACCTATTACTACACTCCCACTGAGGTCCTGAATAAGCTGATCCACCCCAATCAGGCACAGGGGGATCTGACTTATATGGTCTTCACTGACTCAGGTGGGTCCATGGAAGAGACCAATGACCTCCTCATTGATGAAGACTTCTCCTTTGATGTGACTGCCTACTGTAAGGATGAAGCTGATCCAGTGAGCATGATGGAGAAGGCCCTGGCCGATGTCAGGAGAGCCATCATGGCTGACTGTATCAATAAGACGGACCCAGGGAGTCTGGGGAATCTGGCCATCCTCATTAAGATTCCTGAGCCACCTGAGACCGATAATGGGACATTTTCCCACATTGGCATGGCCTTCTTCACCCAGAGATTCCTGGCCAAGATCAGCTCTGAGCTGACAGAGATGTGACATGAAGAAGAAGAGAATAGGCTGGGCCAAGAAGAAGTGGCTGAGGTGGAAGATGATGAAGGGAGTCTCCTTCCTTCTGTGGGTCCACAAGACTCAGGGGAGTCTCAATTGGCCCAGCTGGAGGAAGACTCAATTCTGGAGAGATCTTGAAAAGTCACCAGGCTCCAGGGAAGCCCTCTTCTCTGCTGTCCTGGGATTAAATGAAGAAGACACCAAAGGAGGTAAGGCATGAGTGTCAAGAGATTCACATGGCTGGTGGCTTCAGGCAGATCAAGGGAGCTCACCCATGAAGGGGTGAAGTATCCCAGCATCTACCTGGAGACTGGGGAGACCTATGAGGCCAGCTTATTCCCTGCCCATGTGGTGGAGGAATGGCTGAAGCAGGGGTCTGTCAAGACTGTGGCTGAGAAGGCCAAAGGCAAGGAGGATTAAGAATGCCTACACCCACTGGACCCGAAAGAAGGCTACTGGCTGCTGGAGCCAAGAAGTCCACCACCTGGGGGACTGCTGTGGCACTTGGAGCAGGATCAGGAATCAACACCAAGGGCATCACTGGATATGTAAGAGTCCAGGACTACCTCATAGCAGCTGAGGTGGACAGTGCTCTGGCCAGGTCTGGCCAGCTGGATGTCATCAAGCCGATTGATGCCACCATCCAGACTGATATGCTCTATGATCCTGGTGCTCTGGGGACCCTCATAGCACTGCTCTGGGGGACTGCTGGCAATCCTGCCCAGCAGGGAGGCACTGCTGCCTGGCTCCATAAATTCCAGCTGGCTGACACCAATTGGAATAAGATTGCCACCATGGCAGTGGAATTCCCTGGCATCATCCATGAGATGAGGTCCTGTAAGCCCATTGAGTGGACGATGAAGGCAGCTGGCTCTGGCATCGTAGGCTCTGAGCTCAAGGTCAGAGGAGATCAGATCATTGATGATTCTGGAGTCAATGGGGCCACCCAGATGGATTCCCTGACCTATGATGACAGGGAGAATAGAGTCCTCTTCCGTCACTCAGCAGTCAAGATGAATGCTGCCAGTGCTGGGGATGTGAGTGGTGAGACTGCCCTTGTCACCAATAACATTGAGGTATCCATCAAGAGGCAGGGCTATGATTCCGTTCATCCTGCTGGGCAGTATGGGATCATTGAGCCAGCTGAGGGTGGCTATCCTGACTTCAGGGTGAAGATCAGCTTCCCCAGATTTGATGCTGTGAATAAGGTCTTCATGGCCACAGCCATAGCAGAGACTCTTCAGAAGATGACTGTCACCTTCATTGGCCCACTGATTGCCAGCACCTACTACTACACCTATAAATTCTACTTCCCCAAGATGAGGATGATGATCCCTGAAGCCAGCTGGGATGAGATCGTCAAGAATGGGCTGGAGCTGATAGCTGAAGAAGCCTCAGCTGCTCCCACTGGGATGGCTCACACCAGGCCCTATGTGGAGATCACCAATAAGAGGACTACAGACTACCTGGCATGATAAGGAGGCCTTATGGCCACAGTTAAAAGAAGGATTCCACAGTTATCCCCATGGATGACTTTTGAGCTGGAGACCGATCTCTTAGATCCCCCGATTTTTAAGGTGAGGCTCAGGCCTCTTGATGGCTGGGACCAGTGGCAAGCAGCCTCTACCCCAGGCCAGGAATTTGGGAAGGCCTATCATCTTCTGGCTATGGCCATTATGGCTGTAGTGGAGTGGGACCTCAAAGATCAGGAAGGCAAGCCTATTGAGGTCACAGAAGAGAATAAGAGGGGAGTCCTGAGAGAGATCTTGGGTGAGCCTGTGAAGGTCCCTGAGCCTGAGCCTGGGCAGGAAAAAGAGAAGGCAGTGATGCTGGGCTGGGCCATCGTGAGGGCTGCCCAGGAGAAAGAGACCTTCCTAAAAAATTGATAGGCTTCCTCCACTGGGAGCAGGACTGGTCCCATCTCACAGACTGGTCAGCTCTTGGGGAAGGAAGCCACCCAGCTCAGAATCCTCCTCCACTGGAGCCAGAGGATGAAGCAGCAAAGAGCTTCTACAGGGACTATGGGAGTCCCTTTGTCAGGGACTTTGGGCTCATGCCTTACCTCCTTCAGGGCCTGGAATACACAGGCCCTGAGCTCAAGGTCTTCTTATGGAAGCTGGACTTACTTCACCAGCTGGAGATGGAGAGGATGTCAGAGATGATGAAAAAACAGATCCCACCTGGAGGCACAGATGGCTAATATCAAATTCATGGTCACTGTGGATGCTGCCACTGGTCTGGCCACTATGAAGAAGGTGGAGGAGGGTCTTGGTGGATTGGCCAAGGAAGGTGGGAAGACCAAGACTGAGACTGGTGCTGTAGATAAAGCCTTTGGAGGCCTGTGGAAGCAATTTGTCACTGGCCAATTTGTAGTGGATGGGATCAAGAAGGGCTTTAGTCTGCTGAAGAATGAGGTCAAGGCCTCCATGGAAGCTGCCATGGATGCTGAGAAGACCGATAGAGCCCTGGATGCCTCCCTTGAGATCACAGGCAGGAGAGTCCCAGGGCTGGCTGAATCATTCAGGCAGTGGGCCACAGAGATGTCCAAGGCCACTGTCTATGAGGACGATCAGATCAAGAAGTCCATCACCTTGATGGCTCAGCTCACCAATCTGGATAAGGATGGAATCCAGAAGGCCACCAAGGGAGCCATGGGCCTGGCTACTGTCTTTGGGATGGACCTGGTGGGAGCCTCAGAGCTCATGGCCAAGGCCATGGCTGGCAATACTGGAGCCCTCTCCAGATATGGCATCAAGGTGGCTGAGGACCTTCCACTGGAAGAGAAGAGAAGGCAGCTCCTGGAGCAGACTGGGAAGATGTTTCAGAGGTCCACAGCTGAGACTGAGACCTTTGGAGGGAAGCTCCAGCAGCTGAAGAATACATGGGGAGAGGTCAGGGAGGCAGCTGGGGCCTACATCACCAGGCAGAAGGGAGTGATGGAGATCATCAACAGCACTGCCAATGCCATCCTGGAATACCTGACCATGGAAGAGATGGTGGATGTGGCCACTAGGAATCTGGCCGATGCTGAGAATAGGCAAGCTGAGAAGCTGGGAGCAGCAGCAGCAGCAGCCAATTGGAAGTATAGGGAGATGGCTCAGCTCATTGAGGCCTACAAAGGGAATCTTGTGGCCCTCACCATGGACATCATGAGGGAGAAGCATGGCATTGAGATAAAACAGGCCTTGATAGCAGAGACCCATAAGCAGACAGCAGCCCAGGAGGCCCTTCTTAAAAAGCAGAAGGAGCTGGAGAAGGGGACCAATACCCTCATTGAGAAGGACAAGAATCAGAAGAAGGAATTGACGGATCTGGAAAAGCTCTACCAGGACCTGGCTATCAAGACCATCCCTGACATGAATAAGGAGGTGGCCCTCCTCAATCAGGTAGAGGCAGATCTCAATGACAAGTATAAGAAGGGCATAGTCTATACTGAGGAATATCAGAGAGTCACCAAGGAGCTCAGGGACAGGATGTGGAATCTGGGGACAGTGGTGGCAGTCCAGCTGCCCAAGGCCTCAGATAAAATGAGACAGGCCTGGATGAATGCCATCCCTGCCATGAATTCATCCGTCTTTGAATTCACTGCCAATACCAAGATGAGCTTTGAGGAGGTGGCCCAGAAGGCCTATGAGACTGCCTCAAAGGTGAAGGAGTATTGGTCCACTGCCTCACAGCAGATGAATGAGATCTTCTCCCAGGCCCAGAGGAATAGGGAGATAGAGATTGAGAATGAATACAAGAAGAGGCTGGACTATATCAATAAGACTGTGACCAATGAGGAAGATAAGGCCAGGGCCATCACAGCCCTTGAGGCTGAATTTGAGATTAAGAGGACTTCTGCCAAGAGAGCAGCTGCCAAGCAGCAGAAGGCCATAGCTATAGTGGGAGCCATCGTGAATACTGCTGAGTCCGTCACCAAGGCCCTGGCCCAGGGAGGCTTCCTGCTGGGCATCCCATGGGCAGCTGTAATGGCAGCCATGGGAGCCATTCAGATAGCCATGATAGCCAAGCAGCCTATCCCCCTGGCCAAGGGTGGTGTCTTCACCAGGCCCACTAGATTGATGTCACAGGGTGGCCAGACCTTTGAGATGGGGGAGGGAGGAGAGGCTGAGATTCTGTCCCCAGAGTCAAAGCTCAGGGAGGTCATGAGATCGGAGCTGAGACAGATTGGTGGGAAGCCGTCCATTGAAGTGAAGATCATGATTGGGGACAGGGAGATCAAGGACTTCATAGTGAAGACAGTGGACCATGCCATTAGGTCCAGGAAGATCTTAGTGCCAGGGGAGTCACTGACATGACAGCCATCAGAATAGCCTACCTGAATTGGTGGAAGAAGGGGAGCCTGATAGCCAAGTCCTCTGAGCAGCCAGCCTTCCCTGCTGAAGACACCCAGAATGAGAGCCCTCAATTCTTCTGGAGATCTGCCACAGGGACAGGGGCTGGTGGAGAGACTGTGGATGTGGACCTGGGCCAGGCTGTGGAGCTGAATTATATAGCTCTCCTGAATCATAACATCACAGCAGCAGCCACTGAGATCAAGGCCTATGGAGCTGATGACTCTGCCTTCACCACCAATGTGGTCAGTGAGACACTGACCTGGGCAGCTGGCAGCATCTTCCAATTCTTCTCCACTGCCAGGACCAAGAGATACTGGAGGGTGAAGGTCATCAATGCCACCAATCCAGCCACCTACATTCAGATAGGTCCTATCTTCCTGACCAAATACTTCCAGCCCAATAGGACCTTTGTGAAGGGCTATACCGATGGCAGGGAGGACTTCTCTGAGGTCTTCTTCACTGACTCCATGGTGATTACTGCTTTGGAGAGGCCAAGGCCAGAAGCCAGATCCCTCCCATTCAATGGTCTGGATGACACATCCAAGGGCCAGGTAAATTCTCTCTTGAATGAATGTGGCCTGACTTCTCCCTTCATCATCTGTCTGGATTATGCCTACCCCAATACCAATTCCTATTTGGTCAGGCTGGACTCCATCTCCTATCCTGTCAACACAGGACCTGGAAGATGGGACTGGGTGGCAGACATTAAGGGAGCTCTCTAATGGCCCCACAGGACCCCACTAATCTTAGGGTCACAGCTCTTGGAGCAGACGCTGCTGAGCTTGTCTGGAATAATGGCACTAAGAGATGGAATGAGATTGAGATCTGGAGATCATCCAATGGTGGGTCCAGCTATAGCCAAATTGATACCACTGGTGGCTCAGAGGAAGAGTATCAGGACAGCTCTGTGGAAGATGGCCTGGAGTATTATTATCAGATCAGAGGCCATGACTTTGAGCCAGAGAGCTGGTCAACATATACCAATGAGGACAGCTGTATTATCGTCTGCCACAAGCCAGTCAATCTCACTGGGACCTGTATCTCTCCCACCCAGATAAAGCTGGATTGGGCAGATCAGAGCCAGCATGAGTCAGGCTTCAAGATCTATAAGAATGGGACCTACCTGGACACAGTGGGAGCTGGTGTCCAGACCTATACGGCTGGCAGCCTGAGTGGAGGCACTTGGTATCTCTTCAAGGTCAAAGCCTATAATGCCATCACAGAGAGTGCCTTCTCCAATGAGGTCAACACATTCACCTATGACCCTCCCAATGCCCCTTCCAATCTGACTGCTGAGAGTATATCCACCACAGCCATCAATCTGAATTGGAAGGATAACTCCTCCAATGAAGATGACTTCCACATTGAGGAGAGCTCCACAGGACCCACCAGTGGCTTCTCAGAGATAGCCACAGTGGGAGCTGGAGTCACCTTCTATCCCAGATCAGGACTCAGTGGTGGGACTCAATACTGGTATAGGGTCAGGGCTCAGAATACTTCAGACTATTCAGCCTACTGTGCTGTGGCCAATGCCATCACCCAGGGAGCTGTCTCAAAGCCTTCCAATGTGAAGCTCTACTCAGCTGTAGGGACTGAGGTGGAGATCACCTTCCAGGATAATTCCTCTGATGAAGACTATCACTCCATTGAGAGGAAGACTGGATCAGGGGGATCTTATGCTGAGGTAAAACAGCTGGAGCCCAATAGGACCTACTGGAAGGACACAGGCAGGACGGCTGGGACAGAATACTTCTACAAGATCAGAGGGAAGCAGGGAGTGGTCTATAGCTCTTACTCTGATGAAGTCTCCATCACGACACTGAGCACACCAGCTACTCCCACTGGGCTGGCCATAGACAGCTATAAGGACACCTGGATGAAGCTGACCTGGGCCAAGGTCTCCACTGCCCAGGGCTATAAGCTCTACAGGTCCACCAATGGCAGCACCTTCACTGAGTGGCTGGTCATCCAGAGGAATGATGTCCTGGCTCTCAAGATAAGTGGGCTCTCTGCCAATACTCACTACTGGTGGAAGATCTCTTCCTATAATGGGAATGGTGAGAGCAGCCAGAGCTCAGCTGTGGACAACACTACCCAGACTCAATACAGTGAGACAGCCTGGGAGAGATATAGCAGGAAGACCTCCCTGAATATGATCGTCCTGGTGGAGATCAATCCCAAGATTGAGCTGAGTGGCTTCACCCTAACTGGTGGAAGGACTTACACTTATGAGATCACTGTCCAGGAGAGAGGGATAGACATCACTGATGTCCTGGAGAATGGCACTGCCTATGTGGAGAAGGGCAGCATCAATGATGTGGAGTCCAATGCCAGCACCTTCTACTTTGACTACTCTGGCAGGAAGCTCTACATCCACACTTCTGCTGGGAATTCACCAGTCAATTATCAGATTGATGCTGGCTTCTGGCTTTACTTCACCAATTATAGATTGGGCCTGGCCACAGGGGACTTCAATAATAATAATTATCTGCCCCTGATCTCCAGGGCTGACATCCCAGATGTGAGCCAGGAAGTGAAGAGCCTCTATGAGGGATCTCTTTCTGTGACCACTGGCTCAGTGTCAATAATGAATCCCAAGGTGGGGAGCTCCCATTACTTTGACAAGATCTATAAGAGGTATAAGTGGGAGAATGGGAAGGTGGTCATCAAGGCAGGAGGGCCAGGATTCACATATAGCCAATTCCAGACCATAGTGACTGGGGTGATAGCTGGGAAGTCCATAGATGATGTGAAGCTGGCTCTTGAGCTGACAGACTTCAGGGAAGGGGTCTGGAGATCTATCCCTGTAGCTGAGTGCTGGTCAGCAGAGTATCCCAATCTGGATGACTCTGGGAAAGGCAGGAAGAAGCCCTTTGGCTATGGCACAGTGACCTCTGCCCAAGGCATCCTGGTGGATACAGTCTCCAAGAAGTATCTCTTCCATGATGGCAGGATGAAGACAGTGACCTCTGTGAAGAAGAATGGAGGCACTGCCCTGACTGAGGGGACCGATTACTTCATAGACTACAGGAGAGGCATCATTGAATTTGCTGAGGCCTACACTGTGACCAGCTCTGATGTGGTCACTGTGACATTCCAGGGAGCCATGGAAGAGTATGGCACAGATCTGATCCAGGATGGAGCTGAGGTCTTCATAGATCTCATGACCAGATTCCTGGGGCTGACAGTGAATGACCTGGACCTGGACTCCATCTATTATGTGAAGAAGGTCAGTGGGAAGACCCTGGCTGGATACCTCTTTGAAGAAAAGAGCTCCAATGATGTCATCAAGACGATAGAGCAGAGCCTCCTGGCCTTCTCAAGGCAGGATGAATCTGGGAAGCTGGGGCTGAAGCTCATAGAGACCACTGCCCCTTCCCAGGCCAGATCCGTCAATCAGCATCAGATGAAGGATGTCAAATCAGCCACCAATCAAGAGTCCATGGTGAGGACAGTGAGTGTCTATTATGGCCAGCAGCCGTCATCCAATAGCTGGGAGAGGGTGGTCAGGACAAAGCCTGGGATGGGCTATGCCTACAGGATTTATGATGTGGTGGACATCAGGAGCTGGTGTGTCAATGAGGCAGATGCCACCATAGTGGCCAATGCCTTCCTGGCTCAGCTGGAGAAGGAGCACATTGAATTCAACACCACTCCTCACCTTTTTGGATGCCTGGCTGGGGACCTGATCTATCTGACCAGGGATAGATTCTATAATAATAATGGAGCCCTCAATAATACTCTGGCCAGAATTTTAGGGATCTCCAAGAGCCCTTCTGGGAATCAGACCAGCCTTAAAGTGGAGACTGTGAATGAATGACACTGATGCTGGGAAGGACCTGAAGAATCACCTCCTGGAGGACTGGAAGACTGCCCATAATATCTGGGCTCATGTCAGGGCCTATGGGGATGCCAATTGGGGTGGCTCAGGCTCTTCTCATGCCATTCTGAGTGCTACTCATTCTGACTCTACAGCTGCTGCTGTGGTCAGGGGAGATCTCATGACTGGCCAGGGAGCCACACCAAAGTGGCAGAGGCTGGCCCTGGGAGCTAATGGGAAGGTCCTGAAGAGTGATGGCACTGATGTAGTCTGGGGTGATTCCACTGGTGGGGCCACTACCTTCCTGGCTTTGACCGATACTCCCAGCAGCTATAATGGGGCCTTCCAACTGGTCAGGATCAACAGTGCCAATAATGCCCTGGAATTCAGTAGCCAATTTTACAGCTATGCTGAGAGTAATTGGAATAATCCCATCCTGGCAGACACCTTCAGTGCCACAGCTTCTCACTATTCCTACCTTCTCATGAGAAGGGCTAGAGGGACCTATGCCTCCATGGCTGATGTCCAGGCTGGTGATTATGTCGGATTCTTTTCAGCCCAGGCTAGGGTGAATGGGGCCTATCAATATGCTGGCTATGCTGGCTGGCAAGTCAGCTCTGTGGGAGCCACTTATCCTGTGGCTACTTACACCATCAATGTAGGGGATGGCTCTACTGGCACTGTCACAGCTGCCACATTCACCCATCAATATCTCAATCTGGGCAGCCTCTATGGGAGAGCTCTTTATTGGCAGTCCACTGATGGGTCCATCTCCAATGTCATCAGCCATGCCACCAGTGGCTATACTTGGGGAGTGGTGGGGACACTCTCCAATCATAGTCTTCAGATCTGGACCAATAGCCTTCCCAGGATGTGGATAGCCCAGGATGGAGGCTATATCCAGGTCAATCCCAATCTGGGATTGGGGGGATCTTCCTTTGGCTCTTCTGCCACTTACACCCTTGGTCTCTGGACTGGGAATCCACCTGGAAGCTCTCCAGCTGATATGGTCCAGCTCTACTCCCAGGACTTTGCTGCTGGGAATGCTGTGCCTACCTTCAGGACTGAGAATGGCACTGTCATCCAGCTTAATCAGAGCCTAGTCACCACTGCCCTTGTCCAATTCAGTGGCATCAATATAGAAAGATCAGCTGCCAATCCTTATCTAGGTTTCAGGAATTCCTCAGCAGCAGATAGAAAAGAGACTTACTTCCAGCTGGACCTGGCCAATAGTAAGGTCATCTGGGATTCACTCCAGCAGACAGTGGACTTCTGGCCTATTGAGA